>Ga0207002_1084_pt1 | contig 17725 bp, 11 predicted proteins | sample Alteio_BWMinCont_88_FD_153473 | JGI IMG/M metagenome (GOLD analysis project Ga0207002, IMG submission 153473) | Enriched cells from forest soil in Barre Woods Harvard Forest LTER site, Petersham, Massachusetts, United States -... | ecosystem: Environmental > Terrestrial > Soil > Temperate forest >...
GACCCTACTTGTCGCAGCTTCTTTCGGACTTTCGGACTTTTCGGACTTTCGGACTAAAATACAACATTACAACATGTCAACCTTACAACAAATAAATGGAACAGGATATTATAAACGATTATGCACAAAGGGTAATACTTGCACAACAAGAGGCTGATAAATATAAAAGGCTTGCAAATATCTATTCCTTTATGCGGTTAGGGGTTTTCGCCTCGATAATTTTAGCTGCATACTTCGCTATAAGACAGGATGATTTTACCATACTGGCCGTAGCTTTTATTATTTTGCTTTTCTGCTTTGCATGGCTTGTCTCGCGCCAGGCTATTTTCGAGCATCAAAAGCGGTACTTCCTCGATATTAAAAAAGTTAATGAAAACGAAATTGGTAGTATTTTAAATTATGCGAATATTTATAACGACGGCAGCCGGTTTATTGACGAAAAACATTATTACAGCGCTGATCTTGATATTTTTGGCAACGCGTCATTATTTCAGTTAATTAACCGTGCGGCTACTTCTACGGGCATTAAAAAACTGGCCGACCTAATGAGTCATGCGTCGGCAAAAGAGACTATTATATTCAGACAGGAGGCTGTAAAAGAATTAACCAGAAAAAACAACTGGAAACTTGAACTGCAGGCCTTGCTTGTATTTGCTAATACGGAGGATGTAAACCAACTTCAAAAACTTTTTAAATACCTGTATGTTCCATTAAACCTTCCCGGCGAAGTGTGGTTAAGCAAATACTTAAGGATCGCGCCCTTTTTATTGGTAGGCGCTATTTTGCTGGCTTACTTTTACCCGAGTACTAAAATCATCGCTATCCTTATTGGCCTTACTAATTTAGGTATAGTGTTTTCAAAAGCTTTATATATTAAAAAGACTGATCTTATAGCCGGAAAAATAGGGGATACGTTAAACAGTTATGCTATTGTTTTCGAAAAAATTGAAAAGGAACAGTGGCAGTCGGGCTATTGCAATAAGCTGGTCCGGATTTTGAAAAAAGGGAATACTTCTGCAACGATAAAAGAGCTTTCCGGCTTAATTAATAAGCTCAATTATCATTTAAATATAATTATTGGATTTATTTTAAACTTATTTTTCCTTTGGGATATAAGACAGATCATTGCGATTGAAAACTGGAAACGCAATAACCAGCAAAGCCTGGAAGCGGCTTTTGATGTGATTGCCGAATTTGAAGCGCTAATGAGCCTTTCAACCCTGGCCATTAATTATCCTGAATGGTGCTTTCCCAAAATTACTGATGGCCCCGGTTACACTTTAACTGCAAAAGGTTTGGCGCATCCGCTTATTTACAGCAAAAACAGAATTGAAAACGATTATGAACTTGATGATACGTTTAAAATCGACATTATCACCGGCTCAAATATGGCGGGTAAAAGCACTTTTTTACGTACCATTGGCATAAATACAGTGCTTGCCCTTTGCGGTGCGCCGGTTTGCGCAAAAGCCATGAAGGTATCCGTAATGACAATCATCGCCTATATGCGCATCAAGGACTCGTTGAGTGAAAGTACTTCAACTTTTAAGGCCGAACTTGACCGCCTGCAAATGCTGCTGAAGGCAGTTGAAAGCGAACAAAAGGTTTTCTTTTTGATCGACGAGATGCTGCGGGGAACCAATTCAGTTGACAAATACCTGGGATCGAAAGCTGTAATTGAACGACTGATCAGCAAAAATGCCGTGGGTATGGTTGCTACTCATGACCTCCAGATAGCTGAGCTTGAAACCAGGCACCCTGATTATATCCGTAATTTTTATTTCGATATACAGGTGAACGACGGCGAAATGCTGTTTGATTATAAAATAAAACATGGCGAGTGTAAAACATTTAATGCTTCGTTATTATTAAAGCAGATCGGGATTGATGTTGAAGCTGAATGATGTGCGGATGTGCAAATGTGCGGATTTCAGATTTATAAATGTGCGGATGTGCGATGAAATTCGCCAAACATCTGCGCATTTGCACATTTATAATTTGCACATTTATAATCCGCACATCTAAAAAATTATCGGTTGTTACCACCGCCGCCGCCTGTGCCACCTGCACCGCCCACACCCTGGTCGCCTTGTTTTTCTTCATCAACATCGCCTTTTTTCTGGGTAGGGTTGGTGAATTTCAGTTTACCAAAGCTGTAACTAAATGTTATACCGACTGAACGAAACGGGAACCCAAAACGGCTGCTTTGTGTAAAACCTGGGCTTGAAAAATTTGAATCAAAATATTTGTATTTGTTGAATGGTTCAAGCGTATTCAGGCCGATAGAAGCTTTTTTCTTCATTATTTGTTTTCTGACGCCCAGGCCCAATAAGCTGAATGAAAAGCTTGAGCCCTGTAAAGTGTAGCGGGGTGAATTTTCGACTGCAAATAATTCAGCGATTAAACCGCTGTTAAAGTTTACCGAAGCGCTTAAAAATATATTGTACGAAATCTTCGTTTGGGTATTTGTAAAATAATAGGCGTACTCGGTATAAGGAGTTGGGTTGTAGGTGTACACATTAACATTGGTACGCAGGGTAAGTATCTTGATGGGGTTAACCGAAGTGAAGAAATTGAACCCAAAAGAGTTATTCACGTCCGCGTTGTGAAACTGTGTTAGTGTGCCGTTTAAACTGTCTACGGCTATTGGTTGGGCAATACTTTCTATCACTCCGGTTATATGCCGGTAATAAATAGAAACGTTAACAAGTGATGATTTTATAAAAGTATTGTAATTTAAGTCGATAGTTTGTGAAACTTCGGGAGATAAAGCAGGGTTTCCCTCAGATTGTGCCAGAATATTTGTTTTGTTTACGTAAGGGTTCAAAAAGGTATAACTTGGCCTGGTAATTCGCTTACTGTAGCTTAACTTGAGCGTTTGTGTTGCTGATAGCTGTTTTTGCACCGTTAAACTTGGGATATAGATCTGGTAATCGGTACTGAAGGGTGTCAGTCCGATTTCTCCCGGGCTGGTTGGAACGCCGTGGATATCAGTATTTTCAAACCTGCCGCCTGCCAGTATAGACCAGCTTTTGGGCAATGTAAAAGTTAAAACGGTATATGCGGCAGTTACATCCTGGCTATAATTATAGATGCTCGAATTTAACGGATCAAAAATAAACGTATTGCCGGATGGGTCAAATTGCTGTGAATTAGCGCTTAATCTCCGGATGATCTCTTTGCCGCCGGCTTCCACTTTTAAGGTCTTATTTACAGGCAAGGTATAGTCGGCCTGGAGGGTATATTCATCATTTGTACCGTTAATATTTTCTTGTTGGTTGGTTAACTTTTCTGGTGTAAAGTAATCGGTAAAATCCGTAACAATATCGCTGTGGCTCCATTCACCTGACAGAACGATGTTATTCCCCTCTTTTTTAAATTTATGGGTATAATCCATCGTCCAGTCAAAACCGCCGAATGAATTATGCCCTAAAGTATTGCCAGTATACTGGTATGTAGAATCGGGGTTAGTTAAAAAGTTATTGTTTGTTTTTGTGGTAGTTGTATTGGCATCAGTATTGAACCCACCCTTGGTATAACGGAACGTAGAACTGATATCGTTATAAGCGTTAAATGAATAAGATGCAGTAGCTGAACTTATGGATGCATAACGCTTAACGAGGTTGGTGCCCATTGAACTTTGAGATACATCCGTACTTCCGTAATTAAAATTCTGGTTAAAATCACTTACAGATGTTTGCGGCCAGGTAAGGTTCCCCCCTGCATTTATTGACAAGCTAAACCGGTTTTTATTATAATTAAGATTAAAATTGCCATTGTTTTGACGTGTACCAAAACCACCGCTTATTGACCCGCTGATACCCGAAATATTTGATTGCTTGGTTATGATATTTAAGATACCGGCTGATCCTTCGGCATCATATTTAGCCGAAGGGGAGGTGATCACTTCGATTGACTTGATCTGGTCGGCAGGAATGGTTTTTAATACGTCAGACAAGCTTGCTGCCGTTGCACCGGAAGGCTTGCCATTAATCAGCACTTTCACATTCTGGTCGCCCCGTATGGCTACGTTTCCGTTAAGGTCCACTGACACCATGGGGACTTTTTGTAAAACATCAGTTGCATTTCCACCCGCAGCCGTAAGGTCTTTTTCAACATTATAAACTATTTTATCAATATGGTTCTCAACCAAATTAGCCTGCCCGGTAACAGTTACTTCTTTTAGCGTTTTTGCTCCCGGCGCAACAATAATGATCCCCAAATTATTATCGGGTTTTACAGCAGTAGTCACTATAGGGTCAATTATTTTGGTAGGATAACCAATAAAAGTAATGGCTAATTTATAACTCCCCGGGTGCACATCGTTAAGTTTAAAGTTTCCTTTTTCATCGGAGATAACGCCGGTGACCGGACTTTTACCACCACTGTGATATAAGCCTACGGAAGCATAATCCAGTGGTTTTTTGGTTACAGAATCAATTAAAGTACCTGATATTTTTCCGACTGTGGCTGAACCGCCGCCAACGCCAAATTGAGCTTTAGCTGTAATAACAGAGCATATAATTGCAATAAGTATATAAAAACGTTTCATTTCCGGTAATTTTTCTAATTGGAGGCGAAATTAATTGAAATGTTACAGGCCCCCGGGCATAATTTGGTCATAATCCTAACATAATCCTAAACTGTAATTAATTCGTTACAGTGGGCACGCAATACTTCTTAAAGTACAATATTGACTATCCGCCCCTTAACAACAATCACTTTTTTAGGCGCCTTGTGGCCAAGATATTTTTGGACATCGGCATTGGCTACAACGAAGGCTTCAATAGCCGGAGGCTCAAAGCTGAGGGAGATATTGAGGTTCATTTTAGTTTTGCCATTGATGGAAATAGGATAGGCAAATTCATCCTCGATCAAATAAACTGAATTGAATTTTGGATAGGCCGTGTATGACAAAGTTCCGGCTTCGTTGCCAAGCATTACCCATAACTCCTCGCAGATATGCGGCGCATAAGGTGAAAGAATGATCACCAGGTCGTTCAAAACTGCCCGTTTATTGCATTTTAGGTCGGTCAGTTCATTTACAGCAATCATAAAGCTGGAAACCGAAGTATTGAACGAGAAGCGTTCGACGTCTTCTTCAACTTTGTGCATGATCTTGTGAAGTGATTTTAATTCGGCTTTGGTTGGTTCATCATCAGATACCGTAAATTCCCACACCTCATCATGAAATAGCCTCCAGAATTTACGCAGGAATTTAAATACGCCTTCAATGCCGTTGGTATTCCATGGTTTGCTTTGCTCTAAGGGCCCCAAAAACATTTCGTACATGCGAAGGGTATCAGCGCCGTAGCGCTCGATAAGGTCATCAGGGTTTACCACATTGAACTTGGATTTCGACATCTTTTCAACCTCATGTCCGCAATAGTATTTTCCGTTTTCCAATATAAAATCAGCATCGGCAAAATCAGTCCTGAACTTTTTGAATTTATTAATGTTCAATACATCATTTTCAACAATATTAACATCAACATGTAATGGGGACGTATTGTATTGCCTTGTCAACCCGCGTGAAATAAAGGTATTGGTACCCCTCCCCATTTCGTCTATCAATCTGTAAACAAAGCTACTTCGCCCCTGTATCATGCCCTGGTTGATAAGCTTTTTAAAAGGCTCTTCTTCAACCACTTTGCCAATATCTTTCAAAAACTTGTTCCAGAAACGACTGTAAAGCAAATGCCCCGTAGCATGCTCACTGCCACCAATATAAAGGTCAACATCCTTCCAGTATTCAATAGCCTGTTTTGACGCAAATTCCGTATCGTTGTGTGGATCCATGTACCTGTACCAATACCAGCTTGAACCCGCCCAGCCGGGCATGGTGCTGTGTTCGTAAGGGTAAGCATGGCCCGCTGTATCAGCCCGCTCTAAATCTCCCCCGGTAGGGGAGACGTTGACTGTGCTGGCGGTATCAGCCCCCTCTAAGTCTCCCCCGGAAGGGGAGACTTTAACTGCGCTGGCGGTATCAGCCCCCTCTAAATCTCCCCCGGTAGGGGAGACTTTAGCTGCGCTGGCGGTATCGGCCCCCTCTAAATCTCCCCCGGTAGGGGAGACTTTAGCTGCGCTGGCGGTATCAGCCCCCTCTAAATCTCCCCCGGTAGGGGAGACTTTAGCTGCGCTGGCGGTATCAGCCCCCTCTAAATCTCCCCCGGTAGGGGAGACTTTAGCTGCGCTGGCGGTATCAGCCCCCTCTAAATCTCCCCCGGTAGGGGAGACTTTAGCTGCGCTGGCGGTATCAGCCCCCTCTAAATCTCCCCCGGTAGGGGAGACTTTAGCTGCGCTCATTGTTAGTGAATCGGAGAATTTAGTCAAGTCACGGTCGTCTAACAAATTTAGTTTTTCCTTTATTTCGTCAAACACTTTATGAGGGTAGTTTAATACCTCGTCATTAGTAAATCTAATTACAGTAAACCCAAAATGATTTAGGGCTTCAGTCCTTATATCATCGGCTTCTTTGTTTAACTTATGATGGTGGCCATCTAATTCAATAATCAAACCCTTTTTCAAGGAAACAAAATCGGCAATAAACTGATCTATTGCATGCTGCCTTCTTATTTTGTAGCCAGTTTGATCTTTCCTCAATAGCTGCCACAAAATATTTTCAGCCTCCGTTGGCTCCTTACGATTTGCCATACTGTAGTTTTTCAGCTGTTCATAATAAACAGAGTCAGCAGTTTCACGATAAATGCCAGTCAGGTGAGGACGTAAATTTTCTCCCCCATCTGCAGCTAAAGTCTCCCCTACCGGGGGAGATTTAGAGGGGGCTAAAGGGTCTGTTTGTGGTTTATAATTCCAATTTTCAGCCCTCGCCAACGGTGGTTCCCCGCTTTCTGTAGGCAAATATTTATCAACCTCCGGCAATACCAGTGGTAAATCTTTTTCCTCAATTAAATAAGGTAGATCGCCTTTAAAATAAACAGGCACCGGCTCACCCCAGTAACGCTGGCGGCCAAATATTGCATCACGCATCCTGAAGTTTACTTTTGCGTTGCCCGCGCCCATTTCTTCCAATTTGGCAATAACGGTAGCTGTAGCTTCTTTATAAGTTAAGCCGTTAATGAAGCCCGAATTAATATAACGGCCCTCTTTGGTTGGGTCGGCTTCCGTCTCAATTTTTTGTATATCGATGATGGGTATGATCCGTAGGTTATAATGTTTGGCAAAAAGATAATCCCGCTGGTCGCCGGATGGTACCGCCATAACAGCACCGGTCCCGTATCCTGCCAGCACATAATCTGCTATCCATATTTGTATCTTTTCACCGTTAACCGGATTTATTGCATAACTGCCGGTAAACGCCCCTGAAACCGTTTTGGCATCAGCCATACGCTCCAGTTCGGATTTCTTTTTTGCCCCGGCAATGTAGGCTTTAATAGGTGCTTTTTGTTCGGGCGTGGTTAACGACGGTACCATCTCATGCTCCGGAGCAAGCACTAAAAAAGTTGTGCCGAAAATAGTGTCGGCACGGGTGGTGAAAACTTCGATAACCCCTTCAGCCCCCTCTAAATCTCCCCCGATAGGGGAGACTTTAGCTGCATCCCTGATCTCTTTTAAAGCCCTCCCTACCGGGGAGGGTTGGGTGGGGCTTGCTATCGTAAATCTTACCGATGCACCAACACTTTTCCCTATCCAGTTCCTTTGCATTTCCTTTAAAGGTTCGGGCCAGTCTATGGTGTCGAGGCCTGTAAGCAGGCGGTCGGCATAGGCTGTGATGCGCATGCTCCATTGCCTCATTTTTTTTTGTTCAACAGGATAGCCGCCGCGCTCGCTAAATCCATCCTTTACCTCATCATTTGCTAATACAGTTCCTAATGCAGGGCACCAGTTCACAGTACTTTCGCGCAGATAGGTGAGGCGGTATTTTAGCAGTTCTGCCTGCTGATCGTGGTTGCTTAAGGCTTTCCATTCATCCGCAGTAAAGCTTAAAACCTCGTCATCACAAACGGCATTGATACCCGTCGACCCGTTTTGTTCAAAATGTCCAACAAGTTTGGCAATGGATTCGGCCTTATCGGTATCCTTATTATACCAGGAGTTGAAAAGCTGCATAAATACCCATTGCGTCCATTTATAATAATCGGGCGAGCTGGTGCGCACTTCGCGGCTCCAGTCGAACGAGAAACCGATCTGGTCAAGTTGGCGTCTGTAGGTAGCAATATTAACTTCGGTAGTGATGGCCGGGTGCTGGCCGGTTTGTATGGCATATTGCTCGGCGGGCAGGCCAAAACTATCGTATCCCATGGGGTGCAATACGTTAAAGCCCTTTAGCCTTTTATAACGTGCGATAATATCAGAAGCAATATAGCCCAGCGGATGGCCCACGTGCAATCCCGCGCCCGATGGGTAGGGGAACATATCCAGCACATAATACTTGGGTTTGGTGGTTTTATCCGCGGCTTTAAATGTTTGATTATCTGCCCAAAACTTTTGCCACTTTTTCTCTATATGCTTAAATTGATAGTCCATTTTGTTATTTCCGCGTATTAGTCGGCGAAATTAAGAAAATCTCTATTAGTATGGTAGTGATTTAGTTGTAAAGGTTGCAATTGTTGTAAGGTTTGCGTAAGTTGTAAAGGTTGTAATAAGTTGTAAAGGGTGGAATCTGACGATCATTCCTTTCGTCTGAACCTGGATTAAACTGATTTTACTGATTTTTATGATGGATTTTATATTAAAAATCAGAGAAATCCATTAAATCTGTTTAATCCCGGTTCAGACAAACCCGCTGTCAACGTGCTGCTCCGATACACTGAAATTTTATCTTAAATATTATTTGCTGATTTACTAAGTTGGTGGAATAATGTAACCTCACAACAATAAAACAATTCCAACAATTCCAACTTTTCCAACAATACAACAATATAACATACAACACTACTACATCAATTACGACCTTTTCAACTCCTGCACGCTTTCCTCAATAAATGATTGCCAGATAGGGTCCGGTTGCCATACTTCTTCAATAAAGCCCTGCATTCCTTCTTCATCAAGTTTATCTGCGGCAAACAGGTGAAGGCCGGTAAATACCGATGCCCTGTAATTTGCGGCGCAGTGTACAAAGATTTTTTCATCAGCATGCTTGTTCATCAACTCAATAAATGATGCCAGTTCACTTACCTGCGGATCATCAAATATCACCGGGATATGGTGATACTCCATTCCAAGTCCCTTTACTGATGCGGCCTCATCTTTTAATGCATATTTGCCATCGGTCAATCCTAAATTGATGACAACATTGTAGCCCTCATCTGCTATGTATGGTAACTGATCTTCCCGGGGCTGACCTGCACATGCCAGCTTATCAGATACTTTGTGAAAATTGTATATAGCGCTCATAAAGCAAATTTACAAATAAGCACAAAAAAGCTTTTGTTTCAATTTGTTTGTAAATTTTATCAATATTTATTTAATTTTAATATGATAAATTATTGAAACACTCAACTGCGCTATATTATGAAATTAAATTTGAAAGTCATCCTGCCTTTTCTGGCGGGTATAATAGTTTGTTACGCGGCGTGTAACAAAGCTAAAAATACACCTGTACCTGCTTCTCAAACCCCAACGGCAGGCGCTGATGTGGTAAGCAGCCAGGTTGCTTTAAGCCTGCACAAATCATTAGCCGGTTTATACGGCGGTATTAAAATTAATGACGGGATAAAAACGCCGTCAATTATTACCAGAAGTGCCACCAGCACATTGTGCGGTTTTACCGTTGATTCTGTATTAAATTATAACAGCAATGCGGGTGACACCACTTCGCATACTAATGGCAGGATTATCTTTTACTTTAGTTGTGCCAATGGTGTACCTAACGGGTACTTTGCCAACGATACGTTAAATACTACGGGAACAGCGCCGGGGTATTCTTTTCAATATAACATAGCGCAGTATTATGCTATTACCAGCTTAAATTCAGCAAATACGCTGCTTTCCGTAAATGGTAATTTAGTTTCGTTTGTTAATGTAACTTACAGTACAACAGGAATTAAACCAACTGCTGACAGTACTGCTTATGTTTTAACAGGGTTGACCGTCGATCTTACTAACAATGATGATATTACAAGCGGTACGGCAACATTTGTAACAACCGGAAGCACTAATTACGGACCCTGGAATTATACAGGAACAATTAAATTTTTAGGAAACCATACCGCTGATATTACTATCAATGGCAAAGTTTATCCTGTAACATTTTGATATTTACGATTTACGAATTAAGATTTACGAATTTGGGCCAACCAGGATTTAATAAATCTAAAGTCTTAATTCGAAACAAGTGTCCGCCCGTTTTCGGGTACCGACACAAAAAAACGGACGGACACCGGTGAAAATATATCATCTAAATAATAATACACACCCTATTAATTATTAGGGCAAAATTGTATACTTGTTTAGCAATGAAGAAACTCCTTACCAACCTTAATTTTCAGGTAATTACCGGCATTATATTAGGTATTTCCGTCGGCTTTTGTTTTCCATCCTTTGGGCCTACGGCAAAACTCATCAGCGATACGTTTATCAGGCTGATTACTTTGCTGATAGCGCCTATTATATTCTTCACCATTGTATTGGGCATTGCCGGGATGAGCGATATAAAAAAAGTAGGCAGGGTAGGCGGCAAGTCCTTGTTATATTTCGAGATTGTTTCCACCTGTGCGCTAATTATCGGGTTAATAGTCGCGAACGTATTGAGGCCCGGCGATGGCTTTGTAAGTAAAATAGCCGCTGATGCTTCAAAAGTGGCAGTTTACCAAAAGGCGGCAGCCAATATGCACTGGGTTGATTTTATAATTCATATTGTACCGACCAGCATATTTGATGCTTTTGCTCAAAACAATGTTTTGCAGATATTATTTTTCGCGATACTCTTTGGATTTGCACTTACCCGGATGGGTGAAGAAGGGCAATCCGTCATTGGTTTATTCGACAAACTCTCTAAAGTATTTTTCAATATCATGCGCATGGTGATGCGTGTAGCGCCGATCGGTGCTTTTGGGGGAATGGCGTATACCATCAGTTCGTATGGTATTAAAACACTGCAGCCACTGGCTTTGCTGATGGCATCGGTTTACGTTACTTCCATCTTCTTCATATTCGGGGTGCTGCACCTTATTTGTTACCTCTATAAATTCAGTTTTTGGAAATACCTTAAATTTATAAAAGCAGAGATACTGATCGTTTGGGGTACTTCCTCATCCGAATCGGTATTGCCGGCAATGATGCATAAAATGGAGGAATTCGGTTGCTCAAAGTCGGTTGTAGGGCTGGTCATTCCGGCAGGGTATTCCTTTAACCTTGATGGAACGACAATTTATCTATCCATGTCGGTCATCTTTTTGGCGCAGGTGTTCCATATTCCGCTTACCCTCTTACAGCAAATTACCATTATTGGTATATTGATGATCACTTCAAAAGGCGCCGCAGGCGTAACAGGCAGCGGTTTTATCATATTAGCATCAACCCTTGCTGCTATAAAAATAATCCCTGCCGAGGGCGTGGCTATATTATTGGGTGTTGACAGGTTTATGTCGGAAGCGAGGGCAATTACCAATATGATAGGGAACGGGATAGCTACTATTGTAATAGCGAAAAGTGAACATGAGTTTAGCCCGCCGGTCCAGCCCCTTCTAAACGGCAAAGCCCTCATGAACGCCCCTAAAAAATAACCAATCAGTGAATAATCTCCCCCGGTAGGGGAGACTTTAAAAAAACTGTTATTAAACCATATGCATTCCATAAACATATTCAAAAAGTCTCCCCTACAGGGGGAGATTTAGAGGGGGCTTAATCGCCTGTGTTTAGAGGGGGCTTAATGCCTGTGTTTAGAACAGGCTTAGTAAACTTTTATTTTAAATTATGGTTATACGCTAAAACATTTGATATGAAAACAAATAAACCAACAAAATCAACGCTTCTAATAGCATTTTCATGCATCATATTTATTTGTATGAAAGCCAGTGCGCAGGAATATTGGCAGCCAACAAAAGCATTTCAAACGGGAAGGTCGCCCGGGGTAAAGGTAAAGCTGATAAGTGAAAATGGCGCTACAAAAACATACGCCATGGTTTTTGCGCCGGGTGATGAAATTATGTCGGGTTTAAACGAGTTTGCTGTAAAGTACAATGTAAAAAGCGCCCATTTCATAGCAATTGGCGATGTGCAAACCGCAAAAGTGGGGTGGTATGATAAAACGAAAAAAATGTTTAAAGTAAATGCAATCAATGAGCAATGCGAAATCACCAGCATGATCGGCGATATTGCCCTGTACGATGGCAAACCGGTAGTGCACGTTCATGTTAACCTGGCATCAAGCGATGGTATAGTACATGGCGGTCATTTACTGGAAGGATTTGTAACTCCAACCCTGGAGGTAATGATGACCGTGGAGCCTGAACCCCTCTACAAAAAATTTAACCCTGAATTTGGAGGCGTTCTTATTGATCCTGACGTAAAGTAAGCGGGGCCTGGAGGTTAGAGAATAGAGATTGGAGGTCAGAGATTAGAAAAAAATAAAAAGTCATTACCCGTGCCTTCTGACCTAATCTCTAATCTCCGGCCTCTAATCTCTATTTCCAACTAATCTCTAAAGTAAAATAAGGGCAACGGTGTTTCACATTCGAGCAAAAAACTTAGCTTTGCGCTACAAATAGAAAAACACAATGAGTGTACTCGTAAATAAAGATTCAAAGGTTATAGTTCAGGGGTTTACAGGTAACGAAGGTACCTACCATGCAGCGCAGATGATTGAGTATGGTACCCAGCTTGTCGGTGGTGTTACGCCGGGTAAGGGTGGACAAAGCCATTTAGAACGGCCGGTATTTAACACCGTACAGGAGGCTGTTGAAAAAACCGGCGCCGATGTATCCATTATATTTGTGCCCCCTCCATTTGCGGCTGATGCAATAATGGAAGCGGCCGAAGCCGGTATTAAAGTGATCGTATGCATTACCGAAGGCATCCCTACAAAGGATATGATCATGGTGAAGGAATATTTAACCGATAAGGATTCACGCCTGATAGGCCCTAACTGCCCTGGTATTATTACCGCTGATGAAAGCAAGATCGGCATTATGCCGGGATTTATTTTCAGAAAAGGCCATGTCGGCGTGGTTTCAAAATCGGGCACTTTAACTTACGAAGCGGTTGACCAGGTGGTTAAGGCGGGTTTAGGCATTACCACTGCCATCGGCATCGGCGGCGACCCGATCATTGGAACACCAACCAAAGAAGCCATTGAACTGCTGATGAACGACCCTGAAACGCACGGCATCATTATGATAGGCGAAATAGGCGGCGGCATGGAAGCCGAAGCAGCCCGTTGGATAAAAGCCAATGGTACCAAACCTGTAGTGGGCTTCATTGCAGGCCAAACAGCCCCCCCGGGACGCCGCATGGGCCACGCCGGAGCAATAGTCGGGGGGTCTGATGACACAGCAGCAGCCAAAATGAAGATCATGCGCGAGTGCGGGATACGGGTGGTTGAATCACCGGCTGATATTGGCGCTGCAATGGCGGAGGAACTGGCGAAGCTGTAGATATGAGATATGAGATGTAAGATATCCCGGCTTTTTGGCCGGGATTTTTTGTTTAAATTCACAATTGTCTTTTGTCATCCTGAGCAAAGCGAAGGATCTTCTGCGCCCGAAAGGTGTGGCGTTTACCTTCTGGCCGATAAGATCCTTCGCTTTGCTCAGGATGATAAGGGGTCGGATAACATGGTCAAATCAATGTCAATATCATCCCCCAAAACATATTAAACAAGCGAATTGTCGTATATTTATATAAGCCATTATAATTAATACAGCCAAAAATCGATGAAATCCCGATCAATAATTCACTAACTCAATAATTTAATAATTAAAATGAATTACAACCAGCTAACACCCGAAGAAGAACGGGTAATACTACATAAAGGGACTGAAAGGCCGTTCACAGGCGCATTATTAAACAATCATACACAGGGTTTATATGTGTGTAAAAGATGCGACACGCCTTTATACACTTCTGAATCAAAATTTGAATCGCATTGCGGCTGGCCAAGTTTTGATGATGAGATCCCACGTGCCGTAAAACGGGTACCCGATGCGGACGGACGCCGGGTTGAAATAGTATGCGCCAATTGCGGCGCACATTTAGGCCATGTCTTTGAAGGCGAATATCTCACCCCAAAAAATACACGTCACTGCGTTAATTCAGTCTCAATGAAATTCGTTCCGGCAAATTGAATGAGCTGCTGGCTACCTAAGTAATTTACGTGCTGATATTTTTTCTTAACATTCCGATCACATGTACTTCATGCGGCATAATTCGTTCATTCATAACCTTTAATTATTTTTTGTTTATAACTTATGGGGGATGTTAAAAACTTAAACTAACACCTTAAAAATGCATCTCCTATATTTGGTATCAGGTTCTTTACAGAGCCCCTGAATTTACCGGTACCTTACCAGTATAAACCAGGGAACCATGTTAAGGCGTGGGCTGACATACAAAAGATAAATTAGTTTGGCAGCGATGAGTGGGGTTGATATTTAAGTAGTTAGGCGTGGTAAATCATTTATCACAATTATTAAACTAACTCTATGGTATTACTGTCGGCTAATGCCAGGCGGAAAAAAACGAAGGTAAATGGGCTTAAATGAATAAATATTAAACAAAGCAGTACATGGAACAGGAGACAGAATTATTATTAAAAGAGAACAAAGACCGCTTTGTTATACTACCCATTAAGTACCCCGAAATTTGGGAGATGTATAAGAAGTGCGAAGCGAGTTTCTGGACTGCAGAGGAAATAGATCTTGGGGATGATATGAAGTATTGGGATGCCATGAATGATGGCGAGCGGCATTTCATATCCCACGTGCTGGCATTTTTTGCTGCGAGCGATGGTATTGTTAACGAGAACCTGGCCATAAACTTTATGAGCGAGGTGCAGTTGCCCGAAGCACGTTGTTTCTACGGTTTCCAGATCATGATGGAGAATATCCATTCTGAAACTTATGCGCTGCTGATTGATACTTATATTAAGGACCCTGCCGAAAAAGATCGTTTGTTTCATGCTATTGATACAGTGCCCTGTGTAGGTAAAAAAGCGCAATGGGCTTTACGCTGGATAAACAACGGCACATTTGCTGAACGCCTGATCGCCTTCGCGGCGGTTGAGGGGATATTTTTCTCAGGTAGCTTCTGCTCTATCTTCTGGCTTAAAAAACGCGGCCTGATGCCTGGGCTAACTTTCAGTAATGAATTGATATCGCGCGATGAAGGCATGCACTGCGAGTTTGCCTGTTTGCTTTACAGGATGCTGGCTAACAAATTATCAAAAGAAGCAGCTACCGCCATTATAACTGATGCGGTGGAAATAGAAAAAGAGTTCGTTACCGATGCCCTTCCGGTTAACCTGATAGGCATGAACGCCAAAATGATGAGCCAGTATATTGAATTTGTGGCCGACAGGTGGCTGGGCGAGTTAGGATATGATAAAGTGTACGGTGTATCAAATCCGTTTGACTTTATGGAAATGATAAGCCTGCAGGGCAAAACAAATTTCTTTGAAAAACGGGTAGGCGATTATCAAAAAAGTGGGGTGTTAAATTCACAGGAAAGTAAATCGTTTTCATTGGATGAGGATTTTTGAGTTAGTGATTAGAGGTTGGAGATTAGAGGTAGACAGCTGCAAAGTCATTAGCGAAACCCTTTAATCAGTTTAATCAGCGGTTCAGACAAAAAATAAATATTAATTAAATCAGGGGGTTAAGATGTTTGTTATTAAAAGAGACGGAAAAAAGGAAACGGTAAAATTCGACAAAATTACCGCACGTATCGAAAAGCTATGCTATGGTTTAAACCCTGGTTTGGTTGACCCGATAGATGTTGCCAAAAAGGTAATTGAAGGTTTGTTTGATGGGGTAACCACCTCCGAACTGGATAACCTGGCCGCCGAAACCGCGGCATCGTTAACCACCAAACACCCGGATTATGCCTTGCTTGCATCGCGCATCGCAGTATCAAACCTGCACAAAAATACCATCAAATCGTTTTCCGAAACCATGCGTAAATTGTATGAGTATATCGATCCGAAAAATGGAAAGAATGCGTCGTTGTTGGCCGAGGATGTTTGGGATATCATAGAAAAGAATGCCGAACTTTTAGACAGCACCATTATCTACGACCGTGATTTTGGTTTTGATTACTTCGGTTTTAAAACCCTTGAAAAATCGTACCTCTTAAAACTGAATGGAAAAATTGCTGAACGCCCACAACACCTGTTTATGCGGGTTGCCATCGGCATACATAAAGAAGATGTTGACAGCGCTATAAAGACCTATAATTTGATGAGCGAGCGATGGTTTACACATGCTACGCCAACGTTATTTAATGCCGGTACGCCAAAACCTCAAATGTCGTCGTGCTTTTTATTGACCATGAAGGATGACAGTATTGAAGGCATTTACGATACCCTGAAACAAACCGCTAAAATATCGCAAAGCGCTGGTGGTATAGGTTTGAGCATACACAATGTAAGGGCAACAGGTTCGTATATCAGCGGTACCAACGGTACCAGCAATGGGATCATCCCGATGCTGCGTGTGTTTAATGATACCGCACGCTATGTGGACCAGGGCGGTGGCAAGCGTAAAGGCGCTTTCGCTATCTACCTTGAACCATGGCACGCTGATGTTTTTGAGTTTTTAGATCTCCGCAAAAACCACGGCAAGGAAGAAATGCGCGCCCGCGACCTGTTCTACGCCCTTTGGGTATCTGACCTGTTTATGGGGCGCGTGGAAGCAAATGAAGACTGGAGCTTATTCTGTCCGCATGAAGCACCGGGCCTGGCTGATTGCTGGGGAAAGGAATTCGAGGCTTTATACACGAAATACGAAAAAGAGGGCCGTGCCCGCAAAGTGGTAAAAGCGCAGGAACTTTGGTTTGCCATACTGGATGCCCAGGTAGAAACCGGAACACCATACTTGTTATACAAAGATGCTGCTAACGGTAAATCCAACCAGCAAAATTTGGGTACAATAAAAAGCTCAAACCTTTGTACTGAAATTATTGAATATACTTCTGCCGATGAGGTAGCAGTTTGTAACCTGGCTTCGCTGGCGTTGCCAAGGTATATAAGGGAAGGTATTTTTGATCATGATAAATTATATGAGGTAACTTACCAGGTTACTATTAATTTGAACAAGATCATTGACAATAATTTTTACCCGGTTAAAGAGGCTGAATATTCGAATTTAAGGCATCGTCCAATTGGTTTGGGTGTGCAGGGCCTGGCTGATGCTTTTATCCAGCTGCGCCTGCCTTTTGAAAGCGATGAGGCAAAGAAACTGAACAAAGAAATATTTGAAACCATCTACTTTGCCGCCATGACCGCCTCGAAAGATCTGGCCATAAAGGAAGGCGCTTATGAAACTTTTAAAGGTTCGCCATTATCAAAGGGCAAGTTCCAGTTCGACCTGTGGGATGTAAAACCCGATAGCGGCCGGTGGGATTGGGAAAACCTGCGTTTGGATGTAATGAACTATGGCGTGCGTAACTCGTTGTTGGTTGCGCCGATGCCTACTGCTTCAACTTCGCAGATATTGGGTAACAACGAATGTTTTGAACCGTACACTTCAAATATCTATACCCGCAGGGTTTTAAGCGGTGAGTTTATCATCGTAAATAAATACCTATTGCGGGATTTGGTTAACCGTGG
>Ga0207002_1085_pt1 | contig 17653 bp, 19 predicted proteins | sample Alteio_BWMinCont_88_FD_153473 | JGI IMG/M metagenome (GOLD analysis project Ga0207002, IMG submission 153473) | Enriched cells from forest soil in Barre Woods Harvard Forest LTER site, Petersham, Massachusetts, United States -... | ecosystem: Environmental > Terrestrial > Soil > Temperate forest >...
TTCCGCTTAATTTGCCGTCCCAGTATTCGGCATAGGCAACCTGGTAACTGGCGCTAAGGTTGCTGTCGCGATAGTTAATTTGGGTAAAATTGCTATCGTCCTTTGCCCGGAGCAGGCTTTGCAAAAAGTTGCTGATGTCGGCTTTAGTGAAACCTGTATTATCGGGCCTGTTGGTTGATACGATAGTATTTGTTTGCCCGCTGACAGGATCCTGGTAAGTAATTTGTGTACGAACCTGGTAATAGGGCCTCAATAAATTAATATTGATATAGCCGGTGGCGTTTGAAACATAAGGGATGTTTAAAATCAAATCGCCGGCGTTTGTTACTGAATTTACCTGGAATGTCCCTGTATAAACACCTGCATTTAAATACACATAAACCGCGTTGCTGTTTATTAATACCACCTCTAAGGCGGCGGCATTGGCTAATGCCCGGTTGTTTGCCGCTATAGCGTTTGCAATAGCCGATGTATCGCAATTGACCGATATGGCTGCATTCCCGCTCTGGGCATCTAAAGTAACCCCTGTAACTTCAAAATCTTTACGCTGGTACGTGAAAACTACAGGGTTAAAAGCGGCGTTCCAGCGGGATACGTTGCCGCCGGTTAAAGTTACCGAAGAATCACTAACTAATAAATTGCTAAGCACAGGTACTGTTATGGCCGAAGTATTGCTGCAGCTATTGGCATCTTTTACATAAACTGTTTTCAGGCCTCCTGTTAAACCTGTAAATCTTGACGATGAGTTGAAATTTACATTATCAAGGCTGTACATGACAGGACCGTAGCTTGAACTGGCGTTTACGGTTATTTGACCGTCGGCAGCGCCCGGGGCCGATTCGGGCTTATCAACATTAATGTAATTGATAAGCAGGTCGCACTGGTTTACCGGCGGAGCAGGATCAGGAACGGCGCTTATGCTATCAACCTGGAACTTTGTAAAGTAAGGGTTCAAGGGATTACTGTCGCTCAGCAATCCATGATAAACCCGGGCGCTTTGCCCGGCGATAGTTGCCTGGCCCTGAATGACTGTGCCATTTAGGTTTTGTGTGAAGAATACAGTGACGTTATCGCCATTTGTAGGCTGCCCCGTTGCAGCATCAAAAAGCGAAATAACTATTTCGCCGCTTATCTGGGTGCCATTTACCCCTGTTAATCCGGGGCCTATAGTTGCTATTATCATGTTGGTTGTTTTAGTTTATTTGGTGGTCCCTGGTGGATTTGTCCATAGTCCATAGTCCATAGTTTATGATTGGAACACGAAGTAATTACAATGAAAAATTAACCATGGTCCATCGACTATGGACTATGGACTATTGATCAATCAACCCAATCAACTCCTCACCAATTAAAGATGCAATATCATCCATAGCCGCGTTTAGCCGCAGATTGATATTGTCGTTGCCAAGCGGTTCGGTAATTAGGCCCGGGGTACCTTTAAAGCCCTTTTTATCAATCGACTTTTTTATAGCCCAGGCGGCTTTATCGGGGATACCTTTTGCCTGGCACCATTGCTGTATCCGTTGTATCATCGGCAGATCACCTGCCACAGCGTCCGGGCTTGCCGGTCCGCGGCCTGTTTCCAGCAATTGCAAGTAACCAGGTAATTGCAGTTGTACATTGCATCCGTTATCCACTATTGTGAGTTGTTGTGCGGTTTGTCCGGTTGCATCTTTACCGGCTGCCTGCATGGAGTTGATCACATCGGTTTTGAGTAATTCGAGAAGTTGTATAAGTTGGTCGTTGTTCATTGTTGTGGTTCATGTTTGTAGTCCATAGTCCATAGTCGATAGACCATTTTTTAGTCCATGGTCGATGGTCCATAGACCATAGCTATTGGTTGAAGAGATAAACGGTTATGTACCATCGACTATGGACTATGGACCATGGACTATGGACTATGGTCCATCGACTATGGACTTACCCAAAACTCTCAAAATACATCGTAGCCAAACTAATGGTTAGGTTTACGCCGGTGCTGTTTACATCAAACTTATTATAAACAGGGAGGCATTTTGCCTTGTCGCCGGCTTTTACCCTGAAGTAACGGCCCTCACCTTCACGGTATCTGGAGGCTTTCACAATAAACTCGTTCGCCAGCGACAAGGCCTGGTTCACATAGGTTTCATTGTCTGAGGTGTATTGGTCAAAATCCGTTTTGAACAGAAACTCGAGGTAAATTGAAAAGGTATTATCAACCGAGCCGTTTACCTGCGGCGATACATCAATGGGCTGTAACGGGTACATGAACACACAAGGGAACGAGGCGTCATCGGCCAGCTGGTTAAGTTCGTTTGCTGTGCCGTACACAAACGTTGCAGGTGTGCTTAACGTTTGTACAATGGCTTCAATTTGGTTACGGATAGGCATGGGGATTTTAGATTTACGATTTTAGATTTACGATTTTTTAAGTACTGCTGTTAGTACAAGGTACTTGACTTAAAATTTGACTAAGTCTCTTGGGAGAAAGTATCCTTTTATACAATTGGTATTTCTAATACAAATTTTTGATGTCACAACCATGAAAAGCAAGTACTAATCCTGTTCTATCGGAATACATACTTCCTTATATGCATTTGATACATTCCCCTTTCTATTGAGAATACCAATCTTTTTAAGAAACGATTTTCTTTTAGTTTTATCTTTAGCTATCAACTTTCCATTCTTTTTAATGGAACTGACAATAATTGCTATCTCCTTTTCACTCATGATAAGTCAAAAATAAGTATATAATTCTATCCAATTGCAGCGACTGCAAATATTTCTGATTAAACGCCCTGGTTGCCCCAACTTTGTTAAACTTATAATATGTATCTAACACCTATGGCAGCAAGTATTTGTAAGCAGGATTTCTTAGAGCATCAATTTCTTCATCGCTTAGTCTAACTAAATTCAATTTAACTCGTTTTTTTAAGTTCGGTTTAGCCCCGTTGGCATTAGTGTCCTGTGATAAATTGGATTTATCAGGGGTATTTGCAACTGATCTATTATTATATCTCACCTGTGGCATTTCTCTGAATTTTTATGTTAGCACAATTGATATTAACTTTGTATATACAATAATACGGCATTTGACGTACATTATGAACGTTTTTAAATACATTTTTTATTTACGATTTTAGATTTACGATTTACGATCGTTTTTGTGGTTTTGATATTTGGTCGGCTTAAAAAATTACTGACAATTACTAAATCGTAATTCGTAAATCTAAAATCGTAAATCAACTCTTCAATAATTCGCTATACCGTTTCTGGTATTCCGCTTCAGTTTTATTGAGCAGAAGCTTGGTCAGCACCCGCTCATAAGGCATATTTAGTATTTGGGACCATTTGGTGATGTCGCCGCCGGCAAGTGAATTTACAGTATTGATATACTTAAACTTTTCGAACGATTGTATGCCGGCCTTTTTTTCTAAAACGGAAGGCAATTGAGCCAAAAGCTTACTTTCGGTTTGTATAAGTTGGGATAACAGGTAAAAAAATGTTTGGCAATGGGCAGCGCCTCCGTTACCCATAGTTTTTTTACCTCGCCGCAAAATTCTTCCGCTTCGTATTCATCATATTGTTTGCCGGTAACCCTGCAATAAAAATAATGGGCCAATACCTGGCAGCAGGCTTTTAATGAAGGGTTAAAATTTTCCAAATCATCCTCTCCTGAGTAAGCAATATGCTCAGCTATTTCACCCGCAATAATATCACGGGCAGCCATAAATGCCCCGGCCGGCTCAACCGACAAATTTTTGATTACAGCTATGGTTACAGTGCCGCCATGCCGCGGAAAAGTAACTTTTTGCGGGATTGCATCGTTGTTGTACAACTGAATTATCTGCTCCGATAGCGAGCGTACGGCATCTTCAAATGCCATCAAATCGTCCATTTTACATACGTTTTGCAATTGACTAACAGGTATGCCAGCCAGTATGCTTATTGCTTCCAGGTCGGTTAACGACGGTTTTTCCTGCAATTCCATCATTTGGCCTAAGGTAATTTCATTTAAGCTCGTTGGTATTTTTACCAGTAGCTTGCCGGTTGTTGTTTTTAGGGTTTTTTCTATCATGTTTTTTTTTGATTTTGATTACACCGATTTTATTTTTTTGATTACACCGATTTTATTAGGATGATTACACCGATTTTGTTCGAATGATTTCACGGATGTTTTGATGGTTTATTTAAGCAAATGCATCACCGCAAAATCATAGACAGGCATATTCAAAGCAGGCAGCCAGCTTCTTGTTTTATTTGATCTGTTTGCGCCTAATTTATTTAATGCCACATAGCGCAGCGGATCTATCAGGTGGTTCCATGAATCGACCGGTTCGTTCAGGGTTTTGCCTGAGCGGTCGGTTTTCCACTTGTAACGTCCTAACTCGTTGCGCAGGTTAACGCTGTGCCGGGTGATGTTAAGCTTATATCGTTTTAATATGTCTATTGAGTTTTTAACACTGTCGGCGCCTTTTTTTGCTCCGGTCACACGCCAGCCAAGGCGCCGTAATTCTTCAATGGATTTTGGTTCGGCGCTGTCGGCTATAATTTCAATGCTTTTGCTTATTGCTGCAGCAGTCAATTTTGCCGATATATCAGGGTTGGTCAGGCCGGTTTCATATAGTACTTCATCAACCCAAAGCTCACCATTTTGCATGTACACTAAAATGCAGCCTGTTTCGTCATTGGTGAAACCAAAATCGAGCCCGGCAGCTAACAGTTTGGCGCTTTCGGGCACTTTTTCGCATACATGCCAGTTATTTAACACCAGGGTAGTTATTTTGCCCGTAAGGCCCCGGGCATAAACCCGCCATAACTCTGTATCCACATCCCGTAAGGTTTCAATTTTACCTCTTGTTTGTTCTGATAAAAAAGGGTTATGCCTATGATCGGATATGATTAGCTGAACCCCTTGTTTCCCGATCAGATTATCATGCACCCAAAACGCGCTGTTTGGGTTATAGTCTATGAATATTTTGTTGCGGGTACGCAGCGCCAGTTCCGCGTAAACTTCCCATTCAACGCCGTTAGCCTCGTTTACAAACAAATAATCGCGCTTTCCCGATTTTGCATCCTGTGGATTGTCGTAACTCTTAAACTCCATGATTGCGCCGTTATGGAACTCAAAGATCCGATCGGTTTTATTATAGCTTTTTACCATGGCCTGTAACGTTGCCGACGAATTATAGATACTTAAAGCATCACGCAGCGCACCTGCTTTAAGATTGGGTACATCCTGCCCAACAACAGTTATTACCAGCTTTTCGCCGGCACATGCCAGGCAAAACAATACCTGTTCAATGGCGTAGGTTTTGCCCGAACTGGTGCCACCCTGGTTTATAACAACATTGGCCGTACTCGCATAGTTTTGTTTGAAAAGGACAGAGCCCTCAAACCAATCCTTGTCAACAGCGGAATTTTTTGTATTATTCATTTGGTTTTTACCGGCCCCCATTTATTGTCACCGAAAACGGGGCAAACTCATTAAAATTATTCATGAAATTTCAGATAGCAGCGCTCTAATTGAATTCATTAAAGGAGGCTCCGGCGGAGCCCCGAAAATTCATTTGTAGTTCTATAAACACGATGTTCCTCCGGAGCGTTTTTGTTGTCTATACTATTACTTGTTTTGACTCCAGCGGAGTCACGTGTTTATAGAAATGCTATAATCAATGTACCAGGCTCCGTAGGCGCCTCCTTATTGAACCTTAAACAATTTTAATGCGTTTGCCCTGTCACCGAAAAGATATTTGCATAATTATTAAAACAAATGGTACATTTAACCCTATAAAGATTGTAGCTATGTGGTGTAAGTATCCGGTGCTTTGTGTTGTTCTTTTATTTTGCTTAAATTCCTGTAAAAAGGATTCAAAGGCTCCAAACTCAGGCGTATCTATTGTCGGAAAATGGTTTATTACAAAACAGAGTTCAGTGTTGTCATACAACGGGTCGCAGGTCAATGCGTTCACCAAAACAAATTTTACTAGTTCTGATTTTGTTGAATACTACAGCGATGGCACCGGCTATTTTTCGCAGACTGGTACGACAGGCCCCAGCCTCACTGAATTCACTTATACTCTTGCAGGAACCGCTTTAACGCAGTTTACAAGTAATAATAATTCGGGTACGCCCGAAACGATCACAAGTCTCACAGCAAGCGGTTTATCTATCCACGCCGTATCTTTGGTAACTGATCCCAACAATCCAGACCAGCAGGACAATGAGGTAGATGATTATACTTATACCCGGTAAAGCTGCTTATAAAACCACATCTTTTTCGCTTCCCGCAAGTTTTGGGCCTGTTTCAATGATCTCGATTTTTAAAGTTTTGACAATGTCTGCGCCGCCTGTTTTGCTTTCGGTTTTATCGTTCCAGCCCATGCTTTTAAGGGCAAATATTGCACCGGTCGGAGATTGCTGGTGCAGTTTTTTTTCATAAATAGCCTCAATACGTAAACGGCCGCGTTTCAGGATAGCTGCAAACTTTCCGTTCTCTTCATAATCGTCAAATGCCTGGCGGCTGTTAAAGCCAAGAAATAAAGCCAGTCCGGATAGGGTAGGAGGTTCCGGCTCCCGTTCCATAATTTTTTTCGCTTCACCGGCTTCGTCGTCCTGTTCTTTGCCTTGTTTCTTTTCAACATGAAATTCCCCTTCAACATAAGTGAAATAGGCGTCAATCCGGGCAGACAGTTCACCGGCGGTAAAAAAAGTGGAAGAGGCCATCGTTATTATGATTAAAATGCCAATTGGCATAGTACAGATGTAAAGATAGAGATTTTAATTACTAAATGCAAATATTTTTAGCAAAAACTAATATCAAAGTTAAATAATGTTAAAATGTTAATTAAATTACAATTCAAGACAACCATTATGGGTTTATATTCGTTACTAATTTAGTAGATTTAGATAATTTAAATATGGGCGACAGAAGGTTTACTAAGCAGCTAATTTTCTTTGCATTTTCTTTGCTGGCAATCACTGCATCTTGCCAGAAGGATCCCGCTGTGAATGAACCTGCCGCGTCAAAAACAAATATTGTTGCCGATAGTTCTGTATTTTCTTCTCCGGGTAATTTCCTGGCCGTATCCGGTACGCTTAAAATTAAATATAACGATTCAACCTACACCTTTGACGCCGCCAAAGATTCTATAGCTTTTATTAGTGTACATCCCGATGATAACACCAATTATTTTGGCATTACAGCCATTAATAAAGAGCATAGCATGAGTTTTGGCATCAGCTCATCGGGTTTTGTTTACAGCAATATAAACAGGGCCATAGCCGGAGGCCAGTTTTTATTAAACGCAGATGATAAAAAACCCGCTTTACAGCTTTCCCTAAGCAAATATTCAGGGCAAAAAGACTTTGGGAATATCAACGTCATCCAATACAACCAGGGCAATGAGCTTGCTAAAGGCACCTTCTTTACTTTTTTGGCTAAAGATGATAAAGCCAACTCCCCTTATTACCGCGTTGAAGGCACTTTTGACCTGCAGTTGAAGTGAGCTTTACTGCATTACCTTAAATTTAGAACATCCGTATTTCTACCTCACTCCGTCCACTTCGTTGACATCTCACCCTAATTATAGGGGGAGAGTTGGAAAAGTTTTTTATAAGCTGCCCCCTCCCTGAACATTGGTAATGATATATCAGTTGGGACAAGATACGATTTTAATCAATTTTAATTTTTGCTAACTTAGCGCGAATGACCAAAGCCGAACTTGAAATATTATTAAAGGATTTACAAGCTCTTCAAAAAGAGTGCGAATGGGTTGAGTTTAAACACAATAATTTCAAACCAGACGAAATTGGGGAATATCTTTCAGCACTAAGTAATGGAGCGAGTTTAAAAAATCAACCGTACGGATATTTAGTGTTTGGTGTTGAAAATGGCACACATAGATTAATTGGCACTAAATACAATCCGCATAATGAGAAAATAGGTAATGAAGAATTAGAAAATTGGTTGTCAATTAACCTACTTCCTCGTGTTGATTTTCAATTTTATGAATTGGAATCAAATGGTTTAAAGTTTGTTATCTTTAGAATACAAAAAGCAAGGTCACAACCAGTAACATTTAAGGGAGAAGCGTTTATACGGGTAGGTAGTTATAAAAAGCCGTTGCGCAATCATCCTCAAAAAGAAAAGGCCATTTGGAGTCAGGATAATTTTATTTGTTTCGAAAAGGAAATTTGCGTCTACGGTGTAAATTCAGATATGATTTTACAATATATAGACTATCCTGCATTTTTCGATTTATTGAAACTTCCGCTCCCAGAAGATAAAAAAGGAATCATAGAAAAATTAATACAAGAAAAAGTGATTCAAAAAAATGGCGGTAACTATGACATTACAAATCTTGGTGCTATTTTATTTGCCAAAGAAATAGCATTATTTGATGATTTATCAAGAAAGGCACTAAGGGTTGTTTTTTATGACGGCAACAACAAAATCAAAACCACAAAGGAACAGGTTGGTAAAAAGGGATATGCAGTCGGCTTTGAAGGATTAATAAGATTTTTAGAGGAACAATTGCCAACTAATGAGGTTATTAATAGGGCGTTAAGACAAAACGTTTCTACTTATCCAATTTTGGCTATAAGAGAATTGGTCGCAAATGCATTGATACATCAAGACTTTAGTATTAAGGGAAGTTCTCCAATGGTAGAAGTGTTTTCTAATAGAATTGAAATAACTAACCCAGGAACTCCGCTAATCGACCCTTTAAGATTTGTAGATCATAGTCCCGAAAGTAGAAATGAAATGTTAGCAGGCTTTATGAGAAGGTTAAATATTTGTGAAGAACGGGGGAGTGGTATAGATAAAGTAATTTTTCAATGCGAATTCAATCAACTACCAGCCCCAGATATAATTGAAGGCAATAACTATACACGAATTATTCTTTATGGAATGCAAACCATAAAAGACATGGATAAAAAGGATAAGATTAGAAGTTGTTATTTACACTCCTGCCTAAAATATGTTTCAGGTGAACAGATGACCAATCAATCCTTAAGAGTACGGTTTGGAATTGCAGAGCAAAATTATCCAATGGTTTCAAGAATTATATCTGATACAATGGATGAAAAATTAATCAAATACCGTGACCCGGAGAGCCGTTCAAAAAAATATGCTAAATATGTTCCTTTTTGGGCTTAGTTATTATGTAACTGGTATGTAACTAATGCGGAAAATTCGTGCGAAAAAGTGCATTTTTAGTGTGTTTTCACACATTTCTTATGTAACTCATTAACCTAATTTATTTATTTTCAAATAACTTAGGCAGTTGCCGGAACTAACCGTTTTAGCATTATTTGGTTTTGGTAATAACAAATGGTACGTTTGAAGTGTATCCTTATAGCTTAATACTAAATACCAGACGTTTAACTTTATGGATGCATCTTCCTCAATATGAATTCATTTAAATTTAAAAAAGCGGTTCAAGTATTAAATTATTTTGCCCAAAAAGAAGGCGGGGAAATAAATTATATGAAAGCAGTAAAATTGGTTTGGCTTTCCGATCGGGCTCATTTGCGTATTTATGGCAGAACTATAACAAACGATCAATATGTGGCTATGAAGAATGGCCCTGTTCCCTCCGGAACAAAGGATTTAATTTTAAAATCGCCATTTTTTGAATCAGAAGTATTAGATTATACCAACAAATATTTATCTAAAGCAGATGATTATGTATTTTCATCAATTGGTGCCTTTGATGACACATTATTTTCAAAAACAGATTTAAAAATAATGGATGATATTTATAATACTTATGGAGACAAAAGCCAATATGAATTAAGGGATTACTCGCATCAGTTCCCCGAATGGAAGCGATTTGAAACAGAATTGAATTTAGGGAAAGCAAAAGTTTTTAATATTATCGAAACCGATTTTTTTGAAAATGGTATAAAAGAAAAACCGTTTGCACAAAGCGATGAACTTTTGTCGCTAAGTAGACAACATTTTCTGCATATTTTGTAAAGATGCCCACGATAGAAGATTTTATACAAGCCCTATCCATCGGCAATATTTATTGGTTTGTAAATCCTCAAATAAGTTCCCCTGATCCTCACCCTCATGTTTGTTTAGGTATTAATGAAAATGATTGCGTTTTCATGCTTTGCGGTATGTCTCAATTTGAAAACAGAAGAAGGTATTTTGAATTAAATGGTCTGCAATTCGAAACTCTTGTTAGAATTCAGGCAAATCATACCAATTCACTTACAAAAGATACCTATGTAGATTGTAACGGTGTTCAAACCCATGATGTAGGTGATCTGTACTATAATAAAAGTTTAAGGCTTAAAGGCGTTGTCAGCGACTCTGAATTATTTCAAATAAAAAACGGAATTGAGATAAGCGAATTATTAGAAGAAATTATCAAGTCAGAAATATTAAAGAGATTTCCTGAAATTTAAAAATATATTTATTGCGGGTGGCTTTAAAAAGGTAAATAAAATATCAATACAATACAAATATTGGTCATTAAATGATTAGTTTTAGTGATAACTGATGATTAATTTTGATTTAACCAATTTACTGTAAAGTATCATGAGTAAAGAACAAAATGCTACAATGGCCACCATGGCCACTATGGCGCCCACAAATGCCCATAAAGAAATACCGGGTAATCCCTCAGTCGCCAGAAGCAGTGCTGTTAAACTAAACGACCGCAGCAACGGTAAACCACTAAGGGTTTTAAGTGAGGACGACTGGAAGTTTTGGACAGAGAACGGCTATATTGTGATTAAGAACGCGGTTCCTAAAAACCAGGTTGAGCGCTTAGCCAATTTCCTGTGGGAGTTTGAAGAAAAAGACCCCGGTAACCCCGAAACCTGGTATGCCCCGCCGCGTGCCGAAATACAAATGAAGGAGCTGACGAATACCGGCATGGTCGAGATTTATAACCACCAGTACCTTTGGGATAACCGCCAGGTGCAGCGTGTTTATGACGCTTACGCTGATATTTGGGGTACGGAAAAGTTATGGGTAACCATTGACCGCGCTATCCTGAATTTGCCTATGCGCCCCGGATTTGAATATAAAGGGTTTATCCACTGGGATTACGACCCGGAAACCAAACCTCAAAATGCACAGGGTGTTTTGGCCCTTGCCGACCAAACCGACGAGAACATGGGCGGCTTTCAATGTATACCCGAATTATACAGAAATTATAATACCTGGAAGCTGACACAACCTGCAGACAGGGATTATTTTAAACCAGATATTACAGGTTTTGAGCTTGTAAAAGTAAAAATGGAAGCCGGGGACCTGCTGATTTTTAACAGTCTGACGCCACATGGCATAAGGCCAAATTTTAGCGGCAACAAAGTGCGCATTGCCCAATACATAGCCATGATGCCCGCCCAGGAAGATGACGAGGAACTGCGGCAATGGCGCATAAGTTCGTGGAGGGACAGGATAGCCCCCGAAGGCTACGCCTTCCCCGGCGATCCGCGCAGATGGGAGCAAACCAGGTATAAAACTGCCGAACTTAGCGAACTGGGGGAGAAGCTGCTGGGGTTGAGGAGGTGGAGCCCCCTCTAAATCTCCCCCGGTAGGGGAGACTTGAAAATGTACATTTATGATATTTTTCCGATGAAAACGAAATCAAAAAAGTCTCCCCTACCGGGGGAGATTTAGAGGGGGCTGGTAATCTTTAAGTAATAAAAACCTTTCACCTTTTACCTTTCGCCTGTCACCTAAAAAAATCCGCCTTTTAATCCGTATCTTTGCATAAATTTAAAAACATTGATGAAAGTATTTATTGCCGGCCTGCCATTAGAAGTGGATGAGGCTGAATTGACTGCTGTTTTTGGTGATTTTGGGCCTGTTAAATCGCTCAGGATCATTAAAGACCGCGAAACAAAAGAGAGTAAGGGTTTTGGTTTTGTTGAAATGGTTAATGATACCGAAGCTAAAGAAGCGATCAGGTGCATGAATGGCGCAAGCTATTATGGCCGCAGGATCACCGTTAACATCGCTGAAGACAAAGGCCCCGGTTTTAACGCCGGTGGTGGTAAAGGCAATTTCAGGCGTAATTAGCAACCAATAATATTATTCTTTTTGAGTTTAAAAGCTCTCCGGGTATGCCGGAGGGCTTTTTTTGTGAGCAGATAGTTTTTATATTTTTTTGTATATTTGTTTCTGAACTCTAAAACATAAAAAAATGGAGCCAAATAAAAAGGAAATCCCTGAGGATGTTCCTAAGTTCCTACGTAAAATAATACAGGACAAAAGGGATATTAAACAGGCTTTAAAGGATAAGAAATCTTTAAGTGAATTAGCAAAAGAAAAGGATATTCATTTTGCAAAACTTCTATGATGTGTCTTCATCCGAAGATGGATATGTACATACTTTTATAACGAGATTTAATATCGAATATTCATTAACCCTAACCTCTTATCAAATGGGAGAGGTTAGGGTTTTTTCTTTGTCATTATATCCTGATAAGGAAACTAATGTTTTTGATTATAGGGTCAAAAATACTGTAATAAGAATAATATCTGAATTTTTACGAACAGATACAAAGGTGGTATTTTACGTTTGCGATATTGAAGACGAAAAAGAAGATAAAAGACATAAAGTATTTGAATATTGGTATAGTAAACAAACAGAACTTCACGAATTTATAGGTAAATTTAATTATGTATTTAAATCTCGAAATAACTATACTTTAAATTCATCAATTCTTAATAATAAAGACAATTATCTATCTGATTTTATAATTCAGCAATTTAAACAAGAAATAGGCATCCTTTAAAAGCGGTTTTTCCTTTACTTTAAAAAATTAATTATTATTACGAAGAGGGGGCGATCAATTCACGGCACACTCCACCCTTGTTGGAGTTGTCTCCAACAAGACCGATATGCTGTAGTTTAGTTGTATGTGCGACATTTAATACACCAAGGTTTACACATAACACGCGGTTTGTTGGAGAGAGACAACTCCAACACTTGCTGTTCATCTTCAGAAGATGGTCTGCGGGTCTGATACTGCGGGCCGAGTTTACCCGGAAGTAGATCATCCGGGTTGCCTGATTGTTTATGGCGGTTATAACACTTTAGGAAACTTCGCCTGTCAGTGTGATTGGCTTCATAAAACTCTTTCGCCAGTTTATACTTAGGGTGTTGGCCTAACTTTATCTGTTCATAATCGATGATCAGTTGGCGGTAGTTTGTAAATAGTTCCTCTTTAATGTTAGATCATTTGTGTTGATTCGTATAACGCTTAACTTTATTTATATAAAGCTAATTCTGTTACAGAATTAGCTGACCTTTACAATTGCGAGGAGCCTGCCTGCCGTAAGGCGGGGAGCGACGTGGCAATCTCGTCGCTGATAGGTTAACGCACATGCATGACGACGAGATTGCCACGCTATCGCTTACAGCAATGACATGGTTTTTTTATTCCCAATTAAGAATTTTTAAAATTTTACTACCCGAAAAGATTAAACTTGATGATACTTCAGGTTTCATTAACCCGTTAAGACAATCACCGGTAACGTTCCCGGATAAAAAAATGCGTTCCGTATCTCACCCCGGAACGCACACAACATCATAATCAAACAATGTTGATCAACTAAACCTCAGATAACATGTTTAATGCTCATCCAAGCTCTTTATTTACAATTACTGATCGCTTTGATCAGTAAATTAAAATTCCATTCAATTTACTATAGCAAAAGTTATGCCTGATTGCTTAATTTCCACTACATTAGATGTTTGCTTTAGAAACGGGCGACATTAAATTATATTATAATTAATTGGGCAAATTTAATATTAATTTAAAAAAATGACATCAGCAGATAGCGTTCATTTTCAATTATTTAGTAAAACTGTTGTTACGATGACAAAACAGCTATTTTTTTTATTGTTGCTCTCGCCTTTTTTTGCAACCGCACAAAAATACAACCCAAAAGAAATTGAAAAGTTTGAGCGTGAAGCTAAAGAAGTAACAATTATCAGGGATAATTGGGGGGTGCCGCACATTTATGGCAAAACAGATGCTAATGCTGTTTTTGGGCTGATGTACGCCCAATGCGAGGATAATTTTAAAGGCATTGAACAAAATTATTTATACCAACTGGGCAAACAAGCTGAAGTTGAGGGCGAAAAAAGCTTGTACACCGACGTGACTTTGCAACTGATAGCCGACACCGCAGACGCTATCAGGGATTATAACACGAGCCCCCCATGGTTTAAAAAGCTGATGTATGCTTTTGCAGACGGCATAAACTATTACCTGTACAAACATCCGGAAGTTAAACCTGCCGTTTTTGAGCGGTTTGAACCCTGGTACGCGCTGATGTTTACCGATGGCAGCGTTTCGGCTACGGTTACCGGCGGAATAAATTTAAACGAAACAAGGGATTTTTATGGTGGCGCCACCGAAAAATCAGCGGCAATTTATAAGCCTGATACGGTGGAAAGAGAAACAGGTTCAAACGGTTTTGCAATTGCACCCCAACGGTCAAAATCAGGGCATACCTTATTGTATATTAATCCGCATGTGCCGTTTTATTTCCGTAGTGAAGTACAAATAGTAAGCGGCGAGGGGCTTGATGTTTATGGTGCGGTTACCTGGGGGCAGTTTTTTGTTTACCAGGGCTTTAACCGCCATTGCGGCTGGATGCATACCACCAGCTATGCCGATGTTGGCGACCTGTATGCCGAAAAGGTAAGCAAAAAAGACGGCCAATGGTACTATGAATACAATGGCTCAATGAAAGCCGTTATTTCCCGTAAACTTGCGATAAACGTTAAAAAGGGCGATCACACCGAACAACAAATTATAACAGGGTATTATACCCATCATGGGCCTGTATTGGGGAGCCGCGATGGTAAATGGCTGGCGCTTAAAGCCAACAACCGTTCGTACAAGGCATTGCTCGAATCGTGGCTGATTACAAAAGCCAATACATTTGACGAATATAAAAAAGCGATGGACCTGCTTTCCAACGCTACTAACAATACTGTTTACGCGGACGATCAGGGTAATATCGCTTTTTGGTATGGTAACTTTATACCTAAACGCGACCCTAAACTTGATTGGACATTGCCGGTTGACGGAACTACCGTCGCGACTGAGTGGCAGGGCCTGCACACTTTAAATGAGATAGTGCACATGTACAACCCCGCTACCGGCTGGATACAAAACTGCAACTCAACGCCTTTTGTATCATCAGGCAAAAGCAGCCCCGATAGAAGCAAATACCCGGCATACATGGCGCCCGACGGACAAAACTATCGTGCAGTTAATGCCATAAAGCTGCTGAGTAATACCAAAAACCTAACGCTTGATCAACTGATCGCCAAAGGGTACGACCATTATCTTACCGCATTTGATGTATTGCTGCCACCCTTGTTTAAAGCATACAATACCGCTCCCGACTCGCTGAAACAATTGCTTGCCGAACCTGTAAAAGTTTTACAGCAATGGGATAAGCGCACTGCTGCAAATTCGGTTGCAACTACGCTTGCTATTGAATGGGGCACATTAATGATGAGGGCTTTACCGCCTCCAAAAACAGTGGAAGAAAGTACTTATCAAACAACAAGAGTGGATGCCATGCTGCAAACCATCAGCAATAAACAGCTATTAGATAACCTTAACCAGGCAGTAAATAACCTTCAAAAACGCTACGGCGCCTGGCAAGTAAAATGGGGCGATATTAACCGATACCAGCGGCCTGCCGATGGTGTTACATTCAGCGATAATGATCCAAGCCTGCCTGTTGGGCTTACATCGTCATTATTTGGTCAGCTGCCGTCATTCCAGAGCCGTACCATGAATACCAAAAAACGCTACGGATATTCGGGCAACAGTTTCATTGCCGCTGTTGAATTCGGCAAACGCATTAAGGCAAAAACTATTGTTACCGGCGGCCAGTGTTTCGATCCGGCTTCAAAACACTTTACCGATCAGGCTGGCATGTATACTGAAGGAAAGTTTAAAGATGTGCTGTTTTATAAAAATGACGTGCTTAAACATGCCGAAAAAACCTATCATCCGGGAAGCTGAGGTAAAGCAATTCATTATTCGATGTTGGTGTTTTTCATTTTTACTCTTAACTTAACGTGAGTTCGACGTGAGAAAAACCTTTGCCCCAGCGGGGCTACCGCTTTGTAGCACATCATTCAAACGTTATTTTTGCCACGTTAGTGGCTACCCAGTTCGCTAAGGGTAGCCCCTGACGTGGCAATTATCCTTGTTATTTTGTTTCTACAAAGCGGTAGCCCCGATGGGGCATATTGCAATGGTCCCCAATTCCTATCCCGAACTCGTGTTACCTTAATGACATTGGCGGTATCCCAATAAGGGTGCAAATTTGCTTTGTTATTTTATTCCCTGCAAATGAAGCAATTGAAACAAAGCAAACTAATGACATTATGACTATTGAAAATTTTATCGGGTTAACGGATTGATTTACAAATAACTTATTCATACCTTGAAGATGCCTAACAAATGGCTTTTTTATTATAGACTTATAGACTGACAATGAAAGGAGCATATTACTATCTGTTTTACAAACTTTATAAATTTGGAGAATGGTCGCCGTCTTCTTTTCCGGGTGATTTTACAGCAACCTTTACAATAGCAGTGTTTGAAACAATGTTTTTAGCATGCTTAAAATTCTATTACATTGAATTTGTTAATCACAATGACGTCTTTTCACTAACTTCATTTCAGACAATTGTTTCTCTTTTAGCAATATTTTTGATTAATTATTTTGCATTTCTAAGAGATGCGAAATGGAAAGATTATGTAAAAAGTTTTGATAAATTACCAAAGTACAAAAATATAATTGGTACATGGGTCGTGATAGGAACATTAGCATTTATAATTATTAATGTCGCTATATCATTTCATTTAATGGGTCAAATTGCCGCTAATAGGAATAAGTTTAAATAAATTCAAACTGAGACTCTACTACAAATAGGTAACCCTGTGGGGTCGCTTACGTTTAATAGCAACATACTTGTATGCACTCCGTAGCTCCTTCGTCAATGGGACTCCAATGAATCAGAGGGATTGCAGGTGAAACGAACAAACAAAACCAGTTTTTAAAGATGGCCCTGAAAATAAAAAAAAGTATATTTGAAGAACAATTTACAGTCGTTATGAAAAAATACCTGTTTTTTTTACCGGCCCTGCTTTTTTATAGTGTAAATATGTACGGGCAAAGCGTAAAGTTTAGCGACCTTATGTATTATACCAACCTTACAAATGGTGAAGTTTTCAATACCCTGAAACAGGGAAACGCCTTCAGGCAGGAATATACCGAAGACGTTAACGGGCAGGAGATGGAGCATTTTAAAAATATCAACCGTAATCCCAATTCCGAAAAAATAGTTGTAGGGCTTTACACTAAACTTTACGATGGCACCCTGTTACGCACCGTTGATTATACCTCTACCGATCCTCAAAACATTATAAATATGGTAAGCCAGGCTAAAAGAAACGGCCTGGACCTTAAATTCAGGGGGGCTGATGCTTCTAATACTATTTATTTGTTCGATAATAATTTCTACCGCGTCAGCATTTATCTCAGGCACGACCAAACATCCGGTTTGGTTGAGATAAAACAGAAAGAGTTTTTGGGGTTGGAGTAAGTACTACAACCATTAAACCTTAGTTCGATGTTTTCTAAAAAGGCTTTGATCGT
>Ga0207002_1087_pt1 | contig 17565 bp, 14 predicted proteins | sample Alteio_BWMinCont_88_FD_153473 | JGI IMG/M metagenome (GOLD analysis project Ga0207002, IMG submission 153473) | Enriched cells from forest soil in Barre Woods Harvard Forest LTER site, Petersham, Massachusetts, United States -... | ecosystem: Environmental > Terrestrial > Soil > Temperate forest >...
CGGTTCTGATTTCGATGCGGGAGCGGTTCGCGTATATTCAGTTAATTCGATGACCGGCTCGCTGGCGGAAGTTACTGGCTCGCCGTTTACGGCTCCTCAAGTTTCTGGGAATGGAGGCCCACTTGCGGTTTCGCCGAATGGCAAATTCCTGTTCTTTTCGAACGCGTTCGGAGACATCACCACTTTTTCTAATTCGGCCGGCACCTTGACTCCGAACGGGGTCGTTGTGCAGGACGTAAACCAGCCGTACCACTTCGCAGTTGACCCGTCCGGGAATTTTTTGTATGTCGCGGATCATTCGGATTCCTCGTTTTCGGTATTTGCCATTGACCAGACAACGGGGGCTTTAAGTGCTGTACAAGGATCTCCGTTCGGCTTCCAGAGTAATTCAGAGCCCGCCGGTATCGCGATTCATCCCAACGGGAACTTTTTATATTCGACGCTTTCAAATAGTGCGGGCGTCGAAGGAATTTTGGTCAATCGCAATACGGGTGCGTTGTCGCTTATTTCTGGCTCGCCATGGGTGACCACGGAACTAATCCCGAATTTCGTGTCTATCACGCCCTCTGGAAGCTTTCTGTACGTAAGTACTGCGGGCGTCGGCGCAATTCAAGCCTTCTCAATCGATTCAATCGGCGGTGGCTTGACGGCTATAGCGACGTTTACGGGAGGGAACCCAACTCAAATGGTATTCGATCCAGCCGGGAAATTTCTGTACACCCCGTATCCGGCCTCTCACGAAGTCGCCATGTCTGCAATAGATCAAAACACGGGAGCACTGAGCCAGCCAGTGGTGGTCCCAGCGGACTCAACTACAGGGGCCATTGCAATCATTCCGCTGCCATAGGGCAAACTCGGCGCGCTAATCAATCCTACTGCGGAGCAAATCCTGGTCAGTGCCTGGTAAGTCGGGTGGTCTCAATAGGTCGACGCAACACTCAAGTCGCGCCCGACTTGCATTGAAAACAAAGGCTAAATCGCTCTCTAGGGTTAGCTCAGCCGAAACACTACCCTGGCTAGGTTTTAGGGGAGGACAGCCAGACAGATCACTCCTGCTGGGGAAGCGTTGTCGAATCAACGCGTTGGATGGTGTTGCGTCGACCATCTGAGTTGGCACGCCTTACCGGACATCTGCTTTTCGGGCCGATCCACTTCTACGGTAACCGCGTTTATCCGGCAGTAGCGCAGTACGGTGACTACGATGATACGGTCGCTTTGGAGGGATTGCCGGGTTTAGTGTGCTATGTTCACACTTGTTTTCAAATCGTCGACTAGACGCTGAGCAGAGTTGACCGTTTCCTTCTCTTGGCTCTTTTCTCGCTTTGCGAATCCTCGATGGTCAGTTTCCGACCAAAGGGAGTTTTTCATCTTGGCGCTGAAAATTGTGAGAATTAGTTGAGGGTCAATAATCTGTTTGCTGTGAGCCTGAGTTGTGATGTAGTAGGTGTTTGTCGAATTCCAGACTCGGGTGCTGTCTTCAACACGATAAGATAGTTCAACGATTAGGTCTGCTTCCTCTGGCGAACCAACGATTTTATACTTGTTCCATTCTTTCATCTCTGAACAGAAGGCGTCGTAGGGGAGATAACTGCTGCCGCCATTTGAAAGGAAAACCTTCTTGGCATTCACAATCACCGCTGGCAGAGATGCAACCGGGACATCCGTTTTCTTATTTTTTGCACCTGCTACACTTGGTGCCCCCAGAATTGAAGTCACAACCAGCAAGGCTGCAAAGTTTCGCATCGGTTTCTCCATTCAAGTTGACTAGCTTTCAGCGCAGTTAACGGTAACCGGACAATGGGATCTGGTTCAGTTCGGGGAATTGCGGACCATCTCGGCATGAACGATCAACCGCTGTGGGGCGGTGCCATTGAAATCAAACGGGTAACATGTAACCAACGTCAGCGTCGGCAGTTGCGTATCACTTAGGACCTCGATGGCATTGGGAAAAACAACGCGGAGAGAAATGACTCGATATTTGAACCTGCCCGCCGAGGTAGTAAGCCGAATTTCGTCTCCTACTTTGATCCTTCGCAAGGAACGAAAGAAAGTATCCCGATGGCCCGCAAGGCCGACGTTGCCGGAGGGACCAGGGAAGGCGGTGCCCGGGATATGTCCGACGGCCAGCCGGAGTGTACTTGCATCGGATCCTTCGAGCACCCTAGTCGCGAGGCCAACAGCTGGAATCTCAATCCTTCCGACCATAGTTGTCACGCTTGGCCGGTTTACGCTCGCGGCGCGCGGCTGATCAGTGGCACGTGCCGAACTGCCTCCCGCGAATGACAACACCGCAATCATCGCCGCGCTCAGAGTGTTTTTCTTGATTCGAAGAGCAAAGTCCATATTCCCGTCATTTTCGGCTCCAGATCGGGCCGAGAAAACAGCGCCCTGCTCGCGTATGCACCGATTCTGAAACTGTGGAGAGGGAAGAACAAGAATCGCGGCTTAATACACACTAGCTTGTCCCGGAATAACCGCGCTACTGGTCACTGGGACGGAATGAGGACAGCAGTACTCCGGGCGGTATAGATCGGCACTTGTCCAGGTACCGCGTTTATCAAGCACTAGCGCAGCATGTTGGCCCCGGAGTAGTCTGGTCTGTGTCCGACTGAGTCAATGCGGGCCATCAAGAACAATGAACATTGGAAAAGTACGGAGCCTTCTTTTGCCCTTCCCCGGGCTCTCCCATCCGGCGAAACTCTTGCCATTTACGCTAAAAACGTATCCAAAGCGATTAATCCGAAGACTCCAAAGAGAGTCCCTGATTAACGCCGTTACCGTACAAGTGAAATCGCTCCAGAATCACTTCTCCAGTAAGGCTACTAATCAAGCAGCGACGCAGCAGGAGCTGTGCTGTCTGCCGTGGGAAAAGCTCAATTCAGTGCCTTATCGATGGGAGAAGCGTTCCTCACGAGCAGATCGATAGAAGCTGAGAACACAGAATGCTGCTCAGCCTGAACCTTTATAGGGAGCGCTTTTGAAATCAGGAGCGTCGCCGTCCCAGCTATCTGGGCCCACAAGGCGAGAACCAGGCGCGAATGGTCCTCGGGAGAGCCGCCTAGCCACTCGGCGAATCGTGTCTTGAAATACTCAAAGTTGGGTCTCGGTTCCTGGAATTTTGGAAACGATTCGCTGAGGGTAAGTTGGTATTCACGGGGGCGACCCAGAGCAAACTCCAGTACGCGCTGGCAGGCCTGCTGAGGAGAGGTGCACGGCTGCAGCTCTCGGAACAGATCCTGCTGATAGCGCTCCATGAGCGCACGCAAGATCGCCTTTCTATTTCGAAAGCGCCGGTAGACCGCCGGGGTATTGGTATGCGCTAATCTTGCCAGGGCGCGCATGGAGAGAGCTTTCTCGCCTCCTTTCAAGAATAACTTTTGGGCAGCTTCCAGAATGCGACCCTCCAAGAGAGGATCAGGTTGCCTTGGCATCACACCCTCGCGAACGACGGGACAGCAATAATAACATTGACATCGTACACATTACAGTGTATACATAACAAGTGTAGCTGGTTTCTAGAGCTATGTAAATCTGATTTAGGAGTCATGAATGTGTTCTTTGTCTGATTCGTGGGACCTCGCCCGGCTCGTTCGACTGAAAGACGCACCAGGGGCGAATTCTGGGGCATTTCGGAACCAAGGGGAGTGCAAGCTAACCGAGGAGCAAGTTCTTAATATGCTCGAATGCGTATGCGAGTACATCCGCGAAGAGCGGGAATATTACCTATCCATCGGCAAGCCCCTTGACAGCGAGCATGTGGCGGTGGTGAGACCTTTCTTTTCGCCCACGCTCCTTGCTGGCATCAAGGTAGTGCAATTGGAAGGTCAGCGGATAAAGGTGCCTTCCGATCGCCAGGAGATTGGAGCGTTGGATTTTAGGGGCTTTCGAGAATTCACGCATATGGCCTCCATGACGTTTGAGGAAGTCTTGGTCTTCAACGACAAGATTACGGAGCGGTTGCTCTTCCATGCGCTGGTGCGATCCGTTCAATTTCAAGTGTTGGGACTGGCTCGCTACGTGGAGTTGTTCTTCCGAGTTTTTCTTGATACGGGTTGGCGCTTTAACGTGCCGCTTGAGGGACACGCTTTCGAGCTGGAGTCGAAGTTTGTGGAGAACCGAGAGACCCCCTTTTCAGTCGAGGAGGAGGTCCGAACGCGGGTAATCCAGAATCGCTATGAGTCCTTATGACTTGGGGGGGGTGACACTCAAGCCCCGCAGCGCACGCGCCCGGAACCGTAACGATCGGAGCGTTAACGACGAGGACGTCGCGTAATCCGACAGGTACTCGTGGATCGTTTTCAGTTGTCCGGTAACGGCTGCCGGCTCAGATGGTCGACGCAACACCTGCTTGCAGTTTACTCGCAGGAGTTTCAAAGCCTAAAGTTTTTCTCGGACGTTGATTCAAGCGCAGCGCGACCTGGTCGAGTTGCGCTTGCGAATGGACGGACAGGTCGGTTCCTCGCGGGAAGTATTGCCGCAACAGGAGATTCGTGTTTTCGTTGGTGCCGCGTTGCCAGGGACTTTGCGGATCACAGAAGTAGACCTGCACATCCGTCGCTACCGTGAAGTCCTTGTGCTTGGCCATCTCCAATCCTCGATCCCAGGTCAGCGAGCGTCGCAGGGTAGCGGGCAGTTTGCGAACATGTTGACTCAATGCGGCAACGACCACTTCCGTGTTTTTGCTTGGCACCTTGATCAGCATGGCAAAGCGCGAATGGCGCTCCACCAAAGTCGCAATGTAGGTGTTCTTGGCACCGGCCAGCAGATCCCCTTCCCAGTGGCCGGGAACTGCTCGGTCTTCCACATCCGCAGGTCTTTCACGGATGGAGACGGCATCGACGATCTGTCCTCGTGACTGTCCGCTAGCACTGGCATGGCGCGAACGGCGCATGCGCCGCTTCGACCGCAGCTGGTCCAGCAGCTCTTTTTTCAGCACTCCACGGGCCTGAATGAACAGGCTGCGGTAGATAGTTTCGTGGGACACGCGCAGGCTCTCGTCATCAGGATACTGGGTCTTCAGCCATCCGGAAATCTGCTCGGGCGACCAGTCCAGGATCAGTTTACTCGCAACGATGTTCCGCAACTTGCGGTTGAGGGCCAGCAGACACCTCTTCGGTCGCAAGGCCGAGTCCCAGGCATGGTCATCCGCATCATGGGCGCGATAGGCCGGACGGCCACCATGGCGAGAAATCTCCCGGCTCACTGTGGAGGCCGCTCGATCCAGTCGTCGGGCAATCTCACGAAGCGGCGAATCGGAAGCGACTCCTCGTGAGATGTCCTCTCGCTCCGCTAGCGTGAGCGCCAGCCGCGAACGGCGACGAGCGGCGGGAGGAATGCCGCCGCGAGGCAACAACACCGAGCGAATGCAGCTATGGGGCTTGTCAAAGGCGCGCCCAATCTCATGCAGCGACTGTCCCGCCTTCCACCGGCTCCAAACGTCACGCTTATCGATCGCAGAAAGCCCAAATCGTTGTCCTGGTCTCATGCCAACACCACCTTTACACAGCAGACTTACATCAGATGGTGTTGCATCGACTTGTCGAATGCACCGCGTTAATCGTCCAAGTGCCGCCACGGTTTGCTTCGATTACTTCCTCGAACGCGGTTTCGGGATAACTTCCGTGTAGCCGACAATCCGGGAGTTGGCCCCCTTAATCACCACAAGCGCGTTCTATAAAGGGGAGAGTCAAGAATTCCTCTAGTACGCCTACGTTGACTTGCGTTCTGTCCCCAACCTAAGATGAGCGATAGTGACTGACTTTTCCTCTCTGATCGGTCGAACTGTCTCCCACTATCGGATTGTGGCGGAGCTCGGTGGCGGTGGAATGGGAGTCGTGTACAAAGCCGAGGACACGCGGCTACACCGTTCCGTCGGTTTGAAATTCCTGCCTGGCGACATGTGCGACGATTCCGCCGCTCTGGAACGATTCCGACGGGAAGCACAAGCCGCATCGGCGTTGAATCACCCAAACATTTGCACTGTTTACGACGTCGGCGAGCAAGACGGGCGGCAGTTTATCGCCATGGAGTTTCTCGACGGGCAAACGTTGAAGCACCGGATTTCCGGCAAGCCGGTGCCGCCGGACGAAGTGCTTGAGTTTGGTATTGAGATTGCGGACGCGTTGGATGCGGCCCACGCGAAGGGGATCGTCCATCGCGACATCAAGACCACGAATATTTTCGTGATGGGGCGCGGACATATCAAGATTCTGGATTTTGGTTTGGCAAAGCTGGCACCTGGGCACGGCGCCGTGGATTTTTCGGCGATGCCTACCGTCACCGACCTCGAACAACTTACTCATCCGGGCTCGGCGATCGGCACCTTTGCGTACATGTCGCCGGAACAGGTGCGGGGCGAAGAAGTAGACACCCGCACGGATCTGTTTTCCTTCGGCGTAGTGCTCTACGAAATGGCGACCGGAGTTCTGCCGTTTCGTGGCGAGACTTCGGGTGTGATCGCGGAAGCGATTCTTAACCGCACCCCGGTTGCGCCAGTGCGGTTGAATCCGGATCTTCCGCCAAAGCTAGAAGAGATCATCAGCAAAGCGTTGGAGAAGAACCGAAAGCTGCGCTACCAGAATGCCGCCGACATGCGTGCGGATTTGCAGCGGCTGAAGCGGGATTCGGATTCGGGGCATAGCGCCGACGTAACGGCCGAGGCGTCCGTGAAGCCCGCGACAAAAAGCACCGGAATTCGAAGAGCGATGATGAGTTTCGTAGCGATATTGATCGTAATACTGGCGGTGGGCGGCTGGCTGTTTTTCTCCCGCAAGGCGCACGCACTGACAGACAAAGACACCATCGTCCTCGCGGACTTCGCCAACTCCACCGGCGATCCCGTTTTCGACGGCACACTGCGGCAGGGTTTGGCCGTGCAACTTGAACAATCTCCTTTCTTAAGCCTTGTTCCTGAGGACCAAGTCCAACAAGCGCTGCGCATGATGAGCCAGCCTGTCGATGCGCACCTGACTCCGCAACTCGCGCGAGAAGTCTGTCAGCGCACGGCCAGTGCCGCCGTCCTGCAAGGTTCAATCGCAACTCTAGGGAACCAGTATGTCCTGGGACTGCGAGCGGAAAACTGCCGCACTGGGAAAGTCCTCGATGACGAACTGGTCCAAGCCGCTAAGAAAGAAGATGTGTTGAATGCCCTGAGTCAAATGGCCAGCAAGTTTAGAACGCGCGTCGGCGAATCGCTTGCCACCGTTCAGCAGCATGATGTCCCCCTCGAGGAAGCCACCACGTCTTCGCTCCAGGCTTTGCAAGCCTACAGCATCGGCTGGCAACGTAACGCCTCGACGGGCGCCGATGCCGGTCTGCCTTTTTTCAAACGCGCCGTGGAGATCGACCCGAAATTTGCGATGGGCTATGCTGCGCTCGGGCTCTACTATGGCACGACTGGTGAGTCCGACCTTGCCGCGGGGAACAGTCGCAAAGCCTACGAATTACGCGATCGTGTAAGTGACAAAGAGAAGTTTTTTATCACTGCCTATTATGATGGCCGCGCAACAGGAAACCAAGAAAAGGCACAGCAGACCTGCGACCAGTGGGCGCAAATTTATCCCCGCGAATGGACACCTCACGCTTTCCTGTCTGGTTTCATTTATCCTGTGCTTGGCAGATATGAAAAGGCAGCGGAAGAGGGTCGTAAGGCTATTGAACTTGCTCCAGACACCTACACTGGATATTTCCTCCTTGGCTACAACTTTGTTTACCTTGACCGCCCGGCAGAGGCTGAAGATGTGCTTCGGAGGGCCTCCGAGCGAAAAATGGAAGCTCCTTTCCTGTCGCTTCTGCGATTCGATCTCGACTTTTTGAAAGGCGATAGCGAAGGCATGCAACGGGAAGTGGCCGCGGCTCAAGATAAGCCTGGCACCGAGGACTGGATTTCGGACCGCCAGGCTTTTGCTCTGGCGTATACCGGTCACCTGCAAGAAGCCAGAAGGTGGTCACAGCGGGCGAGCGACTTAGCACGCCAGGCAGGACATCGCGAAAGGGCAGCGCTATTTGGAACCAGAGCCGCATTGTGGGAAGCCTTTTTCGGGAATGCGCCTTTGGCAGAGCGGACGGCCAAGGATGCACTTGAGCTTGCCAAAAACCGAGAGGTCAAGTATGGCGCAGCACTTGTGCTGGCCATGTCGGGCGATGCTTCCCAGGCTCAGTCTCTGGCTAATGATCTGGAACGAGATTTCCCCGAGGACACTTCGGTCCGATTCAATTATCTACCGGCTGTTTACGCGACTCTGGCGCTGCACCATGGCGATCCTTCGAAGGCGATTAAACTTCTCCACGTTGCCGTTCCTTACGAATTAAGCAGTCCGCGCAGCGCCACATTTGCGTATTTTGGAGCCCTCTATCCGGTCTATGTGCGCGGCCAAGCATACTTGGCCGCCCGCCAAGGTGCGGAAGCCGCCAGGGAATTTCAAAAAATTGTGGATCACCGCGGAATCGTGATTGGAGACGCGTTCGGCGTGCTTGCGCATCTCGGTATGGCCCGCGCTTACGCAATGCAAGGTGACACAGTCAAGGCTCGCAAGAACTACCAAGATTTCCTCACTCTTTGGAGGGACGGCGATTCCGAGATTCCCATCTTGAAAAAAGCAAAGGTGGAGAGCGCAAAGCTGCAGTAGCGTGTTGCTCCTCGGTGGAAGCTCGATTAGCGCTTGCCTTCGATTGGGAACGCATGACGGGCATGCCGGAGTGCGCCGGGTTAAACCGGCATGTTGTAGGGGATGCAAGAGCCCTACAGGAAAGGAAGTAGCGAATCCATCCTGACCTCGAGTCTTGCTGGGGACACCGCGAGGTGTTTCTTGAAGCGTAGACAGAGGCACCGGTGGGCGGGGCAATTGAGCTACGAAAAGCCCGAAGATCAGGATGCCGACTTCATTCCGAGTAGGAGGAAGGCAATACGGCAGCCACGCTAAACGCGAGTGGACTGTCGGTCCTGCGTAGTCTGAGAACCCACGCACGCTGAGAAACAACATGCACGAGAACCGGGAGATCTCCAGCACGCCTTGGACTGAAGATCAAGGCCGGTCCGCGAAGGCCACAAGCCGCAATGCGGACATGCACGTGCCGGAGAAGTCGGACTGTGCCGTACTACCTGTGAACCAACCAAACAAGGGAGGGCAATCTTCCGCGGAGGCTGGGGAGGGAAGGGCACAGACGAAGGAGAACATCGTTCAATCGCACATGCACCCGACACAGAGTGGGAAACGCATGTCCCAGGGGTTGGACGGTGTGCGGAAGGTAGCAAAGGAAAGAAAGCAGGAACGGTTCACCGCTTTGCTCCACCATCTCAACGTTGATCTACTCCGAGACAGCTTCTACGCGCTTGAGCGTAAGGCTTCGCCCGGAGTAGACGGCGTAACGTGGCAGGAGTATGAAACCGGGCTCGAGGATCGACTCGTCGATCTGCACAGCCGGGTGCACCGTGGAGCGTATCGGGCAAAACCTTCGAGGCGAGTCTTTATTCCGAAAGCTGACGGGCGGCAACGTCCGTTGGGCATCGCGGCTCTGGAGGACAAAATTGTTCAACAGGCTGTGGTGACGATCCTCAACCAGATATATGAGGTCGACTTCAAAGGCTTCTCTTACGGGTTTCGTCCCGGTCGCAGCCCGCATCAGGCGCTGGACGCGCTGACGGTGGGCATTCAACGGAAGCGGGTGAACTGGGTGCTTGATGCCGACATCCGTGGTTTCTTCGATAACCTGAGCCACGAATGGATGATGAAGTTCATCGAGCATCGGGTAGCCGATCGGAGGATACTTCGCCTGATCCGGAAATGGCTAAAGGCGGGAGTATCGGAAGACGGCCAGTGGTCGGAGACGAAGCTGGGTACACCGCAGGGAGCAGTGGTTTCACCGCTGATCGCCAACGTGTACTTGCATTACCTCTTCGATCTATGGGCTGATGTCTGGCGCAAGAAAGTGGCAAAGGGCGACGTCATAGTCGTCCGCTATGCTGACGATCTTGTGGTGGGCTTTCAGCACCGAACGGATGCTGAGCAATTCCTGAAGCAGTTTCGGGAACGACTGGCGAAGTTCGGACTGGAGTTACATCCGGATAAGACTCGACTGATCGAGTTCGGGCGGTTCGCCGCTCGCGACCGGAAAGAGCGGGGAGAGGGAAAACCAGAGACCTTCACCTTTCTGGGCTTTACCCACTACTGTGGGCAACGCCACAAGAGCGGAACCTTCACCGTATGGCGGATCACTGCGAAAAAGCGAATGGTAGCGAAACTCAAAGCCATCAAGGTTGAGCTTCAACGCCGAATGCATGATCGCATGGCCGAAGTCGGTGCATGGCTCCGGAAGGTTGTGCTGGGTTATTACCAATACCACGCTGTCCCCGGGAACACGACTCAGTTGCGCATCTTCAAACGTCGCGTGTGCAGGCTATGGCAGAGTGTTCTGGTTCGCCGTAGTCAACGCGCAAAGATGTGTTGGGAACGTTTTACCCCCGTCTTGAACCGGTGGATTCCTCCACCCCGCGTTCTGCACCCCTATCCTGATGCACGCTTCTACGCCACTCATCCTTCGTAAGAGCCGTATGCGTAGACGCGCTCGTACGGATCTGTGCGGAGGGCGATCAGCGATGGTCGTCCCTACCGCAACAGTAATCGAACATGCCTGGTAAGTCGGGTGGTCTCAATGGGTCGACGCAACACTCAAGTCGCACCCAACCTCGCATTGAAAACAAAGGCTAAATCGCTCTCTAGGGTTAGATCATCCGAAACACTACCCTGGCTAGGTTTTAGGGGAGGACAGCCAAACAGTTCACTCCTGCTGGGGAAGCGTTGTCGAATCAACGCTCGCCTGAAGTTTACTCGCGGGAGTCTGGAAACCTAAAGTCTTTCCCGGTCGTTGGTTCAAGCGCAGCGCGACGTGGTCGGGCTGCGCTTCTCATCGGCAAATGGCACGATTAGTTGAGATGGCGCTGGATTTTATCATCCACAATTTGAGATGTCTTGTATGAGGTACGCTGCGTTTGGCGGTCTCTGTGTCTCTGCGGTCTTGTGAGTTTTTGCAAAACCAAGCTCCGTTATCGGACAAGTGCGGATCAAAGATTGCGCTTTAACGAGCACCTGGATGCTTGTGGGTCTGTTTGATTTAGCGCGGATTTGATGCGGCTTGCTGGGCAACTTGCTTAATCATGGCATCGTTCTCTTTGATGCTGCCCTTCACAAGGTCTGTCTTTACTTCCGATTTCTGTCCTGCCAGCAGGTCAATCTCCGTCTCGAACGTTCGGTAGCCCGGCAATTCAATCTTGATGCGATGCTTTCCCGGCGCGATCAGCAGGGAGTGAAGCTTCCCGCCAAATTCACCGACATGTCCAATGTAGCGGTCATCGAGAAATACAGCAGCTCGATTGGGTTGTACCGTAAGCTTTAATGTCGACGTTATCGATGGCGTCTCCCATCCCGCGCTTTTCTGCATCCCCACGCGCACCGTTTGCTTTTGCCCGGGTTCCACCACAATCTTGCGAACAAAGTCCTCAAGACCCGCCTGCCGGACGCTGATTTCGTGCTCCCCAGGCAGCAGCATCACTTTCTTGTCTCCTTTGAGCTCTTTCAGATAGCCAACATACTGTCCATCGATCCAGACACCCGAGTCCCTGTCCGCCTTTGTCACGCCTTCGAACTGCACCTCCCCCATGACCCGGTTGTCTGCGTAACTGCATGCTGCGAAGAGCAAGAGAAGTAATGCCGTTACAACTAGGACTGGCTTCCGGGGCCCAAAGCGCTTCCAGTCTCTAAAGGTGTCACTGTATCGATTGAGCATGCTTCCCCCTCACAAGTCCACCCATGGGCAGAGCATGGTGCATTTTTCAGGCCAACGGCTGCTTCCTAAGAACCTCCCCAAATCTAGGAAACAGTTAGGTTTGTAACGACCTTCCCATTCGTTGCCCGATCCACCCGCTAGTACTAGGCCGCAAAATATACTCGCCACTCGCCGTTCTCACCAACCATCACCACCAATCGCCTGCTCAGCGAGACTGCTTGCAAGGGATAACTCCACGCCCGTGACAACACCTGCTAGAACCTAGCTTATGCGGCGGCCTGATAGCCGCCTTAGAATCGTCGTTACCTGTCCTATTACTTCGGCGTCAATCCCATTCCTGAATTGCTGCGTGGCGAGCCGTCCAGCAGGATAGGCGCGGACGACAAGATTCCCTTGATGTAGAGCGCAGCAACCACACAAGTAAGTGCCGTCCCGTTTGAGAAGAAGACACAGGGGCGGTTCGCAGGCGGTCTTGGGTTGGACGGGATTCTTGACGCGGCGATTGACGACAACAAAGGTGGCGTTGATGAGGAGCGGATGGATAGGGGCCTCATCCCCTCCTACCCAAAATACATCCGAGAGAGAGAAATTCTTCAAGCCTGTAAGTTCGTTGAGTGAATGTCGCAGGAAAAACGGAACCTCCTCCCACTGCTTCGTGAGGAACCCCAAGAAGCCGCTGGATTCTTGGAGACTCTCCCTTTCGCGCGCAACGGGGAGACCTTGATTTCGGCCGGGCGCCTGCCGAGGGACTAGTTCGTCTGGAATCAGCTCGCGCCCAATCTGGTGGAGCGGGAGTCCAGAAGTGCGCAGAAATTCCTGGAAGTCGATGCAGTACAGAATGCACAGCGTGATGATCTTCTGGATGTGCCGCGGGGGAACCGATAGCGTTTCATAGTCGGAAAGGGTACTCGGCGCCGCGAAATAGAGCTGGTCCGAGAGCGTGCTCGCAAGCCACCGGCTCATGCCGGATGCCTCCCGGAAGGATGCTCCCACGCGCAGACGAGAGCTCCTGAGAAGGTCCTTGAGATTGGTTTGAATGTTCAGTGGTCGGGGCTTGGGCAGAACGGCCACACCGTGCAGCGTCCGGACATTGTGACTTTCCCCCATTGGGCGAATCTCAGCGTCGACCAGCCCGAGGATTCGGGCTTCCTTGCCCAGCCTCAGCTCCAGTTGCGCACACGGTCGTTCTGACGAATCCAGCATGATTCTGTCTTTTTCAAGCACCAGTACCTGCGAACAGGTGAATCCGGAGCCGTGCTCAACAAGGAAGATCCGCTGTCCGGAGTTATTCCTCCCTTCAGACGGCAATTCTCCGGAACGCCCTTCATCAATTCTGACGACACTGCCAGGCGCAAGGTGTGGAAACGCAAGCAGATCTCCTTCGCCAATTTTGGCATAAAGAAATCTTCTCTTATTTAGCGCGAACAATTCCGCTGCACGCCTTGGTGTTGCTGAAACCAGGAACTGTCCGACGGGAGCGATCGGAGGTACCGGTCCTCTGTTGGGCCTATCGGCAAACCAGGGAATCCAAGCGTGGATGTCGTAGACCGAGGAATCCAGGAGCGTTGTCCGCTGCCTGGGAATCAACAGCTGGAGCCGGGAAATTTGGTCCAGGTCGAAGCCGAACACTGCTAACCAGTCGTATAACCGATAGTTTGTGATGTGGCTGAGAGCGAGCATCTGATGAATGGTGGGGATCAAGGAAGGATCTGCAAAGTCGTAATACAGGTTGTGTGGAACAAAGAACCGGGAGGAGCGGCCGAAGATTTCGGCGGACTGCTGAGAAACGCGGTAGAGAGTCAGACCTCTAGTAGCAAGAATTTGCCGTACGTGTTCAGCCCGGTCCATGGGAGGGACACCAACCCTTGGCCGTATATCCAAGAGTTCGCCCACGTTGGAAACAATTGGCACAGTGGCCGCAATTGCGACCAGTCACGACATTTTCAGCAGTCCGCACTAAACCTGTGTATGGATAGATGAAGAGTCACGTAGCTGGACATAGATCAGCTACGCGCATAGGATTCCGTAGGTTTCCCCCATGGATACACGTAACCCGAGTCCGAGCGCCGGCGAGAGGCTGAAAGACCTGCGCGTGCGCCTAGGACTAACCACGCGTGACGTAGAAGCGAAGAGTCTGCAAATCGCGGACGAACAGCGCAGCCGCGAATATTATTTATCCCATGCTTGGGTGACGGACATTGAAAACGGCAAATTTACGCCGAGCATCTACAAGTTCCATACGTTTGGCGCAATCTACAACCGCAGAGTCACCGAGCTAATGTCTTACTTTGGATTGCCGCTAGGCGACCTGAGCCGTTATCGCATGTCCATCGGAGTGCCGAAAACGCATCTCTTGGAGGGCGGAGCCGACCTCGAGAGCGAAAAGGTGTCGCTCCCGGTACGGTTTAAACCAGAGTTCAGGCTGGAGAAGACAAACCTTCTTGCGCAAGTCGTGGAAAAATGGGATGAGATCCCCGTCGGTTTTTTGCAGCGCCTAGACCTGCGCAAATCCGTGTACGGCTACATCGGTCTGGAAGACTACACGCTCTTTCCGCTCATCCGTCCCGGTTCGCTTGTGGAGATTGACGCAAATCAAAGGAAGATCAGCGCTGAAAAATGGAAAACGGAATTCGACCGTCCCATCTACTTCGTAGAATTGCGAAACGGTTACGTCTGCAGCTGGTGTCAGCTGGACCGGGGTCAGCTGATCGTAATCCCCCACCCTCATTCCCATCAGGACGTTCGCCGATTTGACCATCCCTCTCAGGCAGAAATCATAGGCAGGGTGACTGGCGTAGCGATGAGAATTATCAGCGAAAAGGAGGCGGACGCGGGGGAGAACTCGACCAGTTCATCCCGTTGATGCCATACAAAGTCGGTAATCCAAGGTTGACTGGCTGACCTTGCTGGAAACCTAAATATGCCGTGAAAAAAAACTAACCTATAGCGATTGCCCTGAAGACAAAGCAGAAGAGTGTGACCTTCTCCCCAGGACCCGCGCAGAGGCGTGCATGAATATCGCATGATCCTGACGACCATAATGGGGCGGTAAATCGGAACTGGAACTGGCAACCCAAGAACGCTTGGCCGACCCCTACCGAAGGGCCATCTTCTGAGCCATGAGCAGAATAATCTTGCGATCTTGTTCGTTGACTTTGCCCAACAGTCGGCGAAACTTGCTGAATGTTCGAGCGTCCTTGCCCGAACTACCCCATGCGATTTCGCCGGACGAGTTCCGCTTGGGCAGGTTCGGCAGCTTGGGAGGCTCGTCACCTTCGTAGAAAAGCTGGTACATGGGGATTTCAAGAGCCCTGGCCATCTTCTCTAGAGTTTCAAGGGAGGGAACGGTGTGGCCGTTCTCGACGCGAGAAATGTAGCAGCGGAACAAGCCGGTACGCTTCTCGATGTCGCCCTGAGAGAGTTCCTTTTCTTCGCGGAGTCCGCGGAGTCGGTCGCCAATTATCATTGCGGGATTATTCCATTGGGGCGTCGGGAAGGCAACCGAGTACGGATCACAGAATCTAGGTGTCCAGCAGTCCGAAGTTCAGGGACTTGGCCGCGTGGTCAAACCATAATTTCCGAGCAGCCGACCATACACTCGGAATCGTGTGGCGGGTTGCAAAAGGCCCAGAACGAACGCTGCTAACGAATCCCGACCTGTCCGCGTACGCTATCAATCAATTTCTTGGAATCGTAGCCGATCCCGGCCTTGAACACCGTCTCGACGTTCTCGATCTCGTCAATGCTCTTTGAGGGGTCGCCCTTAATCACAACGAGGTCTGCCTGTTTGCCAGGGGAGATGCTTCCAATGCGATCTTGCTGGCCGAGATAGAAGGCCCCATTCTCTGTGGCGATCTGAATGGCTTCCACCGGGGTCAGCCCCGCTTCCACGAGCAGCTCTACTTCGCGCTGATCGCCGAATCCCGGAAGCACTCCGCCATTTCCGGTTGGATCTGGCCCCGCCAGGAGCAAGCCTCCGGCTTTGACGAATGCCACCTCAAAATCCATCTCTTTGCGCAGGAGCGCCGTCATTGGCGAGTCCAACGGCACGTTCGCCCGCGCAGTCAGGTAGCTTTGGGCCGACTCCGCGGACATCGCATTCAAGATGCGCGGCTGCAATTTCGGTCTTCCCGGGACGCTTGCCTCAAACACGGGAAGAGTCGAAGTCACCGCGACGTGGTGTGACACGAGATCGTGGATCAACTGCTGCACTTGCGCTCCATTCACCTCCTGTTTCGCCCAACTGCTGCCGCCTCCCGATGGGCACACGTCCGGCTTCTTGTCCGCCACGAATTCCGTGTCCGTAAAGACAGGCCCGTGCTCCAAATCATCGATCCCCAGAACAACCGCTTCCGGCCAGGTCACCGAACACAGATGCCCAGTCAGTTTCAGCTTGTGCGCATGCGCCTGCTGGATCGCCACGCCTAGCTCCTCACGCGTGATGTTCATGTACGCTTTGTACGACGTCATGCCTTCCTCCGCCCAGTAGTCCACCATGCGTTTTGCATCGTCCGGTCCAGTCAGTTCATGCATCTGAGCAAATCGCGTCGGCGCGCCTTCCAGGTACGGCGCCGTGGCGTCGATGCTTGGTCCCGGCATGAGGTCCGCGTCGATTCGGCTCTTTACCTTTAGGTCGGTGTAAGGTTCCAGGCTTCCTGTGGTGCGCATCGTGGTTACGCCAGCCGCGAGATACAGTCGCGGCGCTGTGTAAGGGATTTCCGCAACGAACAACCCTGGCTCGCCAATTCTTCCGCCCGCAACTTGCACGGCGATCGAATCCGTATAGTACAGATGATCGTGCATTCCAACGAGCCCAGGAATGACTGTGTAGCCGGAGCGCTCTAGAAGTTCTGCACCCCGAGGGATTTGGGCTGACCCAGCCGGGCCGATGGACTGAATCTTTCCATTCGCAATCACGATCGCTTGATCTTCCTTGGCCGCTGCACCCGTTCCATCGATGACTCGGACGTGGTTAAGAACGAAGACTGGTAGGTCTACGCCGATGAAGGCCGCGACATCCCTAGACTTTTGAGTTTGCGCAACGGCGATCGCCGCGATAAGCAGCGATCCAAGCAAAAATAGCAGACGCATCCGTACACCTCGCGCTTCGTGTCGATGAAAATTTGGCAAGAGGCGACAATTCTACCCCAGCGGGTCTCTAACGGGAACGGCGTGATCTAACCCATGTCTGGGCCAACGGAGGTGGGCGACGCCGCCCTCGAACGTATTGCCTTGACAGTCAAAAGGCAGGTTCTCTTGACGTGCCTGATGCATGCTCATGATCCTCCTAGCCGGATCGGGTGAAGGTGGTCATACTCTGGCTGCGAGAAGCGTCGGGTCGGGATACATCATAGATTGCCTTTCAGATCCCGATAATATTCGTGCCCCGAAGGAAGCTACAGCCGGTACAGAGCCAGGGCCCGCTCGACCCGCACAAGGTCAAAATTGTGAGTCCGAAGGATTTCCAGATATCCCAGCTTATCCCCCATGCATAGCTTATGGTCGGCTTGGAGCTTGCAGCCGTGGCACGAGCCGCACATGCACTGAAGGTTTTCACGACGGTCGGGATTCCCAGCGTTTAGTCGTCGGATGAGCCTCGCCGGCACGATGTGGTCCACGTGACGCCTGATTCCTGCCTGCTTGAAATCCACTCCGCACGTCTCCACCTCACACTTCCCCCGCAGAGCGGGCGTTCGCAGACTCCCCCATCCTTTCCTTACTGGGCGTCGCCCCGGCCACTTCCGCTCAACACGGCTCCAGCGTACTGGTCTCTCTTGGGTGCTG
>Ga0207002_1088_pt1 | contig 17423 bp, 8 predicted proteins | sample Alteio_BWMinCont_88_FD_153473 | JGI IMG/M metagenome (GOLD analysis project Ga0207002, IMG submission 153473) | Enriched cells from forest soil in Barre Woods Harvard Forest LTER site, Petersham, Massachusetts, United States -... | ecosystem: Environmental > Terrestrial > Soil > Temperate forest >...
AGACCAGCCCAAGCATTGAAAGAATACCAATGCCAATATAGGCCAGCGTGTCACTAATATGGGCAAAAATAATTTTTGCGGTGCGGTACTTACCATGAATATTCAGACTATTAATCGGTACATTACGCCCCCAACCAAGCCCGACTGCAAACAAGCAGACCACCCCTATTAAATCAGCATGATCGAGTGGATTCCAGCTCAAAAAGCCAAGATCGGCCGGTGTTGAATCACCCAGCCTCAGCGCAACCCACGCTTTAAAAAAGTGGGCCAGGGTAACCACCACCAGATACGCAAAAAAAAGCGCCATGTATAAAATAAGCAGAGAAGCCTGTGCATGGCTTAAAAAAGTAGTCACGCGCACATCCTTGGTAAAAAAGATTCTATACACTTTAGTATACGATTGATGCCCAGAGATAGCAAAAGGATGATGCATGCGATAAAAGGATTGGCTACACTCCAGCCTCAGGTGTATACTGCAGATATACGGATTTATGGAGGACTCATGATATTTATAGTTATATTGGCACTATGCAGCGGTATGGTAACATTAACAAGCGATCAGCTTGCAGAAGCTTGTCTTTTGAATCTGCAAAGCCATTACATTCAAGATAATAACAAAAACAAAACTATCGATTCTCTCTCAACAACATTCACGAATATTATTAAGACCAACGAGTCATATAATAACATTGAGTCTTTAACACTGCTTAAAGCCACCAACAATTTGGCTTCAACAAGCAAAAATCTAATCCCTGATAAAGTGCAATATAACAAATTTACTGAAGCTATTGGACTGATATATGCACGGAATTTTTATCAGTCAAAACAAACCGCCATACCAATAGATTTGCCATTGGAATTTCACAAGATAGTAGCAGGCGGCATTTTGGCAACGCTATTACAAGACCCTCTTATTCAACCATCTGAAATAGAACAAAATGATATATCTAGACCCGCCGTACTTGGCGTTACTTCATCACAAAATGTTATTACCTATATTGAAAGTAGTAAAAAGCAACAAGTGTGTATAGACATAGCTACAGGATCAGCTATAAATCAAGGATCATGGGATATTCCAGAAGATTATATCCCAATGGCATGCGGCATATCTTCAGATAACTTATTCATGTATAGAATAATTATGCATCAAGAAAACAGCGAAAATTTTTTTGAATTATGCTCTACACAAGATAAAACCACATCAATACAAAAAATACCGTTGCCGCAAAATACATCTTATGTCGGAGTAACATATAATTCATCAAGCAAAACGTTTGGAATTATTGTAACGAACATCAAAAACAAGAACTTGCAATTTGTTTTCTATAATACAATTCAGCAGAACTACTCTGTGTCTAAAAGCTTCAAAATTCCTAGTCAACTAACGGGATTTATAACCGCAAATACTGATCCTACTTTAAGAGGACCATTTATGAGGACCGATCGAACCAAAAATCACTTATTAAGAATTCTTGACATATTCTCTTTTGAGATTATCGACAGCCTATTAATAGGTATCAATCCAATGGGAGAAACTCCAGGAGGTCTCCAAAATGGCACCATTATTATCTATAACATATCTCAAGAAAAATTAGATGGCTACGCTATTAATCAATACAAACTCTCTAAATCATCACTCATCATTCTACAAAATATGGCAACACTTCAATCAACAGCATTACCTAAAAATTTTATTCCGGATTATGCAGATATCATAAATCAAAAAATACAAAATTTTTCGCAAGCTAAACAAATTGCCCTCATACAGCCTGGAAATGCCGATGATTATTTTAGATTATTTGACTTTACCTACATGCGATATGTACAACATGAAAAAAGGAGCAGTAAACTTCAGGTCTTTAATGTTATTCCTCCTACTTTGAGCGCAGCCTTACATGTTATGCATACCCTATATTCTCAATCGCGCGATGATGCTACCGATATCTTAAATAGTGCACTCTATGTAATGCACAAAGAATTAAAATACAAATTCTCTAAACCAAGCAATATCCCTGAGGTATTAAAAAAAGTATATGGCAAGGAGCAGTCGGCTAATTTTTCATGTTTGAAGCCAACACAACCAACACCTATTACACCTCAAACTAGCTCATGGTTTAGCAAAACAAAATTACAGGAAACTCTTGCTTCTATACGCAGAGGCACAATCTCATGGTGGGGCAAAGCCAAAGATTTTTGCAGTAGATACCCAATACTCTGTGTACCAGGCATCACTATTGGGCTGAGTGTTGTTGCAAATTATATTTTCAATCGCTTCCACGGTATCACACCAACAAAGGTCAATCCACCAGCTCAAACATCGCAAGCCAGCCCATGACAAACACACTTTGTGCACAAAAACATAATGCGCAGACATCGCTACGATTTTAATGTGCGCAACAACAGACCCTAAAACGCAACACTTTTGCAGGTTTTAACGGGGTAGCACGCAAAAAAAGTTGTTGCAAAGTTGTTGTTTTACACTAATTTTACTGTTGCGCGTTGCAAATAACAATTCTGCTTGAAAATGTTTTTTTAATCTATACATTCATAACTGAACTTTAAGCAGTGCAAAAGATTGTGCAGCGTACGGGCACAGAGACTTTGCACCACTCGCCGTCGCTCGTTTACGAGCTATGGCGTAGTGTCACGCCGAAGCACCACAGGTGCATAGGCGGACCAACACTAACCACACTCAATGGCATGCGGCATAACCACACCGCATGGCCCAACAGCCAAGGAGGATCCCATGATGCCAATGTCACGACACACGTGTAACGCGGGGGAAAAGTACCTCGCCATACGCATACTGTTTATCTATATGTTGATGCTTTTTGTGTATCTGTTTCCAATCATTGGACCAAAGCATCAGGTATCACCGCATATAATAAAACAGTCGAAGCACAGACAAACGGTGGAAAAAATAGTGCATGGAGAGAAAGTGCACTAAAAGAAAGTACAGAAGTACCAAAAAAGAGAGGGACGTTCTTAAATCGAGCGTCCCTCTCTTTTTTATATCATGTAATTACGCGAGCTTTTGTACAATATTGTATAAATTGCCGCTTACATCCTGAATAAGAATCATTTTAACGTGACCAGGTACTTCTTGAATGTCCCCAATAATAGTAACATTCTTTGCTTCCAATTCTGCCTTGGTTGCAAGAAGATCCGCAACATTAATGCAGATAACTGCGTTGCTTCCCGCCTTCATAGGAGTATCTTCGCACACTTCCCCCATCCCGATATGGGCACCATCACCCGCGGAAAACTCCGCCCAATTATATTCTGGGGAGCTTGCAGTGCACTCTAAACCTAATGTTTCGGTAAAAAACTCTTTACCTTGGGCTAGGTTCTCAACAAGAACCCATGCCATATAAAAGCCTTGCGGTTTCATAAGTAATCCTTTAATAAAATAGAATAGTAACAACATCTCTTATATTTGCATAAAGATTGCAAATTGTCAAATGGTGATGGTAAGTAAAACAATTACAACTCTAATTTCTTGAGTATTTCAACTGACAAAGAAAGGCTGGCAACGTTTTTAAGCAAGCGAATCTCCGCATACACCATCTTGACTCATTATGACGTCCAGTCCAAAAGGGGAGGTAGAATTGGTGATAAATAGCAATGCAATAACTATTATAAATCGATTGAAGCTCTGTTGCATAATGACTTTCTATTTTAAAAATCCAAACATATCTAGCATAAAGCAATGGTAAGTTTTGAGAAGATGCTCAAATAGGTGGGCCAGTGGCCTGAAACCGGACAAAAACTCAGGGGCCCTACCAAATACCGTAGAATAAGGTAAAATGGATTCTATAAACTATTAATCCCGATATGGGCACTGTCCACTTATATTACGGTTGCTCTATCACAAACCATAAGGTTACTAGCCCATGAAATCTATTATCGAAGAAGCCCCCTCCATTTTAAAGGCTATCGAAAAAGCCTGGGCACGTGCAGGAAATCCTGTCGAATTCTCCGTTAAAATCTTTGAAGATGCCCAAAAAAATTTTTTTGGTCTTACCTCAAAAAATGCTAAAGTTGGAGTCTTTTTCGAAATTGAACCCATCCACATAGAAAATACTCGTCACGGGGTCCAAAGTGCTAGTGAAGAACTTAAGCAGAGAAAGCCGTCCCATATACAACATCGAGAGCCAATACAAAATCGATCTACGGGATCTGTTGCTTCATCGAGAGGCTCTGAAGAACAAGTAGTTAGATCCCAACATCGCTCTACAAATTACGAAGCTCAGGCTCCTCAGCAGCAAACCGAAGGCACAGCAGCTCCTGAAGATGTGCAAGAACGTAAAAAACGGGTTGCGTGGAATGATGAAATGCTCACTGCGGTTAATATGTGGCTCAATGATTTACTTAAGATGAGTAACCTTGGCTCCCATCAGCCAACTTTAACGGTACTCGACAATAGGCTCATTGTGCTTTTTGCGACACCGCTATTTGAAGATCCTGCGAAGGCATCTGATTTATATCGTAGCCTTTCCTATCTTTTGATTGGCATGATACGAAGCAAGTTCAAACGTGAATTCCGTTTTTTAAAAATTGTCCTTACTGATGGCTTGCGTGACCGTGATCATAACGAGTCATGATACGCAGCCGATTGTAGCCTGTTGTACCGCGCGTGGTGCAGGGGCTATAGCGCTGATTAGAGTATCTGGTATCGGAACTCTCGAGATTGCAGATTGCATTGCAAGCTTGCCATCCGGGCTTTTAATAAGCAAAGTTCCAACGCATACAGTGCAGTATGGGTTTGTTCTTGATGAATCTGGAAATAAAATTGATACTGTCTTGTTTCTAGTCATGCATGGACCACGTACTTTTACCGGTCATGATACGGTAGAGATTACTACCCATAACAACCTCTTTCTTATTGATGCTATTATTGATGTAGTAATTAAAGCGGGAGCCCGTCTTGCTGAGCCTGGTGAATTTTCTAAGCGTGCCGTGCTTGCAGGAAAAATGGATCTTATTCAAGCAGAAGCGCTCAATGAATTTATTCAAGCAGGCACTATGCAAAGCCTCAAAGCGTCATATGCTCAGCTCTCTGGTAGTTTGTCTCGAGAAGTAGCGGTAATCGAAAAAAAGTTACTGTATGCACTCTCATTATCTAATGTTTCGTTTGAATTTATTGAAGAAGAAAATCTAGAGTTTGGCACAACTATACGAAATTTAATTACAGAACTTATTGTATTTGTTGACAGCTTACTCGAACAATTTCCTCTGCAACAACAACTTAAAGAGGGTGCGCGCATTGCGCTTGTTGGATCGGTCAATGCCGGTAAATCATCCTTATTTAATGCATTACTTGGCGTAAAGAGAGCTATTGTTACCCCGATCGCAGGAACTACGCGAGATGTTATAGAAGCAGGGGTCTATCGTCACGGTGAGCATCAAACACTTATTGACACCGCTGGTATTCGTGCAACCTGTGATAGCATAGAAAAAGAAGGCGTGGAACGATCAAGGCAAGAGACTGCAAGGGCAGATATGGTATTGATAGTTATAGACTCAACACGCCAACTTTCTGGTGAAGAGTCTGATATGTATGATAGCCTGATTCAAGCATATAATGAAAAAATTATTGTAGTGTATACCAAAGCCGATTTACCTCGAATTGTTGACTATACGTTGCCATGCGAAACGCCAACCATTATAGTTTCGGTGCACAATCAAAAATCTATCGTCCAGCTTATGACAATGATAGATAATGCTCGAAATAAGAAGCTCACACACGGTAGATCGATGCACTATCTTTTAAATCAACGGCAGGTGCGGCTTCTTGAGTCATTAAAAGATAAGTTGATAACCTTGTTTTCTACAATGCACACAGGAATGCGGTATGAGATTATTTCACATAACCTTCATGATGCGCTCGTTACAATTAGTGAATTAACAGGGAAATCTGTATCTGAAGCATCAATGGATGCTATATTTAAAGAGTTTTGTATCGGCAAATAGAAATAGAAATGGATAACATATGAGTTCCAAAATATATCGCGTTCTTATTGGTATTTTAATTATTTTTGCGAGCATCATTGCGCTGTTTATACTTCGTGATTATATGCCCCTTGCTAAAAGATTTATTATGCCGATGCGTTCAGAGCGTAAAAAAATTCTTATATTTACCAGTTCTGGTGGACGAGGACATACCTCTGCAACTGAAGCTATCCAAGAATATTTGGGAGATAGGTACGAAGTAAAACCTGTCTATGTACTGCATGAAGTACTTCAAGAGATTGATTTTATACACAAAATAACCGGCGGGTCCTACTATGCCGAAGAAATGTATAATTACTTTTTAGCTCATAAACAGATTGGTCTTGTCAAGGCTATGGTATACGCAGGCCACGTATTTCTTAATTTAAGACGTCGTGCAGTTGAGCGTATACTTGATGCCTATATTGAATCAGAAGCCCCAGATATGATTATTTCAGTTATGCCCACTATTAATGGTATGACGCAAACGATTATCCATAAGCGCGCTATTCCTTTTTGGCTTATACCAACCGATTTTGATGCCTCTGGATTTTTATTTCAGCTTTACAAACCACAATCAGATCTTTTTTTTATAAACTGTGCCTTACAAGATGAGATGGTTGAACGCACGTTTAAACCAGCCCGACTTAAACCAACACAATTTACCTTTATTGGTATGCCAGTACGCCAACAGTTTTTAAAACAGTACGATAAAGCATCAGTTAAACAGAAATATAATGTACCCGATCATAAACCGGTGATTATGGTCATGATGGGCGGACGTGGTGCACAAGCAATTGAAAAGCTTGCAGAGCAGCTTGTAAAGCTGCAAACACCGGTACACTTACTCCTGTGTATTGGTAAACAGACAGAGGTAAAAGAGTCTCTTTTACTCCTTGAGCCAGCACCAGGCATCACACTATCGATTATTGAATTTACACCACATATTGCGGAATTAATGGCAATCTCAGATCTCTTTGTGACTAAATCAGGTGGGCAAAGTATTAGCGAAGCACTCTACATGGGGCTTCCGATGCTGGTAGACGCGACTGACCAAGCCATTGATTGGGAATTACTGAACAGAAAAATCGTTGAAAAACGTGGCTTTGGTGTGCTAGTAAAACGACTTCATAAACTCGTACCAATGGTGCAGAAGATTCTTGACAATCCTATGCAGCTTGCAGAATGGAAAGCGAACATCAAAGCGCTCAATCTACCAAATCCACGTAATGGAGTGCGTGATCAGATTCAAAAACTGATAGGAAAATAAGATAAAAATTTAAGATCAAGGGGAGTGGCCGTTGCGGGTGCTCCCTTTTTTGTTGCTCATTGACACACTACTTCTTAATAGCGTATTGCTTAGAAAGGATGAACGCATATAAAGAGGGCATGCAATGATACGATCCTATCCTACGCTGTCTCAATTACCTTTAATTCTTTTGTGCCTTATCTGTGCTGGTTGCTATCATCGTGCTCGAGTTATCAAAAAAAAAATTTTTGTAACGTATGATATGCCTATACGACCATTAATTAAAAAACAATATGAGCCAGTTATTGATGATACTCCTGTTATCACCGTATGGATTCATGGTACCAAATTTACGCGAAGTGATACTTATAGACGTGTTTTTAATGGAATTCCAGACGTTAAACATATTAAAGAATTTCCATCAGAACATGGTATACAATTTCATATGCAACTTTTAGATCGTGATGCATACGACCTATTTAATTATAATTCGTTGTACATTTTTGGGTGGTCGGGACGTCTTTCAACACATGAACGGTATTGGGCTGCCGTGATTTTATATCAAAAACTTACTGCATTGTATGAAGCTTACCGAAAAAAGTTTGGTAGAACGCCACGTATTAGGCTTGTTACCCATAGTCATGGTGGTAACATTGCACTTAATCTTGCTCGGGTACATAAATTACGCCAGGATCAGTTAGAAATAGATTCTTTAATATTACTTGCATGCCCCGTGCAACACGAGACTAAGTCACTGGTAGAAAGTAGTTTTTTTAAAAAAATTTATGCCTTTTATTCTTCACTTGATATGGTGCAACTATTAGCTCCTGAATTCATATATCGTATGCGGAATGATGAAGGATCAATTATGGGATCTTGTTTACGGTGGATACCTTTTTCCAATCGTTGCTTCGCATCAGATACCTGTGTACGTCAAGCATGGGTCAAGATCAATGGACGCGCCATCACACACAGCTGCTTTACTCGAACTAAATTTTTAAGAACATTACCAAAATTGCTTGAAGCTGTTGACGAACTCTATGAAAAACATACTGAGCAGCTTTATAATGGTACAAAAGAGCTGTTATTACACGTAAAATCACACTGTATAAGTTGCAATGGTAGCAAATAGTACTTTTTATAAGTTATGATACGGAACGTAAAAAATATATATTTTTCTCTAAACAAAAAGGGTTCCCTTATGCGTATCTTTTTTCCGTTGGTAGCGAGCTTGTTGATAGCTCAAATAAGTTTACCAGTGCTTGGTGTATACCAAGAGGCCTTGTCCCGTCGAGCATCGCCTATAGTCGATGAAATGCAGGAACTTTTTAATTCCTGTTGCAGTGCATTGAGTGAGCTTGGATTTTCTATTAAAAATGATATAGCGGTCTTGTCATCCAGAGTCGATAGCCTCAGTGCACAAGTAAGTAGTTGTTGTACTATGCTGAGTGCGCAAGATGATCTTATTTTAAATGATATAGCAAGCGTAGCATCAAGCATTGCAGATGTCAGCACGCAAGTTGAAGGTTGTTGTGGTGAATTGAGTATATTGAGTGGGCTTATTTTGATTGATGTGGCAGATGTATCAACAAAGATTGATAGTGTTAGTGCCCAATTGAGTGATTGTTGTACTGCATTGAGTACACAAGATGAACTTATATTAAGTAATGTAGCAGATGTAGCATCTGGTGTTGCAAGTGTCAGCGGACAGCTGAGTGATTGTTGCAATACATTGAGCATGCAGGATGAGCTTATTCTGAGTGGTATAGCAGACGTAGCATCGGGTATTGCAGGTGTCAGTGGGCAACTGAGTGATTGTTGTACTACATTAAGTACACAAGATGAACTTATATTAAGTAATGTAGCAGATGTAGCATCGAGCATTGCAGGTGTCAGCGGACAGCTGAATGATTGTTGTACTGCATTGAGTACACAAGATGAACTTATATTGAGTGGTGTAGCAGATGTAATATCGAGTGTTGCAGATGTCAGCGGACAGCTGAGTGATTGCTGTACTACATTGAGTACACAAGATGAGCTTATATTAAACGATGTAGCAGATGTATTATTTAGCGTTGAAAATGTTGGCATGCAACTGAGCAATTGTTGCACTGCATTGAGCATGCAAGATGAACTTATATTGAGCAACGTAGCAGGTGTAGCATCGGATGTTGCAGGTGTCAGTGGGCAACTGAGTGATTGCTGTACTACATTGAATATGCAAGACGAGCTTATATTAAGTAACATAGCAGGTGTAGCATCGGATGTTGCAGGTGTCAGCGGGCAACTGAGTGATTGCTGTACTACATTGAGTACACAAGATGAACTGATTCTGAGTGGAATAGCGGATGTATCATCGGAAATTGCAGTTGTAGACGCACAACTGAATGGTTGTTGCGCTACATTGAGCGCAATCAATGGTCTTATTTTAAATGATGTGGTAAGTATATCAACAAAAGTTGATGGTGTAAGCGCTCAGGTGAACAGCTGTTGCACTGCATTGAATGCGCAGGATCAACGTATTTTAAGTGATGTAGATAGTGTGTCATCGAAAATAGATTCGCTTAGTAAATGTTTGTTAGGCTCTCCTATTACGCAAGCAATGATGCCATTTACCATAACCACACCAGGGAACTATTATCTCTGTGAATCAGTAAATACTAGTGGCGCAATAGCAATTACTATTGCCGCAAATGATGTACATCTTGATCTGAATGGCCATACAATTACCAATACCAACAACACTGGTATATCATGTGTTGGCCAAAATAATATTTATATCGGCAATGGTGTTATTAAGCCATTTTTAATGGGGGTAAACGTAACTACTGCAAAGGATGTCCACATCGTTGATGTTACGGTGATTAATGGTGCTACGCCGGCTATTTATGCTGAAACGGTACAGGAACTTCTTATACAGAGATGTGTGGTCAATGGATCAAATGGACAAAAACCTTTGTCTAATATTGCCAGTATTGGTCTGACTACTTGCGGACCGACACGCGTTGTAGATACTACTGTTACCAATGTAACAACAGCGGGAACCTGTGGATTTTGGATAAGGAGCGCCCTGGCTGGGACTTCAGAAGTTATCAATTGCATAGTAGATAATTGCGCTGGTACAGGCTTTGTCTTCTCTCATGAAATTGCGCCTACTAATTCAATCGTAGTGTTCCGTGACTGTGTGGCATCAGATGTTGGCACAATGGCTTTTTCTTCGCAAGCTTTCATAACTCAGGTAAGAGGACCGATCTACGAAAGCTGTATTGCACGTGGAAATAATCTTGACATTATAGGGTTTAGTGCCTCCGCCTTTGTCGATGCGGTCTATAAAGATTGTGTGGCAGATTCCTGTAATACTGGGTTTTTGTGTAATAATATGAGCAAAGCTGTGTATGAGAATTGTATCGCAAACTTTAATAACAGTACAGGATTTTCTGCAACAAGCGTTACTCATGTGCTGTGGGATAACTGTATCGCTGCTAACAACAATACAAATGGCTTTTCCATAAACTCAGCGTGTGTATCCGCGGTACTCGATAAATGTATTGCAACAGGCAATGGGGGAGCTGGTATTAATAACTCTTCTGCTTCAACCTACATTGTTGATTGCCATTCGCAGCATGCCGCAACCATAACTAATCCTGCCTATAATCTCAATGGTGCTGCAGATATTATTGGAGGCGCTACACAAGTTATTATAAGTTAATAATTTACCTACCAGAGGATATATTCTAAGGGAGCAACTTATGAGTTGCTCCCTTTTTTTGTGTCCATGTATAGCAAAAAAAACTGAAGGTTATGTATGGTGGGTAATATTTATTTGTTAAGGAGTTGGTATGAAATATACAGGAATATTACTTATTTTTTATGGATTAGCTATGCAGGCAACCGGCGCGCCAGGGATCAATTTATGGCGATTGACCAATACAGTTTGTTCGCTCGTTGATGTAAATGATTCTGAGATAGATGTTTCATTAAGTGCTGTCTATAGTCTCGCGACTGATATTGATGCCAATCTTGACGCTTTGACTGGGTCATCACTTGGCGTACTCGTCTCATCCTTAGAACAGTTTAATACTGAACTTATGGCTGCCAACTCAATCACAGAACAGATTATTTCTAATGTGGATATATTTTCATCCCAGCTGGAAAGTTTACTAGACGCTATTGAAATGCTAGAAAATCTAGGCACATCGGTTATCGATGGCACCTGTAGCTGCTTGGATCTGGCTATACGATCATCAATAGATGTTGTAGGGAGCGCACTTGATGCAACGCAAAGCAATCTGGATAGTTGTTGTTCTGCGATAAGCATGTTGGATACGGTCATAATCAGTGATGTTGACAGTATCTCGACAAAGGTAGACTCGCTTTCAAGTAATCTGGGTATCTGCTGTTCTGCAATAAGCATGTTAGATACGATCATAATCAGTGATGTTGATAGTGTCTCGACAAAGGTTGACTCACTCTCAAGCAATCTGGATACCTGCTGTTCTTCAATAAGTGTTTTCGATGCAATCATAATCAGCGATGTCGATAGTGTGTCAACAATTCGAGGTAAATCGGCTTTGGTATACACTACAATAATTTTTTCATTATATGCTTGAATCAGGCTATCATACATATCAGACTCTTCACCAGAAAGTTGGCGTGTTGAGTCTATAACTATCAATACCATATCTGCCCTTGCAGTCTCTTGCCTTGATCGTTCCACGCCTTCTTTTTCTATGCTATCACAGGTTGCACGAATACCAGCGGTGTCAATAAGTGTTTGATGCTCACCGTGACGATAGACCCCTGCTTCTATAACATCTCGCGTAGTTCCTGCGATCGGGGTAACAATAGCTCTCTTTACGCCAAGTAATGCATTAAATAAGGATGATTTACCGGCATTGACCGATCCAACAAGCGCAATGCGCGCACCCTCTTTAAGTTGTTGTTGCAGAGGAAATTGTTCGAGTAAGCTGTCAACAAATACAATAAGTTCTGTAATTAAATTTCGTATAGTTGTGCCAAACTCTAGATTTTCTTCTTCAATAAATTCAAACGAAACATTAGATAATGAGAGTGCATACAGTAACTTTTTTTCGATTACCGCTACTTCTCGAGACAAACTACCAGAGAGCTGAGCATATGACGCTTTGAGGCTTTGCATAGTGCCTGCTTGAATAAATTCATTGAGCGCTTCTGCTTGAATAAGATCCATTTTTCCTGCAAGCACGGCACGCTTAGAAAATTCACCAGGCTCAGCAAGACGGGCTCCCGCTTTAATTACTACATCAATAATAGCATCAATAAGAAAGAGGTTGTTATGGGTAGTAATCTCTACCGTATCATGACCGGTAAAAGTACGTGGTCCATGCATGACTAGAAACAAGACAGTATCAATTTTATTTCCAGATTCATCAAGAACAAACCCATACTGCACTGTATGCGTTGGAACTTTGCTTATTAAAAGCCCGGATGGCAAGCTTGCAATGCAATCTGCAATCTCGAGAGTTCCGATACCAGATACTCTAATCAGCGCTATAGCCCCTGCACCACGCGCGGTACAACAGGCTACAATCGGCTGCGTATCATGACTCGTTATGATCACGGTCACGCAAGCCATCAGTAAGGACAATTTTTAAAAAACGGAATTCACGTTTGAACTTGCTTCGTATCATGCCAATCAAAAGATAGGAAAGGCTACGATATAAATCAGATGCCTTCGCAGGATCTTCAAATAGCGGTGTCGCAAAAAGCACAATGAGCCTATTGTCGAGTACCGTTAAAGTTGGCTGATGGGAGCCAAGGTTACTCATCTTAAGTAAATCATTGAGCCACATATTAACCGCAGTGAGCATTTCATCATTCCACGCAACCCGTTTTTTACGTTCTTGCACATCTTCAGGAGCTGCTGTGCCTTCGGTTTGCTGCTGAGGAGCCTGAGCTTCGTAATTTGTAGAGCGATGTTGGGATCTAACTACTTGTTCTTCAGAGCCTCTCGATGAAGCAACAGATCCCGTAGATCGATTTTGTATTGGCTCTCGATGTTGTATATGGGACGGCTTTCTCTGCTTAAGTTCTTCACTAGCACTTTGGACCCCGTGACGAGTATTTTCTATGTGGATGGGTTCAATTTCGAAAAAGACTCCAACTTTAGCATTTTTTGAGGTAAGACCAAAAAAATTTTTTTGGGCATCTTCAAAGATTTTAACGGAGAATTCGACAGGATTTCCTGCACGTGCCCAGGCTTTTTCGATAGCCTTTAAAATGGAGGGGGCTTCTTCGATAATAGATTTCATGGGCTAGTAACCTTATGGTTTGTGATAGAGCAACCGTAATATAAGTGGACAGTGCCCATATCGGGATTAATAGTTTATAGAATCCATTTTACCTTATTCTACGGTATTTGGTAGGGCCCCTGAGTTTTTGTCCGGTTTCAGGCCACTGGCCCACCTATTTGAGCATCTTCTCAAAACTTACCATTGCTTTATGCTAGATATGTTTGGATTTTTAAAATAGAAAGTCATTATGCAACAGAGCTTCAATCGATTTATAATAGTTATTGCATTGCTATTTATCACCAATTCTACCTCCCCTTTTGGACTGGACGTCATAATGAGTCAAGATGGTGTATGCGGAGATTCGCTTGCTTAAAAACGTTGCCAGCCTTTCTTTGTCAGTTGAAATACTCAAGAAATTAGAGTTGTAATTGTTTTACTTACCATCACCATTTGACAATTTGCAATCTTTATGCAAATATAAGAGATGTTGTTACTATTCTATTTTATTAAAGGATTACTTATGAAACCGCAAGGCTTTTATATGGCATGGGTTCTTGTTGAGAACCTAGCCCAAGGTAAAGAGTTTTTTACCGAAACATTAGGTTTAGAGTGCACTGCAAGCTCCCCAGAATATAATTGGGCGGAGTTTTCCGCGGGTGATGGTGCCCATATCGGGATGGGGGAAGTGTGCGAAGATACTCCTATGAAGGCGGGAAGCAACGCAGTTATCTGCATTAATGTTGCGGATCTTCTTGCAACCAAGGCAGAATTGGAAGCAAAGAATGTTACTATTATTGGGGACATTCAAGAAGTACCTGGTCACGTTAAAATGATTCTTATTCAGGATGTAAGCGGCAATTTATACAATATTGTACAAAAGCTCGCGTAATTACATGATATAAAAAAGAGAGGGACGCTCGATTTAAGAACGTCCCTCTCTTTTTTGGTACTTCTGTACTTTCTTTTAGTGCACTTTCTCTCCATGCACTATTTTTTCCACCGTTTGTCTGTGCTTCGACTGTTTTATTATATGCGGTGATACCTGATGCTTTGGTCCAATGATTGGAAACAGATACACAAAAAGCATCAACATATAGATAAACAGTATGCGTATGGCGAGGTACTTTTCCCCCGCGTTACACGTGTGTCGTGACATTGGCATCATGGGATCCTCCTTGGCTGTTGGGCCATGCGGTGTGGTTATGCCGCATGCCATTGAGTGTGGTTAGTGTTGGTCCGCCTATGCACCTGTGGTGCTTCGGCGTGACACTACGCCATAGCTCGTAAACGAGCGACGGCGAGTGGTGCAAAGTCTCTGTGCCCGTACGCTGCACAATCTTTTGCACTGCTTAAAGTTCAGTTATGAATGTATAGATTAAAAAAACATTTTCAAGCAGAATTGTTATTTGCAACGCGCAACAGTAAAATTAGTGTAAAACAACAACTTTGCAACAACTTTTTTTGCGTGCTACCCCGTTAAAACCTGCAAAAGTGTTGCGTTTTAGGGTCTGTTGTTGCGCACATTAAAATCGTAGCGATGTCTGCGCATTATGTTTTTGTGCACAAAGTGTGTTTGTCATGGGCTGGCTTGCGATGTTTGAGCTGGTGGATTGACCTTTGTTGGTGTGATACCGTGGAAGCGATTGAAAATATAATTTGCAACAACACTCAGCCCAATAGTGATGCCTGGTACACAGAGTATTGGGTATCTACTGCAAAAATCTTTGGCTTTGCCCCACCATGAGATTGTGCCTCTGCGTATAGAAGCAAGAGTTTCCTGTAATTTTGTTTTGCTAAACCATGAGCTAGTTTGAGGTGTAATAGGTGTTGGTTGTGTTGGCTTCAAACATGAAAAATTAGCCGACTGCTCCTTGCCATATACTTTTTTTAATACCTCAGGGATATTGCTTGGTTTAGAGAATTTGTATTTTAATTCTTTGTGCATTACATAGAGTGCACTATTTAAGATATCGGTAGCATCATCGCGCGATTGAGAATATAGGGTATGCATAACATGTAAGGCTGCGCTCAAAGTAGGAGGAATAACATTAAAGACCTGAAGTTTACTGCTCCTTTTTTCATGTTGTACATATCGCATGTAGGTAAAGTCAAATAATCTAAAATAATCATCGGCATTTCCAGGCTGTATGAGGGCAATTTGTTTAGCTTGCGAAAAATTTTGTATTTTTTGATTTATGATATCTGCATAATCCGGAATAAAATTTTTAGGTAATGCTGTTGATTGAAGTGTTGCCATATTTTGTAGAATGATGAGTGATGATTTAGAGAGTTTGTATTGATTAATAGCGTAGCCATCTAATTTTTCTTGAGATATGTTATAGATAATAATGGTGCCATTTTGGAGACCTCCTGGAGTTTCTCCCATTGGATTGATACCTATTAATAGGCTGTCGATAATCTCAAAAGAGAATATGTCAAGAATTCTTAATAAGTGATTTTTGGTTCGATCGGTCCTCATAAATGGTCCTCTTAAAGTAGGATCAGTATTTGCGGTTATAAATCCCGTTAGTTGACTAGGAATTTTGAAGCTTTTAGACACAGAGTAGTTCTGCTGAATTGTATTATAGAAAACAAATTGCAAGTTCTTGTTTTTGATGTTCGTTACAATAATTCCAAACGTTTTGCTTGATGAATTATATGTTACTCCGACATAAGATGTATTTTGCGGCAACGGTATTTTTTGTATTGATGTGGTTTTATCTTGTGTAGAGCATAATTCAAAAAAATTTTCGCTGTTTTCTTGATGCATAATTATTCTATACATGAATAAGTTATCTGAAGATATGCCGCATGCCATTGGGATATAATCTTCTGGAATATCCCATGATCCTTGATTTATAGCTGATCCTGTAGCTATGTCTATACACACTTGTTGCTTTTTACTACTTTCAATATAGGTAATAACATTTTGTGATGAAGTAACGCCAAGTACGGCGGGTCTAGATATATCATTTTGTTCTATTTCAGATGGTTGAATAAGAGGGTCTTGTAATAGCGTTGCCAAAATGCCGCCTGCTACTATCTTGTGAAATTCCAATGGCAAATCTATTGGTATGGCGGTTTGTTTTGACTGATAAAAATTCCGTGCATATATCAGTCCAATAGCTTCAGTAAATTTGTTATATTGCACTTTATCAGGGATTAGATTTTTGCTTGTTGAAGCCAAATTGTTGGTGGCTTTAAGCAGTGTTAAAGACTCAATGTTATTATATGACTCGTTGGTCTTAATAATATTCGTGAATGTTGTTGAGAGAGAATCGATAGTTTTGTTTTTGTTATTATCTTGAATGTAATGGCTTTGCAGATTCAAAAGACAAGCTTCTGCAAGCTGATCGCTTGTTAATGTTACCATACCGCTGCATAGTGCCAATATAACTATAAATATCATGAGTCCTCCATAAATCCGTATATCTGCAGTATACACCTGAGGCTGGAGTGTAGCCAATCCTTTTATCGCATGCATCATCCTTTTGCTATCTCTGGGCATCAATCGTATACTAAAGTGTATAGAATCTTTTTTACCAAGGATGTGCGCGTGACTACTTTTTTAAGCCATGCACAGGCTTCTCTGCTTATTTTATACATGGCGCTTTTTTTTGCGTATCTGGTGGTGGTTACCCTGGCCCACTTTTTTAAAGCGTGGGTTGCGCTGAGGCTGGGTGATTCAACACCGGCCGATCTTGGCTTTTTGAGCTGGAATCCACTCGATCATGCTGATTTAATAGGGGTGGTCTGCTTGTTTGCAGTCGGGCTTGGTTGGGGGCGTAATGTACCGATTAATAGTCTGAATATTCATGGTAAGTACCGCACCGCAAAAATTATTTTTGCCCATATTAGTGACACGCTGGCCTATATTGGCATTGGTATTCTTTCAATGCTTGGGCTGGTCT
>Ga0207002_1090_pt1 | contig 17271 bp, 16 predicted proteins | sample Alteio_BWMinCont_88_FD_153473 | JGI IMG/M metagenome (GOLD analysis project Ga0207002, IMG submission 153473) | Enriched cells from forest soil in Barre Woods Harvard Forest LTER site, Petersham, Massachusetts, United States -... | ecosystem: Environmental > Terrestrial > Soil > Temperate forest >...
TCCTGGATTTAAAATGATTCCGTTAAGGGTTTTATTTTTTGAAGCTTCGATAACAAGAATTTCAGCTCGCCTTTTGGTTTCGTAATATCCCAAATTATATTTTTGAAGGGTATAAGGACTTTCTTCATTTAAATTTTTTGGTTCATCGGTGGCGCCCACGGCCACAACGCTACTTGTGAAAATAAGTCGCGGCACTTTTGCTTTGGTACAGGCTTCAATAACATTGACCGTACCTTTAACATTGATGGCTTCCATTAATTTGAAATCTAAAGGGGAATAGCTCACAAGCCCTGCCACGTGAAAAACAACTTCAATATCTCTAGTGGCGGCGATTAGGCTTTCTGCATTTGTGATATCCCCGACGGCCGATTCATATTTCACGCCATTGAGACTTGAAAGGTCACTGTGAGCGCGGTGTAAAACACGGACGTGATGTTGTTCCTCAACAAGTCTTCGAACGATCCAAGATCCTAAAAAGCCGCTACCACCGGTCACCAATAAGCGCATAGGTCTTTGATGGTAGCAATTTAGTGGTGGGGTTTCATTAAATAATTAACAATTCCTTGAACTTGAAGATACAACTCTTGGAAGGCCATGGATTTTGGCCAATGGTCGATGAAAGAAAAATGCGGGGCAAGGGGAACATACATTTTTCCAATATCCTCACCTGTATAAGTGACGACGGGGAGACTGCGTCCCTCCCAAATCTTTAAAGATTTTTTATCTCCAGAGATGGTCTTTTCCGTTTTCTCAATGGTTTCTCCGCCTTCCATCTTTGGCATATTCCAATCCAAGAAAACGAGTTGAATTTCAGAATCATGGGATAAAAACTCAATGGCCTCATAGCCATCTTGGACAAAAAAGACCGAACATCCGAGGGCCCGCAAAACCCGCTCGAGAGGAATAACGGACTCATGGACATCGTCTACAATGAGAACGGAGAGATGCTTTTCTTTTCTGGTTTTTAGAGCTTTTCTTTCGTAATTCCACTTGTCGGAATCTATTTTTTTAGAGTCAATGTTGATAGCTGGATTCATATTATTAAAACGATACTCCCGTTTCTGGCATCCATTCGGAAAAAGTAAAAACTTTGCTGTGGTTTCTGCAGCTCGTACAAAATCGCGCGTAACTGGATGAGGGTTTAAAAAGTTGGCCGCAGATATTACAGATCTTTCCATTGGTAATAGGCGGGTTATTTAAAATTCGTTTGCCGCGAACGTTATTTTCAGACTGGATATTCCTAACTGCCTTCATAATTCCTCCACAGTGATTTTGTAAGAAGAGAGCAAGTTGTATGCCACGAATGAAATTGAAAAGGAGGTGGATTTAAAGGCGTGGGCGAGTCAAATAAAAGACATTTTGACTCATCGTTAAATTATTCGGGGACTACGTACACATCGGAGAGATATTCGGAATAATCAGAGATCGACTTCTTGGCAAGTTCGAGGTCTCTTTGCTGGCCGGCTTTTTCTAAAGTTGATCCTAATATCGTAAGTTTTGAGAAGCCGTAGCTTCCGGCATTGCCTTTAAGCTTGTGGCCAATATTTTGTATAATCGAAAAATCTTCTAATGCTATGGCGTCCATCAGAATGATGACTTCGGCTCTGCGGTTGGCCAAATATTGCGGAATAAGATCCAATAAAATTCCAGGAACTTTCACAGCAAAATCAGTTTTTGAAATGTCGCCGCTATTAGACAACTCTTTACTCCTAATCCTTCAGAAGCCACACTATATCAAATTCTCTCGTAATCTTGAAGGCGTAACTATTACATAAGGGGACGCCGTCTTCCCGTCACGAGATGCAATATAATTGAAACCACAAATAGCACCATGAAAATATAGAACAGAGTCTGGGCTATTCCAGCTGAGGTCGCACTGAGCCCTCCAAAACCGAAGATCCCGGCAACGAAAGAAACAATCAAAAATACCACCGACCAATAAAGCATATTGACCCTTTCCGAGGCGATATGACGCCACTACTTAAGGTCATAGCAAGATTGATACCTAGGGTTCTTGGCCGCGGGATTGCAATTCGTGGCTTACAAGAGGTGAGTGTTTTGGAAGCCCCAAAGTTTGAGTTTAAAAGATTTAAGCCCAGTCAGGCCTTATTAAGAAAGGCGGAGGCCGTACTCCTCCACTTGATTGATTTTATTCCGTCAGATGCAGCGGTGTTTGTGTGCCTCTCTAAAAAATTAAAAAATAAGTACAACTGTCTTATTCACATAAAGGCTCACGACACTCAATTTGTTCAAGACATTTCGGCGGAAGACCCCACAAGTGCTATCGATAGCGTCACTCAGAGAATAAAAGATGAAATCCTACGTTGGAAAGTCGAAAATTTAATCATAGAAGGGCCCAGCTTTTGGAATTTCAAAGAGGTTAAGTGATGCAACGGTGGGGACTTCATAAATCTATTTGGACTCAAGACCTTAGAAAAAAGAATTACGAGACTTTAAGGCAAAATCTTAATGTCGATACCGTTATTGTGGGAGCGGGAATAACCGGTTTGCTGACGGGAATATTACTTCGAGATGCGGGCAAAAGGGTAGCCATTGTTACTGATGGCGAAGTTGGCCATGGGGTCACGGGGAATTCTGCGGGGCATCTGACCCAAGTTCTAGATTACGAATTTAGGGACTTGGTTTCTCGCTTCGGGGAGGAGAAAATTAAGGACGTCGTTGCCGCCTGCGGAAATGCCATTAACTTTGTTGAGAAGTTAGCGACTGCAAAGAAAATTGAATGTGGATTCACCCGGACCCCCGGCTTTAAATTTACTGAATCAAAAGATGACCTTCAGAATTTGGTTGAAGAAGTTGAATTGGCTCAAAGGTTCGGTATGAGCGCTTCTCAACTCCTGAATAACCCTCTTTCATTTTTGGTCGCAGGAATTATTAGATTTGAAAACCAGGCCATGTTTGATCCCCTAAGTTTTGTCTTGAATTTGGCCGAAAGTTTTGTCGGCGAGGGCGGCCTCCTATTTGAAAATAGCCGAGTGCTCAAGGTGGAAGATGACTCCACCCCGAGAGTTCATACAAAGTTCGGTTCAGTTTCGGCTCAAGAAATTGTGTTGGCGACTCACACACCCATAGGAGTTTATTTATCTTTGCATACCAGAGTCGCTCCTTATTTTTCATATGTGATGGGCGTAAGATTAAAAAGAGCCCCTGCTCAGGGGCTTTTTTGGGATACCTCAAAACCCTATTTTTATTTACGTCCAGTCAAAACTGGGACCGATATTTGGATCATTGGTGGACGTGACCATAAGACTGGGCAAGAAATAAAGACTTACGAGAGGTATCTCGAGGTGGAGGAGTACATACATCAACATTTTGATGTTAGTGAGATCCTATTTTATTGGGGCAACGAAGTCTTTGAATCTGTGGATGGCCTCCCCTATATAGGAAAAATCCCATTTACGAAAAATATTTTTACTGGCACGGGTTACAGCGGAACGGGGCTTACCTTCGGAGTTTTGGCAGGCAGAATAATTTCTGATTTGATTTTAGGGGAGAAAAATGAAAGCGCTGAAATTTTTGATCCGAGCCGAGTCAAAGCTGTCGCGTCAGCTTCTAGTTTTCTGAAAGAAAACATGAATGTAGCAAAGTGGTATGTAAGCGATCGCCTCTCTCATCACGAAATTGGAGAAATCAAGCTTATTGCTCCGAATGAAGGCCGCGTTATCGATGTGGGAGAAAAGAAAGTCGCGATTTATCGCACTGAAAATGGCAGGATCCATGCTCTCTCTTCAACCTGCACTCATATGGGGGGAACTGTTCATTGGAATAGTGCTGAGAAATCTTGGGACTGCCCTTGCCATGGGGGCCGGTTTCGGGCCACCGGTGAAGCCTTCGAGGGGCCGCCACTGGGAGATTTGGCGGATGTGAAATTATACACAGAAGAAAACCCCGATGCGGCAGACACTATAACCGAAGCCACACCAGGATTTTCTCCAATGCCAGAACAACTTTTAGATATCTAAAAGATTATTGAATTTGAAATCTGTACCCGCGCCACTCTTTAATCTGCTTTTGAATTTCGTGGGTCAGAGAGTGAATTAAATCATTTACATTTGCTCCGACGGCCTCGGCCACAAACTTTCCTTGAGAGGAAAATATTTCAATAAGACCTTCGTATCCTTTGGCGCTCTTTTTTACCTCAGCACTTGCACTAGCATCCGACGGTGCTGATTCTAATAGATTATGAATGCGCCGCCTGATCCCATCTTCAATGTTCTTCGTAGATTTTAAACCTTTAAAAATCAATTCGTAGATCATGGCCCTCTCCGTTCTTTTTCGTTATGATACTTAAGCTTCTTAATATAGCACCATTGCAAGTCCGTTGCCATCGCCAGAGTGAATTTAAAGTCCGAGCACTGCGGTAAAGCGAGTCAACCTGCCCCATGAAAAAAATTTAGAGGTGTAATTTGACAACTGCATCGTGGCAAGGCCTTTGCACGAGTTTGAAGTAGATTGGAGGAAAAATGGAAGCTCAACATAAAGCTGGCTCTTTGAAAGAAAGTCTTGGGGACATCAGAGAGAGAATGATGCAGTCGAGTAGGGGAGTCGATTGGAAGAAAGTTGTTTCCCTTGCGACCGCAGTGGGTGCTGTCGGCGCAATAGCGTTAGGTAGACGGTTTTTTAATGGGACGGCTTCAAAAAATAAGACTAGAACTGCAGTGAGAAGAACCAAAACTAAAGTAAAGAAATAATTCCTATGGGTACTCAAGGATGGGTCAGTGAAGAAGTTTTCTCAGATGGAAATTCATTTTTTTCGAAATTAAAAAGCGATATTGATAAAGCCACTTTCAGGATCACTCTAGAAACTTATATTTTCTCTGATGATTACCTTGGACGTTCAATCGTAGACGCACTCAACCGGGCTGCCCGGAGAGGTGTAAAGGTTCGTTTGATGGTTGACGGAGTTGGCTCTGCACTTTCAAGTATTTTATTCTTATCGCAATGCTTAGATCCTCGAATTAAGTTTAGAGTCTATCATCCACTACCTTGGTTTATTATTTTTAGCCCTCTAAGAATATTTCCTCCTCTCACGCACTTTCTTAAATACCTATTCAGTTTAAATCGCCGTAACCATCGCAAGACCTGCATAATAGACGGGCGAATTGCTTGGGTGGGCGGAATGAATATTTCTTCGGACCAACTCATTTGGAGGGATACCGGTCTTCGCGTTGAGGGTAAAGAAGTTCGCGCTCTCACCAGAGCTTTCTCCTCTACTTGGATTCGGGCGGGATTTGGAATGCCTCGAAAGTCTAATCTCCGGCCATCCTTGTTAGTTAGGCTGAATGACACTTGGGCTTTGAGAAGCCGCTTATATCGAGACTTACTTAAGCGCATCTCAAACGCCACCAAGAAAATATGGATCACCAATGCCTACTTTGTTCCTCACTTAAGTCTTGTTAAGGCGCTTTGCGAGGCAGCAAATAGGGGAGTCGAAGTCAAAATACTTGTGCCCCAAAATTGTGACCTTTTTTTTGTTCCTTTGGTGAGGGCCGTTTACTACAATGAACTTTTGAAATCCGGAGCTAAAATTTATGAATATGTTCCCACAATGCTTCATTCTAAAACAATTATCATTGACGGTTGGGCAATGCTGGGTTCAAGTAATTTAAATCATCGAAGTCTCAATCATGACTTAGAGGCAGATATTGTCATGACCCATGACCGGTGCAAAAAACAATTGGTCTCACAATTTCTGAGCGACATCGAAAGATCCATTGAAGTTAATTTTGACTACTTAAAAAAGAGATCCTGGATGCAAACAAGTTCCGGGCAAGCCCTGCTCCTCCTTAAAAACTGGATGTAAAATGGAAACGCTCCGGATTCTTTCCTACAATATCCACAAAGGATTTTCTTCTGGCAATGTTAAATCTGTATTGAGTCAACTTCGGAGCACTATCCAAGAAGTCCAAGCGGATTTAGTTTTTCTCCAAGAGGTGTTGGGGCGTCCCACGTCTCAGTTTAAGTATTTGGCCGACCAGATTTGGCCCCATTACGCTTACGGAAAAAATTCAGTGAAAACGTCGAGTCATCATGGCAACGCCATTTTGAGCAAGTATTCGATAAAATTTTGGGAAAATATCGACGTTTCTTCAAATAGATTTGAGAAGCGAGGAATTCTTCATTGTGTCATTGACTTCCCCCATCATAAGTCCAAATCCATTCATCTCCTATGCACCCACTTTGCGCTTTTTGAATCGGGTCGGGAATCCCAGTGTGACCAGCTTTGCGAGAGAATATATTCCCACGTCCCTGCGGGTGCTCCCCTCATAATTGCTGGCGATTTCAATGACTGGAGAGAACGACTATCTTTGATCTTTAAAGCAAATCTTGGTTTGGAGGAAGTGTTTCTCTCCAATCACGGTCATCACGCAAAGACTTTTCCGGTCTGGTTTCCTATTCTAAAGCTGGATCGAGTTTATTGTCGCGGATTAAAGGTGAGTGACTCCGTCTGCTTAAGTGGAGGTGCGTGGAAAACCCTTTCAGACCATGCAGCCCTGTGCGTTGACTTTAAAATATAATTCAAGTATTGCCCTTAAGAGGATGGTAAACTTGACGAGATGAAAAAGTCTGAAAACAGGTTTGTGATCGTCGTAGGGCTGGTCGTCTTGATCCTCGTTTGTTCAGGAGTTTTTGGCAGCCACGAAATCTATCGCCTCACCCAAAATAAACTGATTTTTAATATTTGGTGTGTTCTCTGTTTTATTTTTCAAACGCCACTTGTTATCATTCCTCTTGATCGGGGAAGAACCGTAGGCTTTGTGGGCAAGTTTCTCCCACAATGGGTCATTTTATCTATGGTGGCATGGAATCTCATCCAGATTTTTCTCTTGTTATTAAGCCCAATAATTATTTTTCTCCCTGCGAAAAATATATTCTCGGAATATTTTCCCGTGGCCTTTGGTTTGATAATTATTGGCATCGTTTTTCGCTCAGCTTATAGAGTTGTAGAGAGAGTTATTAAATTAAAAATCGAATCCCTGCCACTGGATTGGAAACCCCTTACAATTCTCCATCTTTCAGATATTCACTCGGGCCCCTTTATGCGCTTTTCACACTTGAATAAAATTGTAGCGCGGGTAAATAAAACGACCTTCGATCTCTGTGTGGTCACAGGGGATATAGTTAACCATTCTGCCAAGGAGTTGGGATGGACTCTTTCTTTACTGGAAAAAATTAACTCCCGACTCGGAGTATACGCCTCAATCGGTAATCATGAGTACATTGACAACGATAAAGAAGTTATAGAGGGCTATAAGAACTCCAGTGTTGAACTTTTATTAGATTCTTCGAAATTTATTTCGACGGAAAAAGCGCGGGTGCGTTTGATCGGAGTTGATTTTCCTTTTGATAACGGAGTCACAGGAGTCGATGAAATTAACAGCGCTCTAGCTAAGTCAATAGGTCTAGCGCCCATTGAAGAGGGTGAGTTTCAAGTTTTGTTATCCCATCACCCCGATGGATTTAAAATAGCTCAGAGTCTTGGTATCCCCCTAACTCTTTCTGGCCATACCCATGGGGGCCAAATTAAATTTGGCAAAAAAGGTATCGCTAATATGCTCTATGAATATGTTATGGGGCTTTATGAACAGGGCGGGTCCTTCCTCTACGTGAGCGCGGGCCTGGGGAATTGGTTGCCCTTTCGAATCAACGTGCCGTGTGAATACGCGCTTATCACTATCGAAAAATAATATTTTATATTATAAAGTTCTAAGAGAAGAACTCCAGTACTAGAGATTGACTCCGATTCCAGCGGTGACCAAGAGAGCGGCATTAAAAACATCTGCCCCTCCACTACTTGATGCTCCCACGTTGGTGACCCCTCTGTTCAAAGTGGCTTCCAATACAAAATCGTTATCTTGGCTAATTGGAAACCTTCCTCCTATTCCAAGGGCCGCCTCCAGATCAAGGGAGTTGATCGGAAAGTCGCTGCCGGCTTGAGAACCAGAGACACTTTTGTAAATGAGAATTTGAGGAATAATCCCACCCTTAAAGTACGCGGCCGAGGAATGCCTGGTCGTGTTTGTATAAACTTTTGCCATTAAGGGGAGCCCGATATAACCAAGATTTAAAACTAGGTTTTGGCCAAACTGATTTGTTGTTTGCGTCCCAAGTTGGCGATAGAGAATTCCAGACTCGGCGACAAGATTGCTGCTTCCTATATCGGCGGCGACGCCGGCGCTAAACCCCACTTTAGAATCGAATTTAAGTTCATTGCCCGTGAAGTTTGAAACAATAAAGGAAACCTGGGGAATAATTCGGCTTACATTGCTGTTATTGGTGAGTTTGGGTTGATCGAGTCTTTCAAAGACGGTTGGAGTCTGAGCGAAGGCCAAAGGGGCTACAAAAAAAATAACAGCTGTTAGGGTAATCTTAAAATTCATTTTCCCTCACTTTTCGAAAATGACATAGAGAGTCATATTTCAAAATTCCCTTGTACACAAGAGAATTTAGCTTGTTCTTTTACGTTCGATAATCAAACTGGCAGCCAGGTAAAAAAGAAAGGCCAAACCTCCCAAGAAAACGGCCATACCCGTCGGCGCGTCTTTGGCCAATGCAATAGACTCCATCGAGGCTCCAACACCCAAGGCAAAAATAATACCGGCGACAATGAATTGCCAGGGTACGACGGGGATTTCGTATTTCTTTCTCTGAGCTAAATCTGCGTCCGATGGAAAGTGGCAAGACTCTACCCTTGAAGGGCGCCATTCCGGAGGCATAAACCAGAGTTTTAATTTCTCCCACTTTGACGGTGTAAGTTTTGAGATCTCAAGTACGGCAAAGACATGTTGGAGATTGGCCCTAACGGGATTCCAACTTGCAAGAGGAGTTGTGGTTCCGTAGACAGGATGAAATTCCTCCGGTTCGAAGGTCCCAAAAAGTTTGTCCCAAATTATAAATACGCCGGCATAATTTTTATCGAGAAGTTTTTTATTTACACCGTGATGAACGCGGTGGTGGGAGGGCGTGTTTAAAAAATATTCTAAAGGTCCGAGCTTGTTAATAACCTCGGTGTGAATCCAAAATTGATAGGTGATCATAAAGGCGTGGACTGAGACGAGCCACACCGCAGGAAACCCTACTACGGCCATAGGCAAAAAAGTGATCCAAGACATTTGTGGCTGAAAAAATCCCTGCCTCAGGGCAACCGACAAATTATACTCTTCGCTTTGATGATGGACCGAATGACCGATCCACCCGAAATTGCAACGGTGAGTGAATCGATGAAACCAGTAATAAAGGCAATCAACACAGAATAAAAGAATAAGGCCTGCAATCCATCTCCAGCCGACACTTAGATTTTTCATGTTGATCATGGCAAAGTGATTATAGACGAAGACGTAAACGGCTATGGTTAAGCCTTTAGTAATATTGGCACCAATTGTTGAAATAGACCCCGTGCTGAGGTTGGCCAGAGTATCCCCAAATTGATATTGGCGATTTTTTCTGACTAAGGCGACAGCGATATCGATGGCAATAAGAACTATAAAAATCGGAATAAACTCTGTGATGTAGTCAAAGTTTAGAAGTTTATCTATGAGTGTGGTTTGCGCTGTCACTGTCTAGAGCCCCTTTCATGAGCATCCTATTAATTGAGCTTGTCGGTGGGTTTTGCAAACCATAAATAGAGGGTGGGCATAAGAAAAAAGGCCATAACCAAATCTGTGAGTAAGCCGCCCACGATGACAATGGCCATGGGCCTTTGGGAATCGGATCCAATGGCATGGGAAAGGGCCGCTGGCAATAACCCAAGAGTTGCAACAAGGGCCGTCATCATTATCGGTCGTAATCTGAGGCACGACCCCTCAACTACGGCGTCGCGGACATTATATCCTTTAAGGCGCATTTGATTAATATATGACACAAGTAAGACTCCAGTTTGAATTGAAACTCCGAACACGGCAAGAAACCCAATCCCCGATGAAACGCTAAAATTAGTTCCCGTTAAGAACAAGGCCAGAACACCACCGATTCGCGCGACAAGCACATTGGTCATGATTATAGCTGCCATTTTTATGGAATTAAAAACGAGGAACAAGATTAGAAAAATGGCAGCTACCGTGAGGGGTATGATAATTCGTAGTCGAGCTTCGGCACGGCGCTGACTTTCAAATTCTCCATTCCAACTGAGTTGGTACCCCTCGGGCAGCAAAACACGCCGTTTTACACGTTTTTGGGCTTCTTCTATGGTGCTTCCCAGGTCTCGACCACGAACGCTGAACTTAACTGCGATAAAGCGGCTATTTTTTTCTCGATATATCATTGAAGCGCCTTCTTCAATTTTAATATCAGCTAACTCTTCAATGGGAATTCGATAACCGTCTGGTGTAGCAACTTGGATGTTCTTAATGTTTTCGACGGAATCTCTGAACTCAGGTTGGTAGCGCACGACAACATCAAATCTCTTTTCTCCGTCAATAACTTGGGAGGCCGCTTTTCCGCCAACTGCAGTTTCGATGACGTCTTGTACGTCAGAGATATTGAGTCCATATCGAGAGATTTTGTCTCTATTAATTGAAATATCAATGTTGGGTTGACCTAACTCTTCGAAAACCCCGAGGTCTTCAATACCGCGTACTTCTCCAATCGTCTTTTTGATTTCTTCGGCCTTCTGAGCAAGAACTTTTAAGTCGTTCCCAATGATTTTTACAACGAGCGCTCCTTTTACCCCAGACATCATCTCTTCAACGTTATCTGAAATGGGTTGGGAGAAATTCCAGATTACCCCTGGCACTTTCACCAATTCCTTGTTAATCGCGGCAATAAGGTTTTCTTTTGTTTTAAATTCACTTCGCCATTCTTCACGGGGCTTCAGATCGACAAAGCATTCAGTATTAAAAAAACCAGTGGCATCGGTTCCGTCGTCGGGTCTCCCGCTTTGGCAAACAGTAATGGGGACTTCTGGAAATTGCATGAATATGCCGCGAGCTCTCTTGACCGTTGCTTCGGCAAGTTCTAGGGAGGCGCTTGGATTTAGAGTGCCACGGACCCACAATGTGCCTTCGTCAAGGTGGGGGAGAAATTCTGAACCAATGGAGCCGCCAAAAGCGAGGAGCAGAGTTAATAGAAAACTCCCCCCGGCAATTTTTAAAATAAGGGGGCGTCTTTCAAGGGACCATAATAAGGCAACGCGATATTTTTCTTCGAGCCATGCCATGTAGGGGTTGTGCCACTCTTTTAGGGTGCCTTTCAGATAGATCGCACACAAGACAGGAACAATTGTAAGGACGGTAATAAGGGAGCCCAGTAAGGCGAATGTGACCGTCCATGCCATAGGGGAAAACAATTTACCCTCAATGCGCTGAAGGGTGAAAATGGGAAGATAGGCCATGATAATAATGGCAATAGCATAAACTATGGGTCTCTCGACTTCTTTAGCCGCTGCGATGATGAGTTGAATTATATTTTCCGATTTTCCTTTATTCATCTCTTTATGCCGAAAAATATTTTCGACCATAACGACGGCGCCATCGACGACCATCCCGAAATCTAAGGCTCCGAGAGAGAGAAGATTTGCGGGGATATGATTCAAATTAAGTAAAATTGAAGCAAAAAGAAGGGACAGAGGGATGGTCGTTGCTACTATTAAGGCACTTCGGAGATTACCGAGGAAGAAAAATAATACCACCATAACGAGGAGCATGCCTTCAACCATGTTGTGTTCGACAGTGGTCGTAGTCAGATGAATAAGTTTTGAGCGATCAAGATAAGGTTTAATCTTTATATCGGGAGGTAAAAATTTAGAATTTATCTCATCCACTTTTTTATGAATGTCTTTGAGTACAGACTCATCGGCTTCGCCAACTCTCGAAAGGGTGATCCCTTCAACAATATTATCTCTCTCATCAACCGTCCCATCGTCGCGTTTCTGAGACATAGATATTCTTCCCAGGGGGACCTGGTTGCCAATCTCGACACGACCCACATTTCTCACTCGGACAGGTGTTCCTGATTTTTGAGAAATAATAACATTTTCCAGGTCTTTAATATTGTCAGCTCTTCCAACCCCTCGAACGTTCAGGGCTTGGCTGCCATTAGAAATGAATCCTCCCCCGGAATTTTGATTATTACTTGAAAGAGCTTGAACGACCTGTGCGGTGGACAATCCGTAGTTTGCCAACGCTAAGGGGTTAACGAGGGCTTGATACTGTTTGATAAAACCACCGAAGCTACTGATATCCGCCACCCCCGGAATTTCTCGCATCCGCTTTTCCAGATCCCAGTCTTCGACTTCTTTGAGATCCATGGGTGTATGAGTCGGCCCATCTAAGTAATACCAATAAATTTGCCCAACGGGACTCCCCATGGGGCCCATGGTGGGATTTACTCCGTTGGGCATAGTGAGCTGGGCAAGTTTTTCTAAAACATAAAGTCTTGCGGCGAAGGTCGTTGTCTCTTCATCAAAAATGAGAGTGACAACAGATAATCCGAAAAGTGAACTCGATCGAATGGCCGTGTGGTGGGGAACTCCATTCATCATGATTTCAATGGGGACCGTGATTTGGGTTTCTACCTCTTCGGCGGCATGGCCTGGCCACTGAGTAATGACTTGGACCCAGGTGTCGGAGATATCAGGGTAAGCTTCGATGGGGAGATTTGAAAAAGAAATGGCCCCTAAAACCATCAAAATGAGACCAAAGAAAAGAATAAGATATTTTTTCTTTAGGGAGAACTCAACAATTTTCCCGATCATAAAAAATCTCTTCTAACTCTTGGGTTTAAAAAGTTGGGGAAACCGTTTGACATAATAAACAGCGACTAATCCTAAAATAAAAAAATCATCTAAGAGCCCAAATACGGGAATGTGATCGGGGATAAGGTCAAAGGGTGTGAGGAGATAGAACAGGGCTCCGTAGGCAGCTAGCTTATCGAGGCGGGTTAGTTCTTTTGATCTTATAACGCTATAAAGAGTTTTTACTCGGTATTTCCAGTCCTCCCCAAGTTTAGCGTAAGAGAGGATTCTTTTCCCACTTCGATCCACACTTTCTTGCTTACTTTTTTGGGCGCCGATTTGTGAGAGCCCTCTTACAACGCTTTCGGAATCGGGTTTTGCACTTTTCATAAAATCATCGGTGAAACCGAGATTTTTTATGGCGGCATTAAAGCTTGAGCCCTCCGCCTCTTTTAAAACGACATCTACGATTTCAGAATCTTTTGGAAGCACTCCTTCAGCCAAAAGTTCGTAAACGACTTCATGAAAAGCGGACTTATAGAGCTCCGGAACGTGATCCCCAGCTGGCAGCTCTGACCAGCGTCTCAATGTCATTCCCGACATTCCGATCCGATTTCCCAACTGTTCTGGGGAAAATCCGGAGTCTTTTAATAATATTTTAAGGTGGGAATAGTTCACTCTTTAGTTCTTTCTCTTCTTTGCGGCTTTTTTTCATTTTTCGCTTTTTGTTGGGCGTCTTTTGCTTCTTTAAGTTGCACGATGAAGGTTTCAGCTGCGGGCCGATTGCTGGGGTTAGCCCATTCGGTTTTTCCGTTGCTATAAACCAAATAGCATGGGAAGCCTCCTGGGAATTGACCGGTCGCCGAACAAAATCTTGCATTTAAAATTGCAGAGTCATAACCCTGATCCATAAAATCCGAGGCCTTTTTTCCCGTACTTCCCATGGCAATAACGGTGGGTTCATTAGATTTTGGTGGAACAATCACGGGCGCCTGGGCTTGTGCAACTGCAACCCCGGGTTGAGGTTTTGAAACGGGTTCTGTCGGAATTTGGCCCCCTGGGTCTTGGGCTATGGGTTCTTGGGGCAGAGGAGCCTTTATGGGTTTTTTAGATCGCTTTTTTTTCACTGGAACTGCTGGGGCTTGATTATCTTTAGGCTGGTTGGTCACAAGGGTGGGGCCGTCTCCGCCGGTACTTACACCACTTGATGTTTTAACTGGTCCGCATCCAGTCATAAAAACGGCGGCTACGATGAAGGACAATATATTTTTCATAAACTTCTCCTAAATTATTTTGGTGGATCTCGATTTATTTTCGGGGGCAAAGTGGCTTTGGCATAAAAACCCTGCAAGAGAAGACGACCTACTCTCGCGCGAGCTGTTCTAAACGTCTGTAAATCGAATTGAAGCTTGATATCTTCGTTGACGTAATCTTGAAGAAGTCCAATGGCGCGATCAGTGTTTTCGTTCCCATTCATTTTTAAATCTGTTTCATATTGTTCCAACCTCTGGACTTGAGCCTGTTCCAACTTAGCTACAAGGGGAAAATCATTCACAGCTGTATTGTAATCATTAACGGCAGCAAAGACCTGACCCGCTAATTGTCTCTGCATTTCTCCTTTTCTTAAGGCCGCTTCGCGGACCATGGAGTCAGCAACATTGATGGAACTTTTCAAAGCCCAACCCAAACCTAGAGTTGGATCGCCCGTAGGGTCTAACCAATTCCAATAAACCTGTTTTTTGCTATTTCCAGCAGCGTCGATCAAAAATTGAAGTTGCTTAAGCTCAATGGATCGATCTTCTGCGATTTTTAAGAGATCAGCTGCAACCAAAGGTGTGGCCTTTGTAATGGTAAGGTCTTCGGTTCCGATGACGGCATCTTGGACAGCGCCAGGATTATAAAACCCCATGACTTGAGCGATGTTGGCTTTCTGTCCTTCAAATTCATTGGTTATCCATGCGGCATCGTCTTGCATCTCACCTGTCATCGTAAAAAAGTCTTGGATGGTTATGGGTCTTGCAAAACCACCCTTAACTCTGATGCCGACGATTTCCGTGAGCCTATCGGCTTTGGCCTTGGCGTAGGCGTAATGCTCTTTGAGCTGTCTATAATTTTCCAAAGCATAAAACTGCGCCTCTATTTGAGTCGCAGTATCTATTCTCATCAAAGTCATTCCATCTTGTTCAGCTTGAGAAAGGATGGCGGCGTGACTGGCTTGGAGCCAGCGGGTAGGAAACAAAAATGGGAGTAAGTCACCCGCAGCACCAATAACGGATAAAATGCTTGGCTTAATATTGTTTATGATAGTGGTAAATGAGATGTGTGGAGTGAGGAGGCGTTTTGCGGCCTGGGCACCGTATTTGGCTTGAATGACATGTTCGAATTCGATTCGATTATCAAAATTGAAATTCCAAGCATGGTCGAGGGCCGTTTGAAGATCATAAACCCTCGGTTCTTCAAGGGGTGGCGGTTTAACTTGGGCAAATCGGTTTAGGCTTAAGGCGTACTCCGATGCTTTAGTGCCGTTTGTAATTTCAATGGTGATCACATCTCTAAAAAAACAAAAATCGACAAGGTTCTTTGATTCAGTAAAGCAATCATCATCTTTGTCTTTAATTAGCTTGATCTGATTATCAACAAAAGGGCCTCCAATAACAAAATCCTTATTTCCAATTTTACTCAGCTCAAAAACTAAGAGATCGGTCCCTTCCTCGGATTTAATTGTGAGAGTTTTCATTCCCTCCTTGTCATTAGAAATATCGGTTTTTACGAGGAGCCTCGTATATTGACCTTTTTCAAAACTTGTAAGGGTTCCTTCGTAATGGCCGGCCGCTTTCTTGAACAGGTCATTAGACGCTGATGCCGAATAAGCCCATGCTAAGAGTGCAAAAAAAGCAAATAGTAAAATCCCTACCCGAATTTTCATTAGAATCCCCTAAAAAGTTAGCCCTACGCCAAAATCCCCTGCGAGTTCGTTAGTAAAAATCTGATTTGACCCCGAGGCCACGAGATCTTCATGAAGTTCTGCAAACAAGCTCCCCTTATGCGAAAACAAAATGGGAAGGTTGACACCAACTGAAGGTCCGTAGACGCTGCTGTTCCCTTCGCTTTCGGCTGACGACATAGATGAAGTGTTTCGGTAATAATAAGGTTTAAAATTAAATCCTATATAAGGTTGCACCCAATCAGACCAATCGTAAGCAAAGTCAAGAGCCACTGCTCCCTGCAAAACCAAGAGTGAGTTTTTCTCTGCTGGAAGGGGGGTCCCTTCAGTGAGGTCAACGAGGATTCCATCGATCGTTCCAAATCCAAGTTTGTAGCGTCCCCAAAAGGAGAACCGACGAAAAAATGAATTTCCAAGGGGATCCGCTATCGTAAAAAGCCTAGACTGAAAATCTAATGAAAGGAGATTAAAGCGAGTTGAATTGAAGTGGGTTTGAAAGTGGCTTACATTGATGTTTTGAGAGGCAAGCGTTGAGCTATCGAAATTGAGGTAAAGATAGTTACTCGGGCGCTCGTAAACCCATTGGTTTGAGTAGGGAAGATTTCCTATAACTCTTACAGAGTCGTCAGAATCCCGGGTACCTACAGAATTAGCAGTACTATTTGGAAGCCCCAGGGTCGTCGATTGAGCGTATGCTGACCTGCTCAGAGATCCGCCCAGTACTAGCGACAGAATTAAAAAAACTACACTCTTCACAAATCCCCCTACCAGAAGAAATTAACAATTGTGAATGGCATTAACATATGTTAATCACTTCAGCAACGAAATTTAAGAAAGAATTTCTGAAGTAGGGGAAAATCAAATGATCAATTGGGAAAAATCAAGAATCGCTGGAATCGTTGTATTGTCTCTTTTGTTGTGCGGACTTTTTGGTTGTGGGGCAGACACTACAGCTGACATGAATGCCAGAGATGAGGATCGCTCCAGAGAACAAGCCAATCACCTTGCGGAACAATACAAACTAGCAGAGGGGCTTTATCAAGGGGCAACGCCAAGTGCTGATGTTTATTTAAAAGTTAAAGAGACTCCAGTGAGTACAGCGGGTGCTTCCTCTGAAACAGCGACATTGACGGGTTCATTGGTGTTGATTCCTAAAATAGCCACAGTGGTTAACAATGCGCCCGTTCAAAATACTTATACTTTTAATAATGGCATTTTTGATAAACACACCGGAGTCCTTGCTTTTAATGTCGAGCAAACTGGAAATACCAGTACAGTAAGCTGTAAGGCAGACAAGTCGATGAACTTCAGTTGTTCATGGGATGTTTCTTGGTCCCAAAAACTGAATCTGAAGAAAACCAATGCCCAGTCTATTAGCGAGCTCAGGGTTCGAAGCAATTCCGATTTTGTTTATACCGGGAGTGCCGACGGTTTAAATTACGTTTTGCAATTTGAATCAGGAACAATAGTGAGACCAGGCTCTCAAGTTCCACAGCCTGCTATCTTTGGGTATCTCACCGAATTTAACTCCTCTCTTGGCAAAGCTATTCCTGCTCAGGCTGATGGTTTTACGAGTTATAACTTTGAAGATGCAAGCTACGACTCTCTTAATGATGCGATCAACATTGTTCTAAACGAC
>Ga0207002_1091_pt1 | contig 17253 bp, 11 predicted proteins | sample Alteio_BWMinCont_88_FD_153473 | JGI IMG/M metagenome (GOLD analysis project Ga0207002, IMG submission 153473) | Enriched cells from forest soil in Barre Woods Harvard Forest LTER site, Petersham, Massachusetts, United States -... | ecosystem: Environmental > Terrestrial > Soil > Temperate forest >...
ATGGAATTTTTAAACTATGACACAACTGACACCGGACAATCTGAATTTTTTTCAAAATACAGTCGAAGAGTGCGTTCAAAACCCCAGTGCCTTAAAAGATGAAAAAGCCCAATCGGTTGTTGAGTCTCTGTTACGTTGTCTTGAGACAGGGAGTCTGCGTGTGACATCTCCCGCAAATTTACCTGTTACCTGCGGCCATGTGCCCATGCACGATTTGCAAACCTGGCAAACGCACGCGTGGATCAAACAGGGAATTTTGCTTGCCATGCGTTTGCGTGCTTCAAAAACGCGACGCTATTCTGAAAAAATTTCCTATTGCGACAAATTCGATGTCCAGACGGAACAACTTGAAAAAAATGCCGTGCGCAATGTGTATGGCTCCATCGTGCGCGAGGGAGCTTATGTGGCGCAAGGTGCAATTTTAATGCCCAGTTTTGTGAACTTAGGCGCCTGGGTAGGTGAGGGAACCATGGTAGACACCTGGGCTACGGTGGGCAGCTGTGCCCAGGTCGGAAAAAATGTGCACATTGCGGGTGGTGTGGGCATTGGTGGAGTTTTAGAGCCTGCCCACGCACGTCCCGTGCTTATTGGGGACAACGCGTTTTTGGGAAGCCGCTGCATTATTGTTGAAGGAACCATTGTCAACGAGGGTGCTATTTTGGGTGCAAATGTGTGTTTGACGGCATCGACACCTCTTTACGATGTGACACAGACAGAAAAAAAAGAATACCGCGGAGTTGTTCCAGCCAATGCCGTTGTGGTGCCCGGAACACGCACCAAAGAATTTCCGGGTGGGGAAATAGCCATTCAATGCGCCTATATTATTGCGTACCGCAATCCTTTGGTCGATGCCAAAGTGGGTTTGAATGAAGTTTTGCGCACCACAGGCCTTGTGGTGTAAATTAAAGTTTAAACAATATCAATTTCACTGAACCCGCCGCTGACCGAGACTTCGGTCATATATTCAATGTCATTTTTTGGAATCAGAACTTGTCTGTCCGTGCCCTTAACAAAACTAAGGTAACGATCGCAACCTTTGTATGAAAGTTCATGAAAGGGTGCGATTGGGCATGCAGCCCCACAGGCCGATTTTATTCCGCAAATATCACTTAAAATGAATTTGCCTTTTGCATCGACAACGCCTTGTTTAACATGATAAGGACAACGATCTTTTTTCATACGGTTTCCTCACAATGAACAATAATAAAATGTTTTTTGTTTCTTTAATGTGAGTAAAACACAATTGCATGTGTGGGTCAATTTTTCGCATTCAACTCCTGCATAAAACTCTGTCATTTTTTTGATTGAAATAATAATTGAACACAGAAATAAAATTTTTGTTCACATCAAAAAACATTTTTAAAAAATGATTCTGTGCAACATGTTCTGTGCGGAGGCACATATGACGGACAAAAACACACTTGCACACACATTTATTTCAAAGGACGAGCTGCAGCTCATTCTCAATAAAAATTTTTCTCACACGGTCCCAAACAGGTTTTATTATTTAGGTAACAAAAGCTGTCTTAGGCAACCCATCGTTGGCATTATTGGTTCGCGACACCCCACAGCCTACGGACGAGAGCAGGCCTTTCGTTTTGCAAAGGAACTTTCTCAGGCTGGGTGCTCTATTCTTTCGGGTGGTGCCATTGGCATTGACACCATCGCCAACGAGACTGCTCACAATCAAAAAGGGTTTTCCATTGCAGTGATAGGCAGTGGCATTGAACATTTGTACCCCAGTTCAAATTCATTTTTATTTGAAAAAATGAAAAATTCTGGCCACGGACTTATTTTAAGCGAGTTTGAGCCTCGGGAACCCCCTTTGCGGTGGAATTTTCCAAAGCGAAACCATTCTATTGCATTGCTCTGCGATTTTGTTCTGGTTATTGAAGCTGCAAAAACAAGTGGAAGTTTGATCACCGCAAACGCTGCTCTTGATCTGGGTGTTGATGTGGGTGCTGTGCCAGGAACTGTAGATAGTCCCAACAGTGAAGGGACCAATGCCCTCATTCAAAATGGGGCATTTTGTATTCAAACAGCACGCGATGTGCTGGACAGGGTTTCGTCCTTGTTGACACGTTAAATTTCAATTACCGTGCGAGCGGTATTTACAAGGCGGTGCGCAAAATTTATGAAACACACATTTGTCGAACAATCACATTTTCTTTGTACCCACAGGGCGATAGCTTTGTTTGCCAAAAGTTATGTTGATTGCTACAGCATAAAAAAAAATACGCGGTGGAGCGTGGTGTGTGAACGCAAAGAAGACCTCAAAGCGGTCAGGCAGCAACTTTTTTTTGAAATGAATCAAAAAGACACCGTTGTGAGTGGAATTTCCATGTTCACACTCGACACCCTGGCACAGAATTTTTGTGCGGCCTTGGCATCTACCTCACATGCACAGCTCCGGCGTGAAATCCCATCCCATATTTTCTGCCCTTATATTGATGTGAATTTGCAAGAAAAATTCATTGAAATTATTTTAAATGTGTTTGGTTACACCGGAAGCGACAGCTTGTCCCTTGCGAAACATATTTTGACCCTTTTGGACACACCATTGCCACCAGACAACAACTTAGCTGAAGTTATTTTGGCGACACAAGAAAAAGAACAGTGGGGCCGTCCCATGCAGGAAATCAGCCTCACTGCTATCAAACAAATTCTTGCCACCATTCACCAGGCAAAGTTGGAATTGACCCAGTATGCGCGGTTTCAGTCTCTCACGCGGGATTATCTGTCACGCGGTTTTTCAGATCACCTTTCGCATGATGCGTTCAAAAGTGCTTTGGTATTTCCTAAAAAATTTCTGGAAGGGCATATTTTGTGGATAGGGGCACCAGAATGTCTAAACGCGCGTTCGGGTCCTTTTCAAAAAACCCTTGTGGATGAATTTAAAAACGCCCTTGTGACAACGAAACATATGGTTTCTGAGCACACAGAAACCGTCTTTTACGACAGCAAAACACATTTGAATACAGATGATTCGCAAAACCAAGACCACGTTCGTTTTTTGTATTCAGAAAACAAACCTGATTTTTTAAAAAAAACCGAAGACATTTTTCACGATAAGGACACATGCGTTATAAAGGGCGATTTTGATGCAAATCAATTTTGCACAATGCGTATGGATGGAGAAGGTTCCTATTCTTTGTCTCAAAAAGATATTGAAGATTGGAAAACAAACAAAAAAAACACTTTTGTTTCTGAGTTAATCCCACACATAAACAATGTTTTTGATCAGTTTGTGTCTGTGTGCTCGCTTGTGCAATTTAAAAAAAACATGCAGGGCATTGCTGAACTGTACGAAATTGAAACAAAGCCGTTCAATGATCAGACGGTGTCTGAACTCTTTTTGCTCAGCGTGCAACGGGAACAGGTCACGGTAGGCGATGCACACCCCCTTTCCACAGCACCCATGGCACTTTCGTTTGTTGCAACCCCTATTTTGCCCACACGCATTGTGGTCATTGGCCGCCCTTCTGCAGGGACTGCCTTTGGATTCCATGAAAAAATGTTAAACAACGCCATGGCTCTTTTAAAACAAAGGGGAGTCGCCATAGACCTTCCCGCGTACGATTTGTTGTGCAAAGAATTTTGGAAGCATCTGTTAAATTCAAACTGTCCCGTGGAATTTTGGCTTGAAAATAAACACGAGTTAAAAGAATTTCCAGCCTACATAGAGCCACACAAAAACACAGCCCCACTCAATGCTCCTTTGCCTGCAGTGCCTTTTTCACACCTTGAAAAGGATATTTTTGAAACCGCTCTGATTGTGCCAGACTGGCAAAAAAGATTTCACCGCAATGAAAACCGCATTGCGGTGACACAGTTTGAAACCTATGTCACATGTCCCACGCAGTTTTTGCTTTTGCACATCATGGCTATTCAAAAAAAGCAAAATGTTGAGTTTGAAATTGATCCTATGAGCCTTGGCAGCCGCATGCACCAACTGTGTGAACAGCTGACCACACGGCTGGTGACTTTGGTCGGAAATGAAGGGTACATCACATTCCTATTGCCACTGTTTCGTCAACTTCTTGCGGCACTTGAAAACGAAGACATTTTTTTAACTTCCGACAAAGAAGTGCTTAAAAACGCAGTGCAAAGTGAATTTCAACATTTTCCTATGGAACACAAAGATGAACTTATTTTGGCATTTTTTGAAAGCCTCGATGTTGTTTATGATGCACCTGATGTCGAGGGAAAAGCACCGTTTGTGCAAGCACAAGAGCGTGAAATTTTAAAGCGGGGGTTTTTTAAGTTTTTACAAACGGAAATTGCCAGTTTGGAACAGGGACAAAAAACACGCATTGCTGTGGTGCGTGAATTTCCTGTCTTGTTTGCTCTGGAAAATTTCGAATTTTCTGGAAAAATAGACCGTGTCGATGCCACGCGGGCAGGGTTTGAAATTATTGACTACAAAACCTCAAAAATTCCAAAAACAGAAAAAGAATTGGTGTTTTTGCCAAGCCAGGCAAAAGAAAAAAACACATGCCGACTGAGCGTACAGGGCGCTTTGTACAGCATGGGGTGGTCGAAATTTATTTCCGAACAGGGTGACGAAACCCCAACTGGAGTGGCCTTATTTTCCCTATACCGCCTGAAAAACACCGACCCCGACGACAACAGCATATTGAGCTGCGCTTTTTCGCCTCCTCTTTATTTTAAGGATGAGCTGTATCAAAAAATAGAAGAGGAATATTCGCTTTACGCCACTTTGTTGCAGCAGGGAAATTTTATGCCCAATCCCATTCAGGGCAAAAACACCTGTGTTTTGTGTTCTTACAAAAGTGTCTGTCCTGTGGGCAAAAAGGCCTGTTTATGAGTTTTCAGAATTTCACTCTTGATCAAAAAAAAGCAGTGCAATTTGCAATTCCACTCAGCTCACAAGCCCCACATCTTGTTATTGAAGCTGGTGCAGGAGCCGGAAAAACCCACGTGCTCATTGAAAGAGTCAAACGGCTTGTCACCGACGCGGCACCTGAACAGCGCATTCATCCCTCCCAACTTTTTTTGGTGACGTTTACAAAAGATGCTCAAGCAGAGCTTCAAGAGCGGTTAGAAAAAGCTTTGCATGATCCCAATCGGTCTGTAAATTTGGCCTCGCACATTCACATTTCAACCATCGACAGTTTGTTTGCCATGCTGGTAGATTGCCTTCTTCCTGCTGTGTGGGAAAAAACAAATGTGACAAACCGCATGCCACCACGCATTTCCCTTGTTTCTGAAAGTGCTGTCTGCCAAAAATTGGAACGCGTGTTGTTTCACTTTTTAAACAGCAACGGCTTTACCGAAAAGCAGTTATCCTTGGTTATCGATTTTGTATTGGCGGGTGGATTTCGAAAAAACGATCTCATTCAACACATGTGCCAAGAAAGTTTTTTGACAACTCCCATTCAAAACATACGCATTGCAGCACAAAAAATTCATCCTGCCACGGAATTTTTGCTTGCTGAAATTCACAAAATTGCCCGTCAAGAATATGCAAACCGCTTAGCAGCGGGTGAAATGACCTATGCAGACAGAACGGTGTTTTTGAAAGAACACCTCACCCATCATGTTCCCTTTTCGTTAAAGGAACTGATTGTTGATGAATACCAAGACACAAACCATATTCAACACGATATTTTGTACAAAATTGCAACCATGTCCAAAGCCCGTATGGTTGTTGTGGGAGACCCAAAGCAAAGCATTTACGGATTCCGTGGTGCCAGCGTCGATGTGCTCAAGGGGCTTATCGAAAACCCCCAGTGGAACCACATTGTGCTCAACAAAAACTTCCGATCAACGTCTGCCGTGCTTTCACAAATAAACACTCTGTCCAGCATTGCCTTTCAGTGGTCAAACCCCAAAAACCCAAAGGCTTACGAAGGATCTTTTTTTCACAGACTGGCACAGAAAAAGCAGATTGCAGAAAGCCCTTTGATTGCAAAAGAAACCGTTGATACAGAACAAAATACGCCCTGTGTGTATCTCGTCAGTCAATCCTTAACTGACGATAAAAAGCTTTACAAAAATATGCGTATGGAGCTTCACGCCCTTCACAGTTACGCCCATTTTTTAAAAAACTTTCAGAAAAAAAAGAACATTCCTTGGAGCGACATTGTCATTTTGTGCGAAAAAAACGCTCAAATTCAAAAATTCATGTCCGTTTTAAAATCACACGCCATTCCTGTTTCAAGTTTTGACGTACCAGAAAAACGCGACTTCAATGCGCTTGAAGATCTTGTTTCTTTAGCTCTTTGCAAATATTTGACAAATACCCACGACACATACGATCTGTGGGTTATTTTGCAAAGCCCTTTGTCCTCGGCCACCAGGGCCGAGGTTGAAGATTATTTTGCGACTGAAAACAAATCGGCAAGTTTGGCAGCTGTTTTAGAACTCCTTGAGGTGTATCAAAAAAAATCACAGGATCATTTTTTTCGTGCATGGCAATGTCTGCGGTGGCAGCTGGTATTTTTGCACACTCGTGAAGAAGAGCAAAAAAACGCTGCGCTGTTTTGTGCTCACATGAATTTTTTTGCACAGGCACTTTACAAAGAGTTGTCCAACATCAATGTGCGACAACAGATGGAAACCCGACTTTGTGGACGGGGTTTTCCCTTGTCGGAGGATCTTAAAAATTGGGAAATTTTAAAAACATCTTCTCATTCTGTCGCAACATCACACGATGGGGTGGTGTTAAAAACAGTGCACAAAGCCAAGGGATTGCAGTGGCCCTATGTGTGTTTTTACCCGAAATATGGGTTATCTCGCACAGGACGCTCTTTTACACTGGCGCAAACAGAACAATTTGTAGACATCACATGGCTCAACAGCGATGTGGAAAAGCTTTCCTTGGTAAGCCGTGTTGCAAATGAAAAGTTTTGCAACGAAGATTTTTGCCAGGAAGATGGAAAAAAATATTGGTTTTCTGAACTGCGACAAAAATCGGAAGAGGATTTTGAAAGACAACGCATTTTTTACACGGCCTTCACCCGGGCTGAAAAGTGTCTTATTTTATTTCAGCCCGAGCAGGCATGGAACACAAAGACCGGTGTGACCGACATTGCATTTGATGCGAAAAAAAGTTTTGTGCCACAGGATTATCTTGAAAAAGATGTGTACACAAAATTTGTGACTCTGAATTTTGAAGGACAACAAGACACCATGCAAAAAAATTCTCTGAATGTTTTGCAGTCTGCCGATGGCAATGCTGAGCTGCATGATTATCGATATCCTCATAATTTGACTGAAACTTCTTCGCAGGAGGTTGAACTTTTAATTCCTAATGGGGTATTTTATATGCATGTTTTAAACATGCCTACGCCTGTGGACGGAATACACCCTGTATTGCCCACACTGGAAGACAAAAGCAATCAGCGCGCGTTGTCTCATGCCGGAATTGTCTACCATGCCACCGCAGAGCACACATCGTTGCAGGACATCTTTTGGCTTGAGCAGCTAAAAGCAAAGGCCATCGTGACACATCATGAATTTGAATGTTGGAAGACTCTGCCCGGTGATGACACAAACACATCACGGCATATTTTGGATCTTCTTGTTCTTATTGCACGATCGGACTTCGAAAAAATTTTTCCTGATCGTCTTTTGCACACCACGCAAAATCACATTGCACTGGTTGTCGATTTTAAGACCGGACAAAAAGAGGACGCACACAAAGAGCAAATAAAGACGTATTTAAGTTTGTGCGAATTGTTGTTTCCAGAAGACACACTGTGTTTGGGGTGTGTCTTTTACGCTCAGAACAAACACGACATAACCTATTTTTTTGGCAAGTAAACATTTATGACAAACACAACTGAGTACCATATTGATCAATTTTTAAAGTTCGAAAAAATGTCTCCGGGCAGCATTCCTTTTTCCGTGTCCTTTGATTTTAAAAAACACAAAGGTCATGTCGTATTTGGTTTTATTGTGCATGGCAACGAGGTTGGCCCCTTGGCAGCGTTGACTCAAGCAATTGTCAATTTATTTGAACAAAAACTGAACTATGGTGGAAAGGTCACATTTTTTTTAGGCAATGTCCCCGCCGCACAAAAAAACGTCCGTTTTGTAGAAGCCGATCTCAACCGCAGCTTTGGCTCTTCACAGACACAATCACAGGAACGCAAACGTGCCTGTGAAATAATGACTCTTCTGCAAACCTGCGACGTGTTTTTTGATTTTCACCAGACAATTATGCCATCCTATTTTCCCTTTTATATTTTTCCTATGCACGAAAAAAGTTATCTATGGGCCCGTGCCGCAGGGACAGCCCAAAGCTTTGTCACACGCAAAATGGGGCAACCCCTCTCAGCTTTAGGCATGTGCACCGATGAGTTTGTTCGCTCGTTGGACAAGGTCGGGGTCACCGTTGAGCTTGGTGAACAGGGTTTTCGTCCTGAGTGCGAGCTGCTGGCAAATCAAATTATCAGGCGCACGCTGCACAATGCAGACAAGGTTTTTTTAAGGAATGTTCCCATCAAAAAGCTCGCGCAAAAAAACGAAGATTTCCGTTTTTTTTCTGTCCGCCATAGGGAATCCTTTGGGCATCCGCTAAAACGACTCAATCCGGGTTTTTGTAATTTTCATAAGGTAACGCGTGGAATGGTTTTGGGCGCCGATGAAAAAGGAAATCCGTTGGAGTGTGCGCAGGATGGGTTTTTATTGTTTCCAAAATACCCTGTGCGCAATGAAAAGAACGAGGCCGTTCTTCCCTTGCCTGGTGAACTTTTTGTGATTATGAATTCACAGCAAAACACTTTTCTCTGTCAACAAAAAAACACCTAAAGAGATGAGTATGACATTTGTCACAGACATTTGAATACGAGAATACTTTTTGACGAATTTTTGAGCCTTATTTGCCAAAATACAATAAAATATCATGCTGCATGCCACAATAAAAACATGGGTTACACCCAATGTTATAAACTGCACAAAAAGATCTTTTTTTCTATCCACAAACTGTGAAAAAAAGACGAGATAGATGACAATTACTTTTGGATTTGTCAAAGCGCACAAATAACCAGAAACAAAAAGAGAGCTGCGGAATTTTTTGTTCGAACAAGGATCTTTATTGAGATCCTTGCTGTCTTTGGAAAAGTAAATTTTATAGAGGCCGCTGGCTCCCATATAAACAAGGTAAAAGGCCCCGGCAATGCGGATAAAATCATAAAAAACAGGATGAAGAACGATAAGTTGGGCAAGACCGACAGCCACAAGTAATGTGTACGTAAGAAGACCCAGGCATATTCCAGGCACGGTAAAAAGGGCATCTTTTACGTGGTGTTCGAGGCCATATTTGATCATCAAAAACACATTTGGCCCTGGTGTGAATGCAAGAATAGATATCAAAACAACAAAACTAAGATACAGATGCATGTTCATCACAACTCCGATACAAAAACCTCCGACTTCAATCGGAGGAGAAAACCTGTGTACATAAAAACTGACCTTCCCACCACCGTTTTCGCCACTTTAATATTTTTGTCTCTTGGCGTATGCCAGCAAGATGGTAAGGGTCTTTAAACGCAAAATCTTCCGCTTCTTGAATATTCTCAGTATCAATTAAGCTTATTCCGCCAATAATTCTTTCGTTGTCGTCGTCTAATAGCGCACCCGATGCAAGCAGTTTTTTGCCGATACTTTTCAGGTGTGCTCTGTGAGCATCCCTGATTTTTTCTCTTTTTTCGTCCATATTATCGAAGTCTATTGCATATATTAAATATGGCATTTTTCACCTTTGCAAATACATACCTCTGGATTTAGAAAAGACGAATCCATATTTTTGATACAAAAAGTCAATGTCTGAAAACAAGTTCACAAATTGAAGCGACTGAACCTATGCTATAATAGAACTTTGTATTTAAGCTGTACAAATCCACCTGGAATTTGACGACTCTCAACAAGTTCAAGCAAAATATCTTTTTCAAGAAATCCAAAAAGAGGTTTTCCGCTTCCCAGTAGAATTGGAATTATGGTGACAGTGATTTCGTCAATAAGATTTGCAGATAAAAAACTTTGAATTGTCTTGCCGCCATCAACATAAACACCTTCGGATCCATTTTCAATCAGCCTTTTGACTAATTTTTGTGGTGAATCCGTTGTGTGAGCAACTGAATGATTCAACTCCACTGGCACTTGAAGATCACGGCTGCTCATAACAAACATTTTTTTATCTTTGTATGGCCATTCACCAAAAGTAAGAACTTGTTCAAAGGTGTTTCTGCCCATGATGATTGTATCAATAGAACTCATAAAAGCTTTGTAGCCGCCATCTTCTCCTTCCGGTACAAGCTTGTTTGCTTCCATCAGCCAATCAATATCCCCGTTTTCTCGAGAAATGTACCCATCCAGAGTCATCGCTATAAAAGCAGAAACTTTTGGCTTTTTGTGTTCTTTCATTACGCACCTGCATACAAAATGATGTCACCATGACGTCAGCATCTTGGGATGCTACTATGGCGCCGCCGGAACAAGCAAGACCGTGTAACCGCTATTTAAAGTCAAGCTCCCGTTGACCCAAATAATCACCTGGCTCTTCGAATAAAAAATATCCCAATTTCCAGCACCATTGATTAATGTGCTGTTAAATGCTCCAGGACATTTGCAATCGCTCGCATTTGACGTGGCACAGGAATTTCCATAACTGCCGCTGGCTGTGACACCAGAGTTGATTGCATTATAAGCATTATTGAATTGCGTCTGAGCCGTAGACTGGCTGGTAGGAGCAGCACTTTCCTGAATCACAACACAGTCCAGTGTGTCTCCAATAGGATCATTTGCGCCTGAAACTGTCACCGTTAAGGTGCTGCTCGATGCCGTTGGTGAAGTGTGAAATGCATAGACGGCTGCTGAAACCGTTGGTGGCGTTGCGGGCAAAAGAGTCGCTGAATAAGATGCTGGTGTGATGATCAGTATTTGTGAAAGCTGGGTATCATAATCCATAGCCAATGTGTACGGAGTTTGGAACAGATCGGAGCCCACTACAAAATAAACATTTTGCAAACCATTCACGTAACTGGCAGCGCTCATTGCCGTTGAAGCATTTGAAGTCACAGCGCCCGTGCTGGACACCGTTACAATAAGATCGCTACCAGATGAACTGTAGGTCAAACCCGAAGTCACAAATGAGGTCATGTCCAACGTGCACACAGCACCACTTTGCACAATAACACTGCTATTTGATGCGATTGTTATGGTTTGTGAGACAGCCGAGCCTCCATTGCAAGCGACATGAAATGTCATTGAAGTGGGAGGCGTGGCCGTGACTGAGGCGCTCTGAAGCTGAATCAACAGCGGTATCTCAACTTGGGTGGTATTGGTTTCAATTTGATGACCACAGCTCGAAAGGAAAACTCCTATAAGTACAAGCAAGAATTTATGAATTTTTATCATGGCCTATTATGATCTACTGTTTATGGTGCCGCTGGAACATCGAGTGTTGTGTAAGCGCTGCCGTTTGGTGAATTGGGATCATAGTCTATCCAAATGATCACCTGATTATTTGTGTAGAAAATATCCCAATTTCCAGCACCTCCGATGGTGGTGCTGTTAAAAGCAGAAGGACAATTGCAATAGCTTGTATTTGAACTCGCACAGGAGTTTCCATAGTTGCTACTCATGTTTGTTGTCCCAATATAAATAGCAGAGGCCGCCTGGATGTATTGTGTTGCAGCGAGCAATTGATTCGCTGGTGCAGAGGCGGAGGCTTCTTTGATAACCACACAGGCTGGGTTTCCCGCTGGTGCATTTGTGTTTGCAGCACTTAATGTCAAAGATGTTGTGGTTGTGGGACTTGGGTTTGCATAGGAATAGGTGATCCCTGTGATCGCAGGATTGGCGACGTTATTGACGACAAAATTACTTGGAAGTAAAAAGAGGAGTTGAGACAAATCTGTCGCATAATCCATGACAACTGTGTACGACGTGGAAGCTGAATTTGGTCCCGCAATAAAGTACAGATCAGATGATCCCCCATAGCTGTACTTGAGCGCTGCTGAAGTGGCGTTTGAGGTGACCGCACCCATGTTGCTGATCGTGATGATAAGATCGGTCGATGCAGGCGTGTATGTTGTCCCCGAGGTTACAAATGACGTCATGTCTAAAGTACATGTTTGGTTATTTTGAACGACAACTCCACTCGAGGTTGCCATGTTTAATATTTCTGATCCCATAGAAAGAGAATTGCAGATCACATTAAATGTGATCGACGTGGGTGGAGTTGGCGTAACAGAGGCGTTTTTAACGCTAAAGTGAACAGGCACAGATGTCGAATCTGGGCCTGCATAACGAGAAGATAACCCACAATTTGTCGAAAACAAGACAGATGCAAAGACCAAAAGAATACGAACCAGAAAGATGCGTCTTTTATGACGTCCAGGGACTTCGTATGACATATCATGTTCTCTTTTAATTTTTTATTTTACATTGTAATGATAATATAAAGAACAAAAGACTCGATAGTCATTTTTTTGTCTTTTTGTTTTGTTACGGCGACTCTTCACTTCCCGTGGCAAAATTTTCTAAAAACCGAACAAGCTCCTGCTCGGCATCTCTGTCTTCTTCAGACTCAACAGTCACACCCACAATAGGAGCTATTGTTTCCTTTTTTGCCAAGGCGGATACAAAATAATCTGATGTCACTGCAATGTTGGGATAATCAAAAACAAATGTTGCTGAGATCGGAAGAGACTCACCAAAAAGCATTTTCAACTGATTGCGCAACTCCACTGCCATCATGGAATCGATACCCATATCTTTGTAACCTTTGCGAACGTCTATTTTGGTTTTTTCATCCAACCCTATGACACGGGCAACGACTTTTTTAATTTCATTCACAATTTTATTCTTACGTTCTGCCGCTGGTATTTGTGACAAACCGTGTAAAAACAACTCTGCGCTTTGTTCTTTCTGAGGCTGTGTCGTTATCTTTTTCAAATCCAACACAAATGCACCCACCTGTCCTGTTTTTTCAAACAACAGCTGCTGAAATAGCTGCACACCCTGTTCAGGTTCAAGCGATCCCATCATTTTTGATCCGTCGTACAAATGAGAAACAGCGGCTGCAAGCCCTATGCCCTTCCAAGCGCCCCAGTTGATGGACAAACCCGCAAGACCCAGCGTGTTACGATAGTGCATGAGCTCATCCAAAAAGAAATTTCCTGCAGCATAATTTGCCTGCCCTCCATTGCCCAACAGAGATGCCGCCGAAGAAAAAGAAACAAAAAAATCGAGAGGCTGTTGTAACCTGAGGCTTTGTTGATGCAAGTTCCAGGCACCGCATATTTTAGCAGCAACAATCGATTCGTATTTTTTTAAAGTCTGTGAACTTAAAACACCATCATCTGTCACACCTGCTGCATGGATAATGCCTGCGATCGGCGGCATTCCCAGCTGTGCAAATTCTGCAAATAATTTTTCAACAAGGTCCGCCTGTGAAATATCGAGTGTGCGCACATAAATACGTGCTCCAAGGAATTCCAGCGCTTTAATTTGTTGCACAATAGAACCCTGTGGGGGTGTGCGACCTATTAAAATAAGCGATGATGCCTTGTTTTTTTCTACCAGCGTACGCGCCATCAAAAGCCCAAGTGCTCCAAGACCACCGGTGATCGCAATGCTCTTTTCGGGATGGCATGTGTACACCTCGGTTTTTTCTTCCTGTGCTGGCCGTTTGCGCAGCTCGTTTACGCAGCGTGTTCCTTTATAAAGCAACACTTCAGAATCGGTGCTGTTTGACATCAATTCAGAATATAAGGATTCTGTGTCGCCGCTCCAATCGATACCCATGCAGTTCAGTTCAGGGTATTCGATACGAATAACACGCCCAAGTCCCCACAGGGGGGCAGCGGACAATCGAGATTCGGCGTGATAGGTGCTGTGCACCGCACCCTGTGTCACAATAAAAAGCTTTTGCAGCTGACCATGTTGTGCTGCTGCCATCTGCTGTGCAAGCAAAAGACAATCCGCATAGCTGCAATGCTGATCTGCTTTTAGTGAATTTATTGTGGAGTCGTCAGAGAGTGCATTGTCGAGGCTGAATAAATGCACATATTTTAAACAGCATGATGGATTTTGCTTCGATACGTCCCCAATAAGCTGTCTGTAATCTTTTGCACCATACACAAATCGAACATTTTGATGACTTGAAAACATATTTTTCAAATCACTGTCGCGGGTCATGTTTGCTGAATTCGGTAACAAAACAATCCAAAAATCGGGTTTTGACTGTTTTTCCATGCCCACAGGTTTTTCAAACCACACACGTTCAAACAAAAAGTCCTGTGTGTTTATTTTTAATGTCTTCAACAGTTGGCTTTTGCTCGTCTGCACCACGGTAAAATTTTCAATATGGGCAATCAAATTTTGATTTGTATCGAAAATTGAAATATCCCCACGCAGTGTGTGCTGTGAATTTGACTGCCCTTCTTTGAGAGCTGCATGAACCCACAGATTGCCTGTTGTGTTTTCAAATGAAGTTAAGAATGTCGCCGTTTGAAATCCAACGGGAAGGTAAATGCCGTCCTTGTTTCCTTCGTTTTCTTTATTTTCAAGAGCATAGGACAGCGTTTGAAAACAGGAATCTAAAAGTGGGGCCAAATGTTTTTGTTGCCTTGCAATAAGAGCAAAGCTTTCATTTGGGCCTGCCCAAATTTTTTCAATGCATTGGAATTTTGAGCCGTAATAAATTTCGTCTTTTTTGTACTTTGCGTAACATTCTTTTTTGTCTTGAATGTGGGGGAGTTTATTTTGTAGAGTTTCCAGATCAAGAAGAGTTTTGGACCCCCCGGTTGATCCCGGCCTTCGCCGGGAGGGGGATGACACAATGCATTTCAAACTGGCATGCAACACATGCTCTGCTCCATTCACACTCAGCACCTGAAATAAATTTTCCCCTGCAGTGAAAACACACTGCACTGTCGTGTGTTCCTGAATAAACAAGGGCTTTTCAAATGACACATCTGTCATTGTGCACACCGTCGTGCGAAACATATGCTGCACTGCCGCAAGAGCCATTTCAATATACCCAGCACCCGGAAAAACCGTATTTCCAAACACGGTGTGATCGCTTAAATAAGCCTGATGCGCTAAGGAAAGTTGACTTTCAAATAATTTTTTTTCTGGCGCAAAAGGCAGCGCAATTTGTTTTTGCAACAAAGGATGAATGATTGTTTCCGATAAACTCTGTGCCAGTGTTTTTTTATTATCCTCAACCCAATAGCGTTTTCGTTGAAATGGATAAGTTGGCAAATTGCATTTCGCTCTTGAATAGGGCTTATCGAATGCCATCCAATCAACAGGAAGCCCTGCAACATAGGCCTGCCCCACATTGGCAGTCAGCTGCTGCCAATCGTTTTTATTTTTCCGAAGCGATGACAACCACAGACACTGGGTGCTTTCATTTTCAGAAACACAACCCTGCGCCAACTGTGTCAACACAGGATGAGGCCCCACTTCCACAAACACACGACAACCCACGTTAAAACACGTTTTTATACTGTCGTAAAAACGCACAGGCTGCATGACGTGCTGCAACCAATAGGCAGGTGTTGACAACTCGCGGGCAGTGCACACTTTTCCTGTGACATTTGAAATAAGACGGGTGTGTAACTTTAAAAACGGGATGGAGTTTAAGACTTTTTCAAACTCGACAAGCATGGGTTTCATAAGCTGTGAATGAAAAGCATGGGAAACCGTCAGCATTTTTGTTTTGACATGTCGGGATTCAAACCTATCTGTTACTTTTTCAACAGCAAGACTGTCCCCCGAAATGACGGTGTGTTTTGGGCCATTGATGGCTGCAATGGTGACCGTGTCTGAAAACTCTAAAATGGCATTTGCAACCTGCTCTTCTGACGCATAGACAGTTGCCATGGAACCTGTTTGACACAAGGTGTGCATCAGCCGAGCACGCTGAACCACCAATTTTAACCCATCTTCTAAGCTGACCGCACCTGCAACCGTTGCAGCCACGCACTCACCCAAGCTGTGTCCCAGAACAACCGTAGGTTTTACCCCCCATGATTTCCACAGTTCGCACAAAGCATATTCAATGCAAAACAATGCGGGCTGCGTATGCAATGTCTCATCGATGTCATTGGAATCGAGATCAAAAATAACATCCAAAAGAGGCTTTTTAAAATACTCTCTGACAAGCTGCGCACATGTGTCGAGTGTTTCTTTAAAGACGGAATGGGTTTCGTACAAAAGCTTTGCCATTCCTTTGTACTGAGATCCTTGACCCGTAAATAAAAATACGACTTCATCGATATTGGAAACTGTTGGTATGTTGTGAGTTCCGTTCAAACCTGAAATAAAATCCTCTGCTGAACTTCCTGTAACTGCAATGCGGTGTTCAAAAGAATTTCGGCTGGTATTTGCTGTGAAACAAATATCTGAAACAGAACTTTTTGAGGAAAGAAAAAACGAACTGTATTTTTGAATAAGTTCTTTTTGTGCATCTCGGTCTTTTGCTGAAAGCGTCAATACATGGTGCGTGCGATCTGCCTTGTCATCCCCCTCCCGGCGAAGGCCGGGAGGGGGATCCAGGAGAGACACATGCTCTTCTAGAACAATATGCGCATTTGTTCCCTGCAAAGCAAAACCGCTGACACCCGCAATACGACGGCGTTTTCCTTTTTTCCAAGGCATGGCCACTGTGGGTATCACAGCAGGGATTGTGTCCAAAGAAATATGGGAATTTAATGTCTTAAAATTCAAATGGGGTGGGATGGTTTCATAAAGTAACGAAAGAACAACTTTAATAACACCGGCCATGCCCGATGCCGGTTCCAAATGCCCAAAATTTGTTTTGACAGAACTTATTTTTAACGGGTGATGTTGACTGCGATCTTTTCCAAGGGCATTGCCGAGTGCAGAAACTTCAATAGGGTCACCCAATTTTGTGCCTGTGCCATGGGTTTCTACAAAATCGACTTCTGACGGTGCAATATTGGCTTTTGACAAAGCCTGCAAAATAAGTTCGCTTTGCGCAACACCATTTGGCACGGTAATGCCACTGCTGGCTCCATCCTGATTCACAGCATGCCCCTTGATCACAGCTAAAATGTTGTGACCTTCTTTGAGTGCATCGGACATTCTTTTTAAAACCAACACGCCGCAGCCTTCCGCACGCACAAATCCATCGGCAGAGTCATCGAATGTTTTGCACTGACCATCAATTGAAAGCACCCGGGCTTTGGACAAGGCTAAGGTGGTGTGTGGAGTTAAAATCAAATTCACACCACCCGCTAAGGCCACATT
>Ga0207002_1092_pt1 | contig 17057 bp, 26 predicted proteins | sample Alteio_BWMinCont_88_FD_153473 | JGI IMG/M metagenome (GOLD analysis project Ga0207002, IMG submission 153473) | Enriched cells from forest soil in Barre Woods Harvard Forest LTER site, Petersham, Massachusetts, United States -... | ecosystem: Environmental > Terrestrial > Soil > Temperate forest >...
GGCCACGTACTTGTGGTAGGGGATCGGCTCGCAGGCCGCCTTGGTGGTCTTGCCCGTGCCATTGATTCCGGGGGGATAGTCGTAGTGAATTCGCATTAGGTCGGTTCCTTTCAAGCCAAGTGAGAATGTTCTGGTGAGATACGTACATGCCCCGTCCGCCGGGGACTACTTCATAGCCAATAACCACTCCACGAAGGTGGCCAGTGCGAGCATCGATAAGCCCACCGCCAGAACGTCCAGGAATAGGTCTTTGCCGGGTGTATTGGACACCGTTCGATACTCCTAAAAGGGTGGTGGGCACCTTGACGCTGGTATCAACCATCTTGTCGTGGCCCACGGACCAGATTTCTTGGGAAGGCTGCTCGCCCTGGGGCGCTACGGGGGCGACGAAGTGCATGGGTCCGGAGGGGAGGTAGATTAGTGTCAGGTCCAGGCCTCTGTGATCGTCAAGTTGAGATGCAAGAACTCGCGGCCGTCCGGTGCTTGGTGGGGCTTCGCCTCTAGTGAGAATGTCAATTCGAAGCGCTTTGTCGCGGTCTCGCCCCTGGAAGGCATGGGCACAAGTAAGGATATAGGTATAGCCTTGGCCTGTTTCCACAATTGTTCCTGAGCAGCCATGAGATGGGATCCTTACGATAGCGTGGAGACAGAGGGGGAGATCCGCCCTGGCCCGTGGGGGGTCAGACCACGTTAAGGCCAGGGCGGCGAACAGGAGGGCTCGGAGGAAGGCTTTCATGTTGTTAACCAATGGTTAGCTTGCCTGTCGGTCCTTTGGCTACGGTCCAGCTTGAACACGACGAAAGATGTCCTTTATCTGGATCGGTGCGTTTTTTCCCGCTAACCGGAAGGTGTGTCAAAATCGCCTACACACTTACTACGCTGTCCTTTATTGGCTACTTCTTGTACTTCTGGCAGTCACATTCCGGGGTGTCTTTGCCACAGGGGCAGGCCTTGTCGCAGCCACACCCCTGGTTCACCTTGATGGAGACCAGTGGGGCCGGTGCGGGCGCGTAGACCCAGCAGCCCCACTGGTAGCTCCAGGTGAGTGTCAGTCCGCGCGCTGTCGGGTGGAAGCCGCCTCCACAGGGACGGGGCCCGCAGCTCCAATTCCGGTGCCGGGCCTCGGCGGGGACCTGACAAACAAGACATAGAAAGCAAATGGCGATGATACGGATGAGAAACATTGTGGTCTCCTGGGGTTGTGGTGGGCTGACGCCCACCCTAGACGGCTCGGAGGTTGGGGGCCTGGTTGGCGTCTGGGGTCTTGGCGTCTTTGAGGCCGGAGCGGTTGTCGGCGTAGTTCTTGACGATGCTCTGGCCGGTCAGGAGCATGAAGACGACCACAACGGCGTTGCCTAGCACGGCGTCCCATGCGGCCGCGGTGGCGTTGGTGATGACTGCCAGGGTGAGTAGAAGGGCGATCACCTGGTGGCCCACGGTGAGCCAGAATTCGGTGGTTTTGTAGCCTGGTTTCATTTGGGGTCTCCTGGTGGGTTACCACCCACCCTACGCTGTGATGGTCTGTTGGACAACGGGGGCCGCCGGGGTGGCTGTCTGGGCCGGTGTGGAGATCAGGGCGGTCAGAGCGGCGATGGCGGTTGCGACGGCGGGGTTGCTGGTGAGGCCCAAGACGGAAGTCAAAGCGGTTACGGCGCTCTGGACCTGGGCTGACGTGGCGGTCGGGGCCCCGATGAGGCTGGTAAGTGCGGCAATGGCTGCCTGGATCTGGGCGGCGTTGGCGCTGTTGGTGGTTGCCGCGGTCAGGAGAGCGGTAAGGGCAGCGAGGGCTGCTTGTAGGGTCGGTTGCACTCCCGTTGCCGGCGTAGTGGTTGCGGTTGTGGCCGGTGTGGTCTTGGTGGCTGGCGCAGGGGCTGCGAGAATAGGATCGGGCCAAATGCCGGTTTTGTCGGCAAAGGCTTTGAGTAGCACGGCGTACTGGATCTTGGCTTCTTCGTAGAGCATCACCCCTTTCGCTTGTAGGCCCTGGTCTTGGATCAGGGCGTCAATGGGAAGACTGCCGGTGGGGTTGGTGGTGTCGTTGAGGATGGCTCCGCAGACGCCAACCGCCCCGATGTAGGCGGTCTGGATTAGCTGGGCCTTGAGGGCTTGCACGTCGTTCATTTCGGTCTCCTGTGGTCGAGAAGGTTGTCAAGTTTGGTTTCGAGGACGGCGAGGCGCTCGCTGGTACTGATGATCCTATGGAGGGTGGAAGAAACCCCGCCGGCCAGGAGCGTGGCTGCGAGGCCCATGACCCACCAGTAATAGCGGCTGCCGTTGCCGTTGGTGCCGTTGCCGTTTGTCATGGTGGGAAGGTATCAGAGTTCTGGGTGGTAGGTGTAGGTCGGTTTTAGACTCCGCACATGCCGAGTCCGCAGTCGAGCAGGGCGAACATGTCGGGCGGTGGCTTTTTGGCTTGTTCGGCTTTGGCCTCGGCTTCAAGGTCAACCATGTCTAGTGGGATGCATTTTCGGACCAGGTATAGCTTGAGGTCCATGCTTCGGTTTACGATGTTGCCGTCTACTCGGAGGGCTTTGTCTATGTCTATCGCTCGTTGCCAATCGGCTGGCGAGGTTGTCTTGAGCTTTAGCCACTCAGTGTAGGTTTTGAATGGGCAGAAGGTGCAGGCGGATCTTGGCACTTCGTGGGGCACCCTGGTTGAGAGCCAGTCTTTACAGTCGTCTCTGGTGAAGTTCTTTTCGATTAGGGGAAAGTGTAAGGTGGTTTGCTTGAGGCCTTCGTTTCGCTGCTTTATCTTTGTGGCGCGTTTCCTTTCGTCGTACGAGATGCCGTAATATTGGTGTATGTGGATACTGGCTGGTACCCGGCGGCGTGGGGCGAGTCCGAGCAGTATGCGGCGTATGGCTTGGCCGATTGGCTCGATTTTGTATTCTTTGGTGCACTGTCGTTGGATTCGGCCGTGTTCGCATCCGTTGAGGTTTGGGCGTAGGCGGTGGTCTGGGGCAGTGAAGGCTGGTATGGAGGCAAAGCGTTGTCCTGTGGAGCTCGTGCCTTTCTTTAGGTGGTCGCCGAGCTTGCCTTTTGTGGTCGTGATTATTCGCGGGCTTCCGAGGCTTTTGAGCCACTCGATGTGGCGGTACACCTGTTGTGGCTCCTCCTGGGTGTCTGCGAATATGGCGGCGTCAAATGGGTGTACGAGGCCCTCCCGGCTCATGAGGAAAAGGGTGGTGCTTTGGACGCCGGCTCCGAGGTTTAGAACGTGGACTTCTCGTCTTACAGATTCTGTGTTGGCCACGGTGGTGTTCCTCTTTGAAGGTAGACCCGTAAGCAGTCTTGCGGAGTGCCGTAGGCTGTTCGCTCGACGAAGAGAACGAAGAATGGGGTGCCGGTGGCGTGGCTGGGGACAAAAATCTCGTCGGGTGTGGACTCGGTTGGCGGGGTGCCGGTAACGTTGCCGATGTAGCCGTCCCTGATGTCGGTTCCGAGTGGGACCAGGGCAATGTGGGTGAAGCGTAGCAGGGTTCCTGGTGAGCCGGCGTTGATGTTGGCCACGTGCGAGGCCGGGAAGCAGGGCGTGAGAAGGATCGGCACTCCAGTCTCTCTCACGGCGAGGGCGCTGGTGTAGACGTCACAGGTGGTGTTGTTGGGTACGGGGAGGATGGACATGGCCTATCGGGTCCTTTTTTGGCGTGGCTTGCGGTTCCTTGCGTAGTCGCGGCGTTGACGTTGGTAGGTGGGCCAATTGGCGGCGCTCATTAGCTCTTCGTGTTCGTCTTCGTGGGCCGGCGGGTACGTTGGGCAGGCGGATAGGACTTTAATGGGGCCGCTGTCGTCGGCGTCGACTATGCAGCCGCATGGGAGTGTTTGCGTCATGGTTATGACTGCCAGTTAGAGATTGAGCGACGTCGATACGGTGCGAGCAGGGCCTCCACGGTCGGCGGCATGTTGGCGCCCGATCCGGAGAAGCCGGCGGTGTTCCAGGCCTGGGTGGTGCCGCCCAAGATGGCCTGGCTCTGGAGGGCGGGGTCTCTTTGGATTTCGTAGATTAGCTGGGCCACCCACTCGGCACAGGCTTCTTGCACGGCCTCTGGGACGGTGGAATATCCCGCGGTGTACTGCACCCGGAAGTTGTTGATGCCTACGAGGAAGATCAAGTCTTCGGGGTGCAAGAGCTCGGGGTCGGTGTAGGGGATGGCTCGGAGGAGCCAGCCTCGGGCGTCCCACTGGTAGCCGCTGAGCTCGTAGGTGTGCATTTTGAGCTCGGCGTTGACACCCCTAGCGTTTTGAGCACCTTGGCTTTGAAGAATGCCAGTTCCTTCAAGTGCGTCTCCAAAGCTTCCCGGGACATAAAGGTCTGATGAGGGCCATAGACCATAGTCTCCAGCTGATGCGCCAACGACCTGAGCGGTCCAACCAGATCCGATGGCGTTAATAGCTGTTGCGAGAGATTGGAGGGTGGGACAGGCTGCATAGGTTAACCCCGCTGTTGTGGTTGTGGCCACCCCGCTCGCCATGGTGAAGAGGGCCAGGCCGTTGTTGAGGACAGAGACCCTGGCTTGCTGTATCAGGGTCATGTTGGTGTTCTGGACGAAGAGGACAGTGACGGGCCGGTACCTGACAGACTTAACGGACTGGATCGGATACTGCCGGAGGATCATCCGTCGGTCGCCGTTGCCGTTGTAAAGCTCGTCGTAGCTCCAGGTGACGAAGCGGCGCTTGCACCACTTCTCGATGAAATCGGATATGGCGGTGATCAGGCTGGCAACGAGCGGGTCGAAGGTGCCACCCTGGGTGTAGTTTACCAGGTTGTTGTAGGCGCGGCTGAGGGTGATGAGGTCTTTGTTTTGGGCCATGGCTGTGAGGGGGTGAGGGGGTGGATGGGTGAGGGGGTGACGGTCACCCCCTCACTGGCGGCTGTCTATGCCTTGGTGAGTTTGAGTTGTTTTGGTTGGCCGTTGTGGCCTCCCTTTGTTGCTCTCTCTTGCATTTCGAGCATCTTCATGAGATTTTGGCCAGCCTTGCACGCTGCTTGTCCCTGGGCGGGGGTGACGGTGTCTCCGAGTATGTCGCCCATGAGGTTCCACATAGCTTCTATGAAGCGGTCGGCGGTCTTTTCGCCTGAGCGTATCACTTGGAGCGCTGTTGATGGCGCTGCATTTGGGTGATTAGCGTTGCTGTGGCTTTTAGGAGCGACGCTTTGACCTTTCCTAGACATTTTTGGACCCTTTGCTGTTTGAGACGTTGTTTGTAATACCATTTGCGTGTTGCTTCCCTGGCCGCTTGGGGGTGGGCCTCTCGCCAGCGCCTGGATTTTGCTGCAGTCTTTTCTGGGTTGGCTTTGGCCCAGGCACGTTGGGAGGCTTTAACGTTGTCTGGGTTTGCCTTGGCCCATTGCCGTTGTTGGGCCTTGTGTTTTTCACGAGCGATGATGGCTTTTTGTGTTGGTGTTGTTTGCTTGGGCATGACCCGGCAAATCTCCTTTCAGAAGACGAGGTAATAGGGCAAGTAGTAGAACCGTTCCCAGACCGCTTTACCCTTGCTTGGCTGTTGCATGATCCAAGTATAATCGTTTGGGGTCGTTGTGGGGTAGAAGCATCCGATTGAGGAAATCACTTTCCTCTTGTGGTCTTGGCGGAAGTAGATGGTGACGCCGCTGGGCGAGCAACAGATCGAGAGTACCCATCTGGAGATTACGGCTGTGCATGGCGGTGCTGGGCATGGGTTGCTGCTGCCACCCGCCTGGGTGATATTCTGGGCGCCGCCTCCGCCGGCGGCGTCTCCTCCCTGGGAGATGACGCTGGAGATCGTGCCGGAGATTGAGAGGATGGTTTGGCTTGTGCCCATGCCAAGACCGATGGCTGGGGCGACAAGTGGGATGCCGCCGACCCCTGGGCCGGTTGCCTGGGGCGGCGGCATACCGACAATCGATCCGGCGTTGATGCCTGGTGGCTGGGAAAAGTTCATGGATCCTCGGGTTCATCCATGGCGGCGTGGCGATAGAACTCAAGCTCGTCCTGGAGCGACTTTATGAAAGCCGGGTACTCCTTGAGTGGCTCCATTGTCTTGGCTTCGCCGATAAAGGTTGTCATGACCCGGCGGACAGATTCGCCGATTTTGAATAGGCCCATGGTTACCTCTTGGGTTTGGTTTCGAATGTGAAGGGCTTACATAGGTGGCGCGTGGCTTTGTAGTCAAAATGTTCGACAAATTGGCTGGCCTCTTTGGGGAGAGGGTAAAAGTGGAGGGTTGTGTCTCCGGTTTTGTTTCGGGTCTTGATTACGGTGATGGTGGCCAAGTCAACGATGACCTTTTGGTGGAGGGTTTCTTTTATGGCGAGCGCTATGGGGCAACGGAGGGAGCTGTTGGGCTTTCCGAGCTTGATGTGTCTGCGTAAGACCCTGACTTTCATGGCTATCTCCTGTCTGTGGACCAAAGGAACTTGGAAAGCTTGATGGGGCGGAGTGGGGTCAGCTCGGCGATGATGTCGGGCGACGCCTGGCTGCTCTTCAGCTCCAACACGTTGGTTCCTAGACGCTTGCCGGTGTCGGTGCGTGGCACAATGTCCAGGGTGAAGCGGTTAATCTTGTCCTCTGTGGCGTAGCGTGTGCAGCAGACCTTGACGACGGGGGTAATCTCGGTTGGGTCAACCAGGGTGTTGAGCCGTGCAAGGAGGCTTGCTGGTAGCTGGGACTGCCAGAGGCTGGTGTATTGGCCTGTCAGGGCGGCCTGGGCGTCGAATGGGTCGATTTCGACTCTGAACTTTTCGCTTTCGGTCTTTGCCGAGAGTGCGTATGTGTCGGACCCGTAGGATCGAATGCGCAGTGTCAGGTACTGGTCCGATTTCGCTCGCTCCCTGCGTAGGCGGAAACGTCTGGTGTCGAAGTAGGTGGTTTCCAGGTCTTGGCCGCGGAAGCTCGGGTCGAATTTCTCCCTTGGCAGTCCTAGCATGATGGCGGAAACCATTGGCACCTGGTCGGGGCTAACTGACCATGTGCCGATATTGGATCTTAGGTCGGGGGCTGGGAGTGGTTGCATTTGTTTACTGCCAGGTAATGGTGATGTCGCCGGCGGTGGTGCCGGAGTAGGCGATAAAGAGGCCGGTTGTGCAAGCGAGGTTGTATAGTAGCGTCTGGACGTTCTGGGTCGTGTCGATGACTGCCAGGACTGTGCCGGCCGCGCTTGTGCCGTCGTAGAGGGTGAGGACGGCCCCGGTTACCCCCTTGGTGTTGATCGAGACCGATTGCAAGAGGCATGGTCCGGTTTTGATAAGCTGGCCGGCCGTGAAGGCGGCTATGTGGGTGTACAGGGTCGCGCTGGCGGGCATGTAGGCCATGTGGTCTCTCCAACGGTGGCCCGGCGTGGAGCAGGCCCCACGCCGGGTTTTCACAAGGGTTAGGTCACAACAAGCTGGTTGGCTGGCGGAACGAGGGCGGCGACGTTCTGGGCCTGGGCCGGCTTGTGGTTGGCTTCGCCGGCTTCGCCGAGGACGGCGATCTCGCACGCGGCCGTTCCAATGACGACCTGGAGCCTGACGTAGCGGTCGCCCGGGTTTTGGTTCTGGACGGCTTCGTCGGTGGTCTCGATAGTGGCGATGGTGCCGGCGGCGGTGGTGGTGAGCGCGAGTGAGCCGCCGGTCATGTTGTGCGGGGTGGCGAATCCGACGGCTGCTGCCGATTGAAGCTGCAGGCCGATGGTGGCCCCTCCACCCATCACGCCGATGAGGATCTGGTACATGCATCGGCGGTTTTTCGACATGTCAATTGGGTTGGGCGTGTTGACGGTGCCGGTGCCCTGGTTGACGGGTGCGATGTAGTCAAGCTGGGCAAGGGACTGGGTAAGCTGCTCGGTATACACGTTGTCTCCTTAGTTGAGGTTGAAAACACAGGCCGGGGGCCGATTGGCATCCATGGTGTACTTCCTTGGTGCTTCGGGTTACGGCTCCCGAGCCCCCGGCTTCTGCTTTGGGAGTGGTGGGCTGGCGCCAACCATAAGGAATGGTGGGCTGCGCCCACGCTAAGGAATGGTGGGTTGACACCCACCCTACTGTTGGAATCCATAGGCCACGATGGCGGCGTTTGTGTTGCCAGAGCCCAGGGTGGGCATGGTGACGGTAATGGCCGTGTTGTTGGCTGATGCCGGGATCGGGTGGGGAAAGGTGACGGTGAGCGTGGCGTTGGCTGTGGTCACACCGGCTGCCACGGGGTAGACCCAGGTGGGTGTGGTGGCCGAGCCGGTCCCGGTAATGGTGACCTGGACGGTGGTTGCCGCCGTGGCTCCGAGGGAGGTTACGGTAAAGCCCGTTAAGAAGTTGGTGGCCCCGGTGGTCGAGGCCGGCAAGGTTGCATTGCACGTGCTGGCAGCCTGGTTGCCGCTGCTGGCGATGAGGGTTTTGACCTGGGGGGCTGTAGGGATGTACTGAGCGTTGAGCGTCTTTTCGGGGTAGGCGGCGAAGGTCACGATTCCGAGGAATAGGACCAACAGGACAAATGGGACGTATTTTTTCATTGGTTTGGCTCCTTGAAAGGTACCGGCCCGGCCTACTGGGAGGCCGGGCCGCTTCACAACAGGTTACTGCAACACGACGAACGGGGTGACCTGGCTGACGCCGTCCTGGAGGGTGACGGGTTTTTCCATCCAGGGCTGGCCGTCCACGCGCTGGACGAATCGCCAGGTCATTTGGTTTTTCAGGAAGTTGACGTGCTCGGAGGCGGCGATCTCCAGGCTCATACGGTCGCCGATCACATAGAGGCTGGGGTCGATCAACATGACGTCGCCGGTGGTGCCGAGGGCGGGCAACATCTCGGTGATGAAGATCGGGAGGTTGAGGAGCTTCCAGACGGGGGGCCTGGTGGCACCCTGGTCGATCGAGAGGAAGACTACCCTCTGGGAGCCGTCTTTCATCTGCATCAGGTCGGCGACCACGCTGGGGCTGACTGCCCACACGGCCTTGGCGTAGGAGCTTGGCAAGAGCTTTGTGAGCATCTGGGCCATGTCGGGGAAGAAGAAGTGGCCCGGGGTGTTGCGTGGCACTTTGACGGCTGCCGGAGCGTTGAGGACGCCAACGGGGGTGCCTACGCCGGTGCCCTGGAGGAAGGCGTACTGTTCGTACCAGCCACATGCCTTGCCGAAGAGCATCATGAGGAACTTTTCGAGGCCGAAGGCGGCGTCGGCCAGGAGCACGTTGGAAGAGACGGAGTAGCCGGAAAGCTCGTGGGCCTTCAGCTCCATCATCTTGAAGGCGGGCTCGGTCTCGCTTCGTTGCTGGGCTTCTTCCGTCCAAGAGGCTTTGACGCCACCGAAGAACGGTGAGACGCCGGCCGCCTGGACCGTGGTGATGTCGAGGTAGGGGAACTGGAGGGTGGCCGATGCCATGGGCTGTACCCAGGCATATTGCCTGAAGAAGTTGTTCTCGGCACTAATAGCGAGAAGGGACTGGTAGAAGTCGGGAGGAACGATGTATCCACCGGTGGAGCCTCCAAGCTCGGACATCGCGGCTTTCTGCCAGGGACTGAAGCCGCTGGAGTAGACGTCCTCCAGGTGCTTGCGAGCCGCGGGGTCCTTCTGGACGGTGGCCTTGGCGACGTGAAGGAGCCAGTCGCCGAAGTTCTTTTTGGTGTCGCCTTCGCCGCCTTCGCCGAAGATGAGCGGGATGCCGTTCTTGCGGCTTTTGGACTGCGCTTCGCCGAATTTCTTCAGGGTCTCGGCAATGGTCTGGTCGAGGCTTTTGGTCAGGTTGGTGAGCATGTTGCCCACTTGGGTCTCGATGAGACTGCCAAGGGGGTCGCCCTGGATGGCTTCGGCGATGCCCTGCTCAATCAGGGACTTGACGTGCTTTTCTTCGGGAACGTCGATGCGCTCGCCTATCTCCTTCCCGAAGTATTTTTGCTTCAGCTGTACAAACATGGTTTCCTCTGGGTTGATGGTTGGTTACGGTTCACCATCTCCAGCTTCTTCGGGTGTCCGGCTTGAATCCGGCTCTGCCGCTTCGGCCTGATGGGTTGTGTCTGGTGGGATAGTACCTGCTTTGTGGCCGGTAGGGGTAGGTCGGTTGCATTGGCGTTGGAAGCACTGTGATAGCGTCTGTTGGCAATAGTGGCAAAAGCCTCCGTCGCTCATCAGTCTATCTCCGGAATGAGGAAAAAGAGCGAGTCTTCGGGCATGGTGCCGGTGTGGAAGTTGGCGTCTCCTATGCGCTCGCGGAGGGCGTTGATGTGGTAGGTGGGATCTTCGTGGTACATCCTGGCCCAGTCGAGGTACTTCCAGGTCAGCCAGAGGCTGGTGTTCTTGTTCTTGTAGGCCTGGAGCATGTCCTTCTGCCAGGGGCGGTAAATCATGGCGGCGTCTAGGAAATCGTCCACGGCCTTGTTGCGGGCCAGGGCGTTGTCGATCCTGGCCTGGTCGGGGAAGACTGCGAGCGGGTCCTTGTGGTCGCCGGGCGGGATGGTGAGTGCGATGAGAAGTGCAATCATGGCTTGCCTCAGTTTGGATCGTCGGGTTGTAGGGCGGTTAGCTCGCTAAGCTCGTTTGCGAGCTTGGTGAGTGCTTCGTGGTAGCGTGCCGAGCTTGCCATATGGAGGGCGTTGGCGTGGATAAGTGCGGCTATGGCTGCCTGTATGGTGGCTATGTGCTCGCTTGGGGTTTTGCGGGCATTTTGGTTGCCCGCTCTCGGGCCGCTGCCTGGTCCGCCTTTTAAGTATGATGGATTGTGGTTGTCGTTGCTTATCTTGCTGTCGAGCCAGCGTCTTAGCTCCTGGTCGTTCATACGCCCCCCTTGGCTTTGTGGATGGCGTCTTCGGCGAGGATCCTGCCAAGCTGGCCCGGGTTGATCTTCTGGAAGAACCGCTTAACAGACTTTTCGATTTCCGAGAAGGGCGTGAAGGCGATGACCTCTTGGGTCTCGGCGGCTTTGGTCTGGAAGATATTGGGGTCCAGGTTCAGGACTGCCAGGATGGCGTCCTTGTCGATCTGGCTTTTGCTGACTGCTTCGACCAGGGCTTGTTGCTGGGTGGGCAGGAAGGTGCAGGCGTACTCGACCATGATCCACTCGTCAATGACCATGCCCATGCTCTTGGCCGACCATTGGTTGGTCTCGATCTCCTGGCTGGTGGGCGGATGGATCTTGGTGGGAATGAAGCCTATGCTCTTGCCGTTGAGGAGTCCGGCCTGAACGAGCGAGAACGCTAGGTCGGCGGGCCAAGTTCCCTCCCAAGCTTCAGGCTTGGAGGGGTATTGTGTTTTGGCCTTGATTCCGCTGGTGGTTCCGTCCCTGGTGGCTTTGCGCCAGAGGGATTTGCCCACGGGGGGCATGGTGTAGTTGTGCTCAAGGGTGACGATGGGATTCAGGTTGTATTGCTGCTGGTTCATGCCCCTGGAGATCACCACGTCGCCGGCCCGGTCGGGCTGCTCGGTGGTAATCCAGCTGACGTCACACCGCTCCCCCGTCTCGGTGGGAGACTTGGTGATGAGTGATTTCCTGTAGGCGTAGGCTGGCTCTTTGGGAAGAGCTTTGAGGATGGCGTCGAGGGCCTGTGCTTGGCGGTCTTGCATCGGGAAGCCGAGTGGTCCTTCGGCGGTGCCGTAGTGGTGTTTGAGGTCCATTATGTATCAATCCTTGGGTTCGAGTGTTCCGCAATCGCGGCGCGGCTATGCGGGTGGTGGGTCACGAAGGAGGCCTGCGTGGGATGTCGGTGGGCGCCCAGCGCGTGGACAACCAGGGCAAATCTCCCCAGGGGACGGCGGGGAGGCCGCGCCCGCTTCGAATCTCGTTGATGGTGAGGACGCCATATTGAAGGTCCTGGCCCGTTTTGAGGAGGTTGGCCTGCTGGTCGACCGGCACGGGGTCTTCGGAGGCGAGGAAGAGGCGTCCCGAGGGGTCGAATAGGGGTACGAGAGCCTCGTTCAGTTTTTCGTCGCGGCGGGTGAGGCGCGGGTCGATCGCGTTGGCCATGTGCTGGGCTTGAGAGGCTTGAAGGTTGGCCAAGTTGGTGTTGGCTGTGAAGAATGCCACCGGCACGTGAAACGCATTGCAGATCAGCTCCTTGGTGGCGCCGAGCTCCGCCAGGGCAGCGAGGTCGCCCAGAGAATGCTGCACAAATTGGAGCTTGATGTCCGATTCGGCAACCAGGACCTTGCCGGCTCCGCCTCGTCGGAAACGGGAGGTGTATTGGGCTTCCAGTCGATCCCGTTCCTCCTCGCCGAGTGTTTCCGTGGGCGAAAGGATGACGCTGGGAATGCCCTGGTTATCGTAGATGGCGTTCTTGGTGGCGGCGTAGGCGCTTGTCTGAGTTACTTGCTCGTAGGCAGCCCGGAGAGGCGAGAGTCCGCCGAGGTAGGGATTGCGAGGGTCGGGATAGCGGAAGAAGACGATTTCTTCAGGCGAAAACTGCTGGTTGGCGTGGGCGGTGCGGTATTCGTAGAAGTCGACGAGCCTGGTCGAGCCGGGATCTCGGCGGGGACTGACGTTCTGGCTGGGGAGGACCCAGATGTGCTTTGGAATTCCCAGCGGGCCCATCTCCAGCTGCCAATAGGCGACGCCGTGGACCTCCAGATAGGTGTGAGTCAGCTCCAGGAGGTCGTAGGAAGAAAGCGACACCCCGGACGGCGTGGGATGATTCAGGAGCTGGATGAGCGGGTGATCGGTGACTTCCTCGATGGTCTCGGCTTTTTTGTGAATCTGGGCCAGACCCTTGCGGCCCTGGACGCGCATCTGGTCGGCATTGGTAAGGCGGCGGGTGCCGCACTTGGGACGGCGCTGCCCGGTTGCGGTGGCCACGTAGAGAGATGGGGGATAGGTCGCACAGACGCTGGTGTTGAGCGAGATGCAGCTCCAGGCAATCCCCTTGACTTCCTCGAGCAGCTCGTTGGGGGTGGGATTGCGGCTGCGCTTGTAGGCATCCACGAATGAGGTGCCGGACCACTGTCCGCCGGTCAGGGAAGCAGGGACGGCCTTGGAATGGATCCAGCCGGCGAGGCGGCTCAGTGTATTGGCGAGCAGTTGGCGCATTAGAGGTTGTTCCAAAGGTCTTCATTTCGGAAATCCAGAGCGGGTCTGGGCGGCGTCGATTTGGGTTTCCCATGGTCCCCGGCCTGGACGGATGGCTCGGAGCTGGAAGCGTCTTCCTCGAGAAGCTGAGACTCGGCGCCTGCTTGACGGCGGTATTTGGCCAAGAAACGGGCGTCGAGCCGGGAGATGAGATAGCGCAGGGCCGCGAGGGCATGGTTATCGCCGTCGATGGGATTCTCGCCCTGGGGCTTGCCGTCCTTGGTGGTGGGGTAGCGATAGAGCTTGGCTTCCGCGAGCAGGTTGGTGCATTTCGCGCGGACGACCTTCAATCGGCCGGTCTGGATGCGTGCGGTGACGGCGGCAATGCCGGCGCGGATGTCGTTGATGCCGCGACGGATCGTGAAGCCCGCGATGCGCAGGGCCTCGATTTCCTGGACGCCGGCCGGGTCTGCCCACCACGTGACGGCCTTGGGCAATGCCGCGGCATGGCGATGGAGTGGCACCTCGCGGAGGTATCGCTCATCCGTGATGTAAAGCACGTCGTTGGCGTCGAGGCGGCCCCACAGGGCGGCGAAGGGGTTGCGAAACCCCCAATCGATGCCGCCCACGCGCCGGCCCTCGACCGGATTAGCTATATCGATGCCGCAGCGGTCTTCGAAATCGGGATAAACGAGGCCCGAGAGCGATTCGAAGCTGCACTCATATTCCTGGGCCACCCAGCTGTTGCCGAGGGAGCCACGCTCCCTTGCGATGAAGGCCTCCGAGATGCGCGGGCAGTCTTTCCAGGTGACGCGGTAGCGCGTCCAGCTTGCGGCCGATTCCCACTCCTCCCAGAAAAACCCCCTACGGCCGAAGGGCGTGGAGAGGCAGACCAAGCGGCCATGCCCGACGGCGAGCATGGGGCGGACCGAGCGGTAAAGAACATCCGGCACGCGGGAGGCTTCATCCAGGACGATGAGCCTGGGCGCGCTGAAGGACCGAATCGTTTCTTCCTTTCCCGGCAAGCAAACGACGCGGGAGCCGTTTACGAGCCGGAGGTGGGTCTGGCTATCCTGTCCCGTCTTGGTTTTTACGGGACGTCCCAGTGCGGAATAACCTTCCATCACTTTCAGGAACAGCTCCTGCGACTGCCGCATGGAGGGCGAGAGGAGCAAGGTCAGGGAGCCCGGACGGAAGAGGGCTGTGTGCATCGCCAGAGCCGAGACGGTGCGCGATTTGCCACTTTGGCGGGAGCAGTTGAGGAGGATCTGGGGATCGGTGGACAGGAGGAGCCGCTGCTGCCAGGGATCTGGGGCGAGACCCTGGGCGACGAGAATGAGAGCAGGGTTGAGGGCCAGGGCCAGGTGTCGTCTTGCGTTCATGGTCGGAGGATAGCGAGCGGCGGCGTCTTACCGGAAAGTTAGCCGTTGCAATGCCGAATGTGAGGCCGGAGAGGCGGGTGGCATAAGGGGAAGTGAGGCCGGAGGGATTGACAAGCGCTCTGAGGAGAATTACTTTTGTACGTATTCTAGCGAGGTATCCCAAAGGCTCTGTTTTTCCGAGATTGCCCAAAACCCAGCTTTGACCGATTCTCTCAGAAGAGGAGGAAACAAGCGATGTATAGCGTGGTTCTCCTGGCTGCCTTGGCCGGCGGCGCCGACACGCCCAGCTGGGGCTGGAATGGCTGCTACGGATGTTACGGTTGTTATGGCTGCTACGGCTGTTACGGCTGCCAAGGCTATTACGCCTATCCCGCTTATTACGGCTGTTATGGCTACTACCCGGCCTATGGCTGCTGCGGTTGCTGGGGCTCTTATGTGGTGTACCCTTCCTACGTGGTTGTCGATATGAAGGCCCTCCACATGAAGCCGCCGGTAGCTGCTCCCGCGGATCGAATGGCCGAGGTCATGACACAGATGAAGCAGCTGGAAGCGGAGCGATCTCGTCTTGAAGAGAAGGTGCTGAGGCTGCAACGAGAGATCAAGAAGATCCAGTCCCAGGAAAAACGAGGTGGAACGGGTGTCCAGCCTTCGAAAAAACCCGCTGGTGTCACGGTGCCGCCGGAGGAGCTGGAAGAGTAAAGCTATTTGTGGCCGTGGCGCGGAAGCGGAGCGCGAATAAGACGCCTGCCGTTTCCGCGTCGCGGCTACACTATTTCTAGTCGAGCGACGCGATGAATGACGCCCAGAGCTCGTCGAGCGTCTTGGACGTGTACGTCTTGAACAGGTCGTCCCTGTAGGTCCCCTGCCGCAGAGCCGCGTTGAGCTTGCGCACGATGTTTTTATCGTGGGTTTCTTCAATCCAGGCGAGGAATTTGGCGCAGGTCCGGTAGCCATCGCGATAGCTGGCACGGCGACGATTGACCCGCACCTTGGTTTTCGGCTCGTAGTGGAAGAAGCGTATGTAATCGGCGATGCCCTCCACGAGCCAGCCGGCGCCCGCCCGCCTCACCCTTCGGTACGATTGCACGATGTGGGTCATCTCGTGCACGACCATGCCGAAGTCATCGGGATGTTGCTCGATCCATTTCCCGGCTAACGATTGAAGCCTGGACGGCGGCACGTTAGAATATCAGCCATTCATTCCGCTATCTTTATAGAGGAAACAGGCTCATGAAAGCTCTACGTGCTCGAGTGCTGCGTGCGTGCATCCTGGCCGCATTGACGCTGCCCTGCGGGGCAATTTTGATCCTGGGATCGCAGCCAGCTCAGGGGCAGCCGCGCATGCCCGGAATGAGGCCGCCGGGACTGAATCCGAATAACCCTCTGAATCCCAACAATCCTCTCCGGCCGGACAATCCCAACCTACGCCCGGGCGGCCCGTTGCAGCGCGTCTGGAAATGTAGCAAGTGCGGCGGAGTGCTCGGAAGCGGCGCATTTCCGCCCGATCGATGCCCACATTGCGGCGCTCGGATCGTCAATGGAATTCCCCAGGGTGGCGCGTCAGGGCAAAACCCAGGCGGCAACGTTCCCAACATGCCGAACCGTCCCGGCGCGCCGACACCTGACGGCAAAGGAGGGTTTGTGCCGGAAGGAGGCTCACCCGACGCTCCGATCGCCAGGCAGCCGGACGGCAAACCCAATGGCACCAACGACGACCTGCAAGTCAAGGATAACGTGTTGACGGTCAACGGCCCGGGCTCGTCTTCGCCTTCATCCGGGAGTGGTGGTGGAGATGGACCGGGCGCCCTGCCCTTTGTCATAGCGGGCATCGCGGGCGGAGTGGTCATGCTTGGCGTGGCCCTGGTCTTGGTGCTGAGAAATATGAGCCGGGGTAGCGACTACGACGACGATTCCGCGCGGAGAAGGAGACGTCGGCGGTCCGTTCAATATTGAGGTTGCCGGCAGGGTCCGCCAAAAGAAAAAGGCCGGCGAAATTCGCCGGCCAATCCTCGACCATACGGTCACGGAGACAATCGAAAGAACGATCGCTCACGGGCAGAAGCTGACGGGGTAATAGCAGTTGCCCGGGGCATACCAGTAGAACCACACGCTCAGATCGGCATCCCAGTAGTTGTAGCGATGGAAGCGGGCATCCCAGACGGTTCTGGCCCAGTGGTGGTGGTCGCGTCCTGGGAAGTAGTAGCCGCCCTTGAAGTGAACGGCGTGGCTTTTGTAATAAGCCCCCACGTGCCGGCGTACCGGAGCATGTCGATGTAAGGGAGCGTGGTGGCTCGGATGAGCATCGGCCGCGCCCGTAAGAGCCAGTCCCGCGAGACCCGCCGCCAAACTGAGGAACATCGTACGCATGGCAAGCTCCTTCAACGAGGAAAGAAAAAAAGATAATTTTCAGCGGAGGACCCTTTGGAATTCTCTTTGATTTCCGCTTGTCCTTCCGTCTTGCGAACGACGTGGCGACCGGAACTTGCGCGGGCCAATCCGGGTGCGATCAGATCGGTATTTGGCGTAAAACACGTGAAAAAGAGGTATTTTTTCACTGTCGGGCGGCTGGTGTAGCGGCGAGCTGCCAGCTTGCCGATGCCCCCGGCAAGCTGGCAGCTCGTCGCTACGAGCTTCCACTGGCGTGCGACTGCGGAATGGCCTTGCGGCAGCCTTCGGGGAGGGCTATAGGGCGGTAATCACGGATCGATCCATAAATCGACTGAAGGAGCTGGGGG
>Ga0207002_1093_pt1 | contig 17056 bp, 18 predicted proteins | sample Alteio_BWMinCont_88_FD_153473 | JGI IMG/M metagenome (GOLD analysis project Ga0207002, IMG submission 153473) | Enriched cells from forest soil in Barre Woods Harvard Forest LTER site, Petersham, Massachusetts, United States -... | ecosystem: Environmental > Terrestrial > Soil > Temperate forest >...
GATGAGAAATTTGATCAGCTTATGCATTCTCATTCAATGCGAGCCCTTTATGCATCTACGATGGAAGCTGCCATAGCAGAAAATGGAGTACAAGAGAAAAACATACAAGACTATTTAACAACACAATTTGCTCAAAAAGCACAGCCCTCTGCTGTTCTTTTTATACGAAGCAAGGGGTCTCAAGCTGTGATAGGAACAAATCGGGGAAAAAAACAGCCCACACTGAATGAACTTCATGAAACCCGAAAAAAAGAACTGATAGCTTATTATTTACGAATTCGTAACATATTTTCAGATAAAAAAACTCGTATCTCTCACATCGATGAGAGTATGAATAACTATTACAAAGAAACAATAGAGTACAAATCGAAACTTTGAAATTAAGTGGCACACCCAAAAAGTGTGCCAATAATGCTACCCAACAATCTCACGATACATCTGTTCTACTCTATCCCAATTGATGACATGCCACCAGGCAGAAATATAATCCGGGCGCTTATTTTGATATTTCAAATAATAGGCATGTTCCCAGACGTCAAGGCCTAATATTGGATGCATACCCTTCATAATGGGGGCATCTTGGTTTGGAGTGGCGATGATGATCAATTTACCATCTTTATCAACTACTAACCATGCCCATCCGCTGCCAAATACTGTTTTTGCAGCGGCATTAAACTGTTCTTGGAACTTTGCAAAATCACCAAAAGTTTGCTTGATTGCATCATCTACTTTACTTTCAGCCCTTGGTTCTTTTTCGGCCCTTGGGGTCATCCATTCCCAAAAGAGGGTATGGTTCAAATGGCCACCACCATTATTGCGTACCGTAGTCTGTATATCTTCTGGCAAGGTGAGCAGCTCTATTAATAACGCATCGAGGGTTTTTTCTTGCAACGCCGGGTATTTTTCTAATGCGGCATTAAGGTTATTAATATAAGCCTGATGATGTTTTGTATGGTGTATTTCCATCGTTTGACGGTCAATGTATGGCTCAAGTGCATCATAGGCGTAGGGGAGTTTTGGTAATGTGTATGGCATACGGAGTTCCTTCGAATAGAGAGTTATGGCAGAGATAAAAAACGTTATCACCAGCGTGTACGATTTGCAACATTTCACGTGCTATCCTTTTTTATAGAAGAGAGTACACTATCGTTGCGTTTACCCTAAAAGAGATTACATCATGAGTCAAACATTTTTGTTCAGAGCAATTTTTTGCATTAGCATTGTGCATGCTATTTGTGTACAGAGTGCGCAAGAACCACATGTTACATTCTATACACAAAAAAACGACAGCTTCAGCGTTCCTTTTGCAAAAATAAAAGACTGGGGCAAGTATAAAGATATGGTTGAAGAGGGTGTCGACGTTGCAACATCATACATTGAAGAAATCGGTATTGGGGAAACGTATACGAGTGTGAAAGATTTTTTTGTACTGACAAAGGTGTTGCCGCCGCAGCCTTTACACAATGCACAACTCAACTTTACATCATTAGCACTACCGTGTGCCATGGAATATCTGGAAATTAATAAAGACAAAAAATTATTTGATGAGCTTATGGTTACGTGTGCTCAGAGCTATCTTTCAACATTTGAAGAAGAAGAATCGTTAGCCTCAAAAGTATGGCGCTTTATGCTCCGTCAACCGTACGTACCTCGTTATAATTGGCTCGGCATAGTTCCCATAATTATGCATAACGTGTCCAAAAAATTTGCATCAGAAGTAAAAATAGCACCTTTTGGGATATATTTTGCAGAACAAGCCCTTGCTGCGAACTCTATGCACGTTGTTCAGATGCCCCATAGTCTATCGCAACGGTTTTTTGTCACAACGTGCACATTGATGGCAAGGCTTATCGAAGGATGTAAAAAACAGTTGAATATGACGGTGCAAAAACCCTTGCATGAAAATGTTGTAATGAATGAGCTTATTGCGCCTGACGATAAAACGAAGATATCTTTTTACGATATATGTGAGCATGAATATTACCTCAGGAAGCTCAATAAAGATACGTATGAAGACACCTTTTGCAGAATATATAACTCTTTGCAACCTATCCAAAGCGAGCATAGCCCAGAGAGGTACGAGGATGAAGACGTCTATGCCTACATATTCCGCACCTGTACAGTTCCTGCAAAGATTGAATTTTATGTGAAGCAATTAATAAATTTGTTGCACAACGATACAATTACAAGTGTAAAAACTCGACCGACTTTAGAATGTATACATGCATTAGAAAGGTATGGTTATTTGATACGTCATAAAGGGCAGCTCACTTATGAAACCAATCCACCCTGGTATGATTTATATCTTCTATGGATTCCAAAAAATGATCCTCTGAGAAAGAAGAATATTTTGACAATACAAACATCAGAGGAGATATATGGGGGTTATAAGTCTTATGGTCCAAGAAGGATGATACCTCAAAAGGGTGATGCTGGTTATAAGCGAAATAAACATGAGATACCTTTAATAACATATCTCCTTAAGTTGCCTACCAAAGATTCTTTTTTGCAGCAGTATCACGCTGAGTCGCCACCATTTATGATTACGCTACCAAAAGACAGGTGGTAGTATTTAACGATAAAATACAGTATCACCAGCGCGGGCCATTTGCAACTCTTCACGAGCTACCCTTTCTTTATTAAAACTATTAGCGTGCCACGTTTGTTCTTCTGCTTCGAGCTTGGCAACAACGGCCCTTTTTTCTGCGCATTGTGCACTCACGGCATCGATTTTTGCTTGTAATGCATGGACATCACGCCAGCTACGCGGACCATAGAAAAAGAGATAGAACAATGCACAAGAGTACAGGCCAAGTACCGTTCTATAGACCCAATTTAAACGCATACAATTCCTTTATTAGCAAGGCTCGTGTAAAAATAAGTGTAAGTTCTTGCATGGCTTGAGTATAAAGCACTAGCCTTGATGAAGAAAAGAGTAAGGATACGCTATGAACTATCGCACTATAAAATGCACTATTTTGATCAGTCTCTGTGTGCTTAGTTTTATGATTACCATAAACCTAAATGCCCCAGATAAAGCTGCGCAGCAGAATTTTGATGCAATTGTTTTTGACTGGTCGCGTACCTGGGCAGAGGTCATGCAGCTAGTAAAAGAAAAGCATTACAAAGTGCAAGACCCACAAAAAGGTATGGTTAAGGGAATTAATGAGTTTCTAAGCCATCTTGATCCCCATTCTGCGTTTTTAGATCCTGAAACATATACCAAAATGATAGAAAGTACGAGCGGGGAATTTTACGGGGTTGGCATTGTGATCGACAACACGCGCAAGACAAAAGACAAACAACTGATTGTGGTTGATGTGATCTCCGATGGTCCTGCAGACAAAGCAGGGATTGAACCGGGTGATAAGATTGTGGAAGTGGGTGGAGAGCCTCTTGAAGGCATGGCAACCGAAGAGATCATCGCAAAAATAAAGGGTGAACGCAACACCAAAGTTAATCTCAAGATTATGCGTGAAGGGCATACTGAACTCTTTGAGTTTAATATCAAACGTGATAAAGTGCAGGACCAAAATACGCTCAGCTTTCATATCAAGCCACATGATATCTATTATGTTTCTTTGAGCATGTTTAGTAAAAGCGCAATTGAGCAAGTCAAAAAACTTTTGCAAAAAGCACAGCATCATGATTACCGTGGCCTCATTATAGATTTACGAAATAATTCAGGTGGACTATTGGATGCAGTGGTTGATATTTCAAGCTTTTTTGTACCAAAAAATTCACTCGTTGCATTCACGAAAGACAAAGGCGGTAAGACCATCGAAGAGTACCGTACGGCGCAGCAGCCTATTATCACCCATACAATTCCAATATTCATTTTGATCAATAATTATACGGCGTCAGCAGCAGAAATTCTTGCTGGTTGCCTACAGATGCATTCTGAAAAACAGGTGCCAACGCACAAAAATAAATATATGCTACAAGTCTTCTTGGTAGGCACTGACACGTACGGCAAAGGTTCAGTACAAGAAATTATTCCCGTCAGCAACAATTCGGCGGTTAAATTAACGACCTATCTTTATTATTTGCCAAATGGGGAGACTATTCAGGGTATTGGTATAAAACCAGACTTTTTTATAGAAAAAGAGTTTCCGCCAAGCAAACAAATCGAATGGTTTACCAAATATTATGGGCGCGAGAGTAGCCATAAAAACAGTATTAAATCGGGCAATCAACTTGATGACCTAAAAAAAGATGATAAGAAAAAAACAGACGAAGATGACGATAAACCAAAGCGGTGGCAAGAACGTGCTAAAGAGATGCTGCAAAAAGATAACCAACTGCGTGCAACAATCACGCTTATTAATATGCTCAATTTTGCGCAAAAATGCTGCCCCAAGGAGGTAACAAACAGAGCCGATGCAGTCAAATATTTAAAAGACATCTATCTGGATAATAATGCTATCACGATAGAGAATATAACATAGGAAGCGTCGATTCTTTCTGGTATACTGCATATCTCTTATATTCTTTAAACACGTATGCCATGAATCAACTGAACGCGCTTATAGTACGCCATCTGACCGTTATGTACGGAGCAACTCCAGCTCTCGATGATATTTCTTTGACGATACCCACAGGGGTTATATGTGCTATCATTGGTCCTAATGGTGCCGGCAAAAGCACATTCTTAAAGGTTATTCTTGGCCTTATAAAGCCGCTTGCAGGCACTCTACACATACTTGGTTTATCGCCTGCCGATGCGCATACATTAATTGCCTACGTCCCCCAGCGAATGTCAGTCGATTGGAACTTCCCGATCTCAGTTTTTGATGTAGTTATGATGGGGCGGTATAATGGGGGCTGGTTTTTTAACCGTATTACTGCCCAGGACAAAGATATTGTTTCTGATGCACTCAGTATGGTGGATATGCTTTCTTACGCAAACTCGTTGATTGGTGAGCTTTCTGGTGGGCAGCAGCAGCGAGTGTTTTTAGCGCGTGCTCTGGCACAAAAGCGGACCGTTTTGATCCTTGATGAGCCATTTAATGGCGTTGATGCGACCACCGAACAACTGGTAATGAAGGTGCTCAAGCAGTTGAGTAAAAATGGCGTTACTACTTTTGTAGTACATCATGATATGGTGGCAGTGAGAGGCTATGCAGACTGGATTATACAACTACAGACACAATTAATTCAGGCAGGACCAGCGAACTTGCTCGACTCTCACTTAAATCCTCCTTTTCCCTACCGCGCATATTGCCATGCGTACGCGGAAAAATAACCATGATTCTTGCTTCATGGTATCCATTTTTAGTACCACTGTGCGGAGTTATGCTCATTGGGCTACTTACAGGATTGTTAGGCACTTTCGCCTTTTTAAAAAAACAGACCATGCTGGGCGATGTAGTTGCACATGCAACACTTCCAGGTATTGTAATGGCTTTTATGATCACTCAGAGTGTTCATAGTTTAGTATTAATGACTGGGGGGCTTGTAACAGGCCTTTGTGCGGTCCTTTTGATAACTTTTTTGTCTCGTTATACCGTGCTCCATACCGATACGTTATTTGGCATTGTTCTTTCAGTCTTTTTCGGCATAGGCCTTGTGTTGCTAACCCAGGTACAGAAAATGCCAATTGCATCCCAAGCGGTACTAAATAAATTCTTATTTGGTTCCGCAGCAACACTGGTATATAGCGATCTGTATGTGCTGTTATTGCTTACCATAGTGGTGAGCGTAATAGTCGCGATGTTTTGGAGAGCGTTTATTCTGGTCATTTTTGATACTGACTATGCCCGTACGCTCGGCATACCGGTCACTATGCTCCAGATTGTATTGCATGTGCTCACCGTAACCGTCATAGTTACGGGGCTCTATGCAGTCGGCGTTGTACTCATGAGTAGCTTATTGGTTGCACCAGCTGTCACTGCACGCCAATTGACGCGTTCGGTTACAAGCATGATATGGTACGCAATGAGCTGTAGCATTGTAGCCTGCGCGCTCGGCATGAGCGTAAGCATTGTGTTTGCCCATGTACCAACTGGTGCTGCAATTGTCGTGGTAGCCACAGTGGGTGCATTCGGTACATTAATTCTTTGTCGTGAATTAAAGGGTGCGGTATGAATATGCTCATGATAGAATTACTTACCATCGCATTATTGACAGCCTTAGTATGCGTTATACCAGGAGTTTTTTTGGTACTTCGCGGTGTATCTTTAATGAGTGATGCAATTAGCCATGCATTACTGCTTGGTATCGTCAGCATGTTTTTAGTCGTACGCTCGCTCACATCACCCTTACTCTTAGTTGGTGCTACATTAGCAGGCTTTGCAGTAGTTGTACTGACTGAATATGCCATGCAACAGTTTAAATTACATAAAGATGCGGCGATCGGCCTTTTTTTCCCTTTCTTTTTTTCGTGCGCGGTGATACTGATCAGTGTATATACCCGCGATGTGCATTTAGATATCGATATGGTGCTCCTTGGCGATATGGTCTTTGCACCATTTTCGCGCCATAGTATTTGCGGCGTTGATTGCGGACCACACGCAATACTATTAATTACAGCCATGCTTGCTTTGAGCATGCTCGTGGTAGGACTATTGTATAGACCCCTGGTCATGAGTATATTCGATCCACTTATTGCGCACTCTGTCACCATATCATCGAACCACCTTTATTACCTCATGATGTTTCTTACGAGTATGATTGCAGTTGCAATTTTTTCCGTTGTAGGATCTGTAGTTGTGGTAGCATTTATGATAGTGCCTGCAGCAACGGCATATTGCACTGCCAGATCGGTCAAGCAGATGCTTGTGCACACCTCATTTTACAGTATAAACGCAGCCGCATTTGGCTATTTTTATGCAACAGTAGCCGATGTATCAATTGCAGGTTCAATTGCAGCGGCTACGGGAATTATTTTTATGCTTGTGGTCATGGGGGCCCCACAAACGGGAATGCTTGGCAAACTATGGCACTATGGGGAAACATGGTTAAAAACGTGTGTAATGCTGGTTGTTAAGCATCAAAAAGGGAAGACGATTGAGGTGAGTAGTTTAAAAGAACTGTATGGATGGAAAAGATGGTGGGCATGCTGCGTGGTATACTATGGATTACACATGACAAAATTAATAAAACTTAATAACAAATATTATGTTAGGGAATAGCGTCATGAAAGTGCTGCGCTTTGAAGCCTCCTGTTTGCAACGACATCAACAACAATAGTTATTACTTTCATGTGCAGAGTATTTTGTTGCAAGCAATAGAGCAATCTTTGAAAAACCATTGACCTTCATGATGCAATCATTGCATCATGCAAGCACGATAGCGATAAAGCATTAAAGCCATAAAGGGGAAGTGTATGCGTAAGATTGCTATAACACTCTCAAAAGGAGGCGCTGGAAAGAGCACGGGAGCAGTTTCGATAAAAGATGAGTAGAAAGAACACGCCAGATATAATGGCAAACTTAATGGGAACTGCTATTCTTGATAGAGATCCAGAAAGCAATAAAACAGTAAAGCAAGAAAGCGCTACCATGCAAAATACGCAAAAAATATCACCAGAACAGAATAATCATATAGCAGTAAAGCCTGCCAGCAATAAAACAATGCCTGATGTGCTCAAAGAAAAAACGACCTTTAATCTTTCTTATTCGACCCTGGAGTTGTTAGACGATGCGTGGGTAAGGCTACGGAAGAAATTGAAGGGCGAGCAACGTATTACAAAAACACTCATCGTTGAAAAAGCGATCGAGATAGCGCTAGCAGATCTAGAATCAAAGAGCGAGCTTAGTGATTTGTACACACGACTTAAAAGTTAAACACAAGAGCGCACAAAGATGACAACTGCTGCTTTTATAGTGAGCCGAGCATCCCGCGCTCTTTTGTGCGCTCTCTAATTGCGTGCGTCATATTAGAAATTTACACCTAGTTTTAGGGGGCTTAAAAATGGTGAAAAAAAATCCGGTTACAGTTAAGGGTAAGGATGTCTCTACACAAGAATACACACGGGCATTATCCGAAATAAGAAGGCGTATCCGCGAAGCACAAATGCAAGCGGTTATGGCAGCAAACAAAGAGTTGCTTAAGCTTTACTGGCACATTGGCCAAATGCTATCGATACAACAAGAGGTAAATGGGTGGGGCTCGGCGTCTATTGAAAAGTTAGCCGATGATATTCAAAAGTCATTCCCTGGCATGGCTGGATTTTCGCGCCGAAACATCTTCAGAATGCAGGCCTTCTTCCTTGCATATGGAAAAGTGCCACAACTTGTGGCACAAAGTGCTGACTTGCCTATTTTTCACATACCATGGGGTCACAATGCAGTTATTTTAGAAAAACTTAAGAATACTGAAGAACGCCTGTGGTATGCCCAAAGAGCTATAGAAGATGGTTGGAGCCGCAGTCTTCTTGAGTCATCTATTAAATCAGCTTTGCACAAACGAGAGGGAAGGGCGGTAACAAACTTTGTCAGGACGTTGCCAGTGCCACACTCAGAAGCCGTGCAGCAGTCACTCAAGGATCCGTATGTGTTTGATTTTCTTACGCTGCGTGATGATTATGCAGAGCGTGATGTAGAACATGGCCTGGTGAATAATATCCAAAAGTGTTTACTTGAGCTTGGCAAGGGATTTGCGTTTATAGGCAGGCAACAGCACATTGTAGTGAGCAACAAAGACTACTACATTGACCTGCTCTTCTATCACTACAAGCTTCGTTGTTTTGTTGTCGTTGAACTAAAAGCAACTGAATTTGATCCGCGTGATACAGGACAGCTTAATTTTTACATCGCCGCTGTTGATAAGCAAATACGGTCACCGCATGATAATCCAACAATCGGTATTTTGCTCTGTAAAACCAAGGATAATCTGACGGTTGAGTATGCGTTGCACAACATAAGCTCACCGATTGGTGTTGCTGAGTATGAGACTGCACTTTTTGAAAAGTTACCGAAGAATTTTAAAAGCAGCTTGCCTACTGTTGAAGAGATAGAAGAAGAGCTTGAAAAGCACGAGCCTGACGCATGATTGACGATATATGAAATAGTGCCACAGCTTGTGGCACTATTTCATATATCGTCATTAATAAAACTTAATAACAAATATGATGTTAAAGAGTAGCGGTTGTAATGTAATATGGGTCATTTTCTCATAACCAAGCTTACCCTAAAACCGAAACTTATCACTTTGCCCTAACAGAGCAAAAATCAGAAATATTGACAGCCTGGCTATTTCATGTAAAGTGATGATGAGTATGTATATTTTATCAGATGAGAGGGCCTATGAAAAATAGAGCTTTATTACCATGTTTATTAGCGTCCGTTGTGGTTTTTACACTTGCGACAGCGCCACTTACGGTAACCGGTGCTTTCCAAAGCAAAGAAAGCAATAGCTTTGTATATCCAAAAGGGTATAGTAAGCTATCAAAAAAGCGCGTTGATCAGTTGAGAAAGATCCATTACGTATTCGAAACAATCTGCAGTGGATCATATACACCTGCATTCGCACGTGATGAAATTATAGAGGCTTTCGAAAAAATGTGCATGAGTGGCGCGATGAATGGTGCTCATTTTGTATTTATTGCTAACTGGAGCATAGATCAGGTGATTGTTGATCCTATCGAACGCGCACATGCTAAAGAAGCTATAAAGCGGGCTATCGACAAGTTCCGTCCACTTGATGATCAGTTAAATTCGTAAAATGGAAAAAAAGATGAAAGTCATCAAAGACACACTGTGTTTATTGTCCCTTATTTTGTGTGCAGCGCATGTGGTTGCTGAAGAACCTACAACTCTCAATGCGGCTACCCAAGAAGAAATTGCTTCGTGCGGTACAAAGTTGGCTTTGGCATATACGTTGCGAAATATGATTGATACGCTTCCTCCTGTAGCTGGGGTTATAGCGGCAGGGTTTGTCAGCAACATAACGTATCAAGCGTTATCAGGATCTTCTGAAATGGTGGCACGTGGTGCGGCATTGACTGCAGCTTTGATGGCGTTTCCAATTACGGGGCTTATCGGTTCTGGACCTTCGATATATTTGAGCAGCACGTATGAAAAAACTTTCGATGCCAAATCATTTGAGCTCATCAAAGACAATGCTCGTACTAAAAGCCTGAACTATGGGGCATATGTTTTTTGGGGGATTGTGGGTTCTCTTTTAACTGGTGTAGTTGCTTTAGCTATTCGATAATATCTCCCAGCTCGTTTTTGAAAAAGATAATGATCTACGATGGGACCCCTCAAAACACCGTAATTTTTTGAGTAACAAGAGATTTACATGTGGCTAATATTCCTTTATATTATCAACAGTCGTCCCTTGTAAAAGGGCCCATAGCTCAGTTGGTCAGAGCAATCGGCTCATAACCGAGAGGTCCCAGGTTCAAGTCCTGGTGGGCCCACCACCCGCCGTCGCGCTTTAGCGCTATGGCGTGGTGTCACGCTGAAACTTTTTGAGCGAAAGCGGACTGGCAGCCACTCTTCCTTAAGAATAATAAAGAGGATAGCACCCAATGAGCGTAACGCCATTCCAAAAATTACTGGCACTTGTAGCACTTGATGCTACCATTATGGCAAAACGTGCTGAGTATGATGCTATCCAAAAAACAATAGATCAGGAATATCTGATTCTGGATGAACTAGAAACGCTCCAAGAACAGCATGAGCGGACGGTCAACGATGCGCGTATAGCAGTAGATGCGTTAGAACTTTCGATGCAATCGATGCAGCAAAAGGAAAGCAAAAAGAAAAAACTTATAGATGTAGCGAATAATCTCAAAGAGTTTAATTCTGCCAAAGCTGAGCTTGCTGCAGTACAAGAAGAGTTGGTAGCACAAGAAGAGGAGCTGCTTGCAGCATGGAATACTCTTGAGCATGCACAAAAAGCGCTTGCCGCATTTAATACTACGTACCAAGCCCGTCACGACGTTATACAAAACACCATTGCTGACTATAGATTAAAAATATCAGCAGTAGAGAGCTCTATTTCTGATATTCTTATAGAGAGACCTACCTGCCAAGCACAGGTTCCTGAAGAATGGCTCTCGCAATATAATTTAATGCATGCATCGGTAACAGAACCGATAGCCCCTTTTATTGATGATGCATGTAGTGTGTGCTTTAGCCCAAGCCCCTCGCAGCTTGCAGGGCGAATTAATAAAGGTGCCATTCTCCCCTGCAAAGGTTGTTTTCGCTTACTCTATTCTCCGTCATTTCATGCCGCTTCACGCGACAAATAAGGATCTTTATGCAACGGGTTTTACAAACAGGACAACTCTCATTATTTTTCCCTACGCATGAGCGCAGTGTAGAAGAGGCGAATGACAAATCATCAACACTCGTTAAGCCTGTTATGTGGTATCTTTTTATTGACGGTGCAGCGCGCCGAAATCCAGGCCCTGCAGGTGCGGGCATTTATATACTTAAAGACGGAATGCCCTTTTTTCAGGATGGATACTATCTTGGGGAGCAAACCAATAATCAGGCCGAATATAGCGCATTGTTAATAGGACTCTATTTTATAGAACAATGGAAACTTCCTCACGATAATCTTAAGATTTTTTCAGACTCTCAGCTTTTAATACGCCAAATTCAAGGCATCTATCGAGTTCGCAATACCGGCTTAATTGAAAAACATCGAGTGGCGGTACATTGGGTTAAAACACTCAGTGCATCGGTCTATCACATTCCGCGCGAAGAGAATAGTCATGCAGATAGCATGGCAAACAAAGGCATCGACTTAAAAAAAGCCCTGCCAGCGCAATTTATTACCCGGTTACAAACCTATGACACTACGCGCCGCTAGTTTATTAATACTGAGCATCTCCTATATCGCTACGGCACCACTATTCAAAAAGTGCTCACTAAAAGAGGCCTGCGGTCAATCTCTGATTTCAGAAGAAAGACCATCCTTGTCACAACGCATGTCTACACGATGGGGCATAAAAAAAAGATTAGATCGATGGCAAAAGGTTGTTAACTCTGCCTTACATGCCATCAGGCACACAATAGACAATGCTGCTGCAGCTCGAGAAGAACGATACATCGTACGCGTACTTCTTGATGAGCACACATTAAAAAGTGATACCTGTTCATGGGAGCTTCTGAGCACCAGTGGATTTATTGTAATTGATGAATCTAAATCATCTACCGCGCATATGATTGCTAAGCCAATCTTTTCAGTTTCTTATAAAAAAGAAGCCTTTTATGTAAATGGCAAACGGCTTTGTGGATCAGTAATACGTATTATATCAGAACATGGTATCACCACCATTGATGGCATAACCTATCACGGTGATTTTTTATTTGTGCGCTATAAAGATCGTATTTTGTGCATTAATTGTATCGAACTTGAATCCTACGTCGGCTCAGTGCTGAGTTCTGAAAGCTGGCCAGGCTGGCCTCTTGAAGTGAATAAGGTATTTGCGATCATGTGTCGTAGCTATGTGCTTTCTCACATGCTAACAGCTCAGAAATCAGGGCGCCCCTATCACGTTCGTAATACAAACTCTCATCAAAATTATCACGGTGTACACACAAGTAGCATAATTGAAGCTGCAGTTGCACAAACAGCTGGTATCTGCGTGGTCTACAATAACAAACCGATACTAGCAATGTTTGATGCATGCTGTGGAGGCGTTATTCCTGCACACATTGGTCATGGCATTGACTTTGATAAAGAACCCTATCTTGCACGGGCTTATGCATGTACCTATTGCAAGCACTATGCATTGTACAGTTGGGAAAAAACAGTGTCACTTGCAGATTTAGAAAAAAAATTACGTGCAGCACGACTATGCAATGAACCGATACACGAACTACACGTTGTTTCGCGTGATAAAGCGGGTCTTGCCAAAACAGTCCATATTAAAACCAAGCGTGGTGTGGTGACCTGCAGAGGCAAACAAATCTATTCTGCACTGCCAGAGGTCAAAAGTTATGCATTCGATATGGTTAAACAGGGGCAAAATATTATTATCACTGGATACGGACATGGGCATCATATTGGAGTATGTCAATGGGGTGCACGTGAAATGGTGAGGCTTGGCTATACCTATCAAAAGATCCTCTCTTTTTATTATCCTGGCACACAGTTAAGATCAATGTGTTAATGCGTGTTTACTTTGCACTCTGGTGGAAGTAGGCTGTCGATAAGATAAACGTATACTTTAAAAGGATTTCGTATGAAGAAGGTATTACTACTTACAATGTGTAGCATAGTGGCATATGCAATGGACTATGAAGAACAACCCCATCCAGAACACCAACTGCAACTTATTGTGCGCAATAAAAATACAACCTCTGAAGAGTTCAAGACTTATCTAGAAGCACGGCCCAAACTTACCGAAGTAACGGTTACGGGACATCAAATGACATGCATCCCACCGCTCAGTATACAGCTTGATGGATTGCATACACTTGATTTAAGTGATGGTACATTGGCATGTAGTAAGACATTGCCATTTATTTTATCGATGGCACCAAGCCTGAAAAGTTGTAAGCTTGCAAAAAACCAAATTCCTGCTTTGTGGAGTCAAGAAGCATCCGGTGCTTTGCCAGTACATTATACATTGACTGAACTCGATTGTAGTAGCAATCAGATCACTGATGTTGACTTTACTGAGTTGCGTGTAAAACTACCGAATCTTACGTCATTAAATCTTTCGAATTGTCCGATACAAAAATTTAACACAAAAAAATTGGAAGTAAATTTATTTTCCAATGTTTACACGACCATTGATTTAAGAAATACACAACTATCCGATACGGAAAAAAAAGAGATTCTAAAAAACGCATCCGTACCATGCGTGCTGCGTGATTGTGATGGCAAAGGTGATGGGATTGCTCTTATTCTTGTGGCCCCAGTTGCAAGCCTTGTATGCATGCTTATCCCTATGGCTATGGTATTGGCAACGGGCATTGACTCATCAGCCATAACAGTGCCTATACTTAGTGGTGTAGGCGGCGGGCTAACACTTGGCTTTGGAACTACGTATCTTGGATACCTAGGTTTCAAAACTCGTCAGAATCGCTTTAAAATACTCTATAAACCACTGCTCGACAACGCAAACTATCCTGAAGAAGAAATTACCACACGCTACGACAGATTTGTTAAATATTTTCCGTATTTTTGCGCACTATCCAAATGCTGCAAAGCAGAAGACCCAGAATACACACCCCTCAGTCAGGCGTAAAAATATCTATGCCTGGCTATCGCGCACATCTTGCATGCGCACTGGGACTTTACGGAATAGTACTCTTTCTTGTTGGCAGCACGCTCCAATCTTGGATGGTAGGGCTAGGAGGTCTCGTGGCGATGGGAGCTGGCGCTCTATTTCCGGATATTGATATCAAAAGCAAAGGGCAGCATTATTTATATCGCATATATGCGCTTATTCTTATTATTGTCCTCTTTTTTTACTGGCGCTATTCTACTCAGATGTGGATCGATCTGATCATTTGCATTGCACTCATCACCATTGCACCTATGCTCGCTCGTCACCGGGGCATAACCCATTCTCCGCCATTTATTATGCTACTTGGCTTAGGAGTATGGGTCATTGGTGCAGGCTTATACCCCGCACATACAGCAACCCTCTTTTTTTATGCCGTCTGTTTTATGCTCGGTGCACTGTCTCACGTATGGCTCGACAAACGCCGTATATTTTTTTATAAGTAAAATCCAAAATTGTGGTACACTCTAAAAATCTATATTTTTTAATATTTAGTATGAATCGAGTCTCATGATAGATGGTTTATTGGTAGCATTTATACTCTATTTAAGTGTTGTTACGTTGATTGGTATTGTTGGTGCTTGGTACCAAAAAAAAGCTACACCACATACTCAGGCTGGCACTGACTTTATACTCGGTGGCCGTTCAACACATTGGCTATTGACCGCTCTCTCTGCCCATGCAGCAGATATGAGCGATTGGCTCTTTATGGGACTCCCTGCTGCAGTGTTTCTCAAAGGTGGCACGCAGATGTGGATACCAATCGGGCTTTTATGTGGTATGTTTTGCGCATGGCATTTTATAGCCCGTCCATTACGTATCGCCAGTGCACAGTACGGCGCCACAACACTCGCCTCATTCTTTCAAAAACGTTATGACGACACACGGGGTCTTCTCGGCGCAATTTCTGCAGGTATTTCATTCTTTTTCTTTTCAATCTATATATCAGTTGGGCTCAAGGGCATTGGTTACGTACTTGAATCAGCTTTTGGCTTGCACTATCACCTTGGTGTTGGCGTGGCATTGGTGGTCATTCTTACCTATTTGTTGCTTGGTGGCTTTGCATCAGTAGCGCTGCTCGACCTGTTTCAGGGATTTTTTTTATTGGCAATGCTTATTTTGGTACCTGTCATTGCATATATGGCAACTGGTAGCTTGAGCGAAATTAGCAGCGCAGCAGAAGCGCGCAACCTTTCCTTATCACTCATCCCTGATTTTTCTTTTATCACAATGCTCAGCATCGTACTAAACCCTTTTGCATGGTGTTTAGGCTACTTTGGTATGCCCCATATTTTGACCAAATTTATGGGCTCTGAAAATGCTGCTGATTTTCATAAAGCAAAATATGTTGGCGTGACCTGGCAGCTTCTTGCAACAGGTGCCGCTGTAGCCGTTGGGCTAGTCGGAATTGCCTACTTTCAGGACATAATAGTGGAAAAGCCAGAATTGATCTTTGTGCTCATGGCCAAGCAGCTGTTCTCTCCATTCTGGGCAGGGATTGTACTGTGTGCCATTGTGGCGGCTACCATATCAACAGTTGATTCACAATTACTGGTACTTGCCGGTATTATTACAGAAGATTTTTATAAGGGCCTCCTGCGACCTATAGCCTCACATCACGAACTCAAGCGTGTATACACGATTGCACTAGTCATTGCAGCAACGATTGGCTTTGTAATCGCATGGCATGAATCAAGTACCATCATGGGCCTGGTACGTTATGCATGGGCTGGCCTTGGCGCGACATTTGGTCCACTGATGCTTGTGTCGCTTTATGCAGAGTATCCAAATAAATATGGCGCACTTGCAGGTATCATCACCGGTGCTACTGTAGCTGCAACCTGGGATCTGATTAACCCACACGTTACGAGCATGCAAATCTATGCCATAGTACCTGCGTACGCAGCGAGCTTTGTAGCAATCTATGGCGTGAGTTGGGCAACTACTAAGCCGTAACGCTCATTCCGCCTCGATCTTGTCTTGAGCCTATTGTCTCAGCTTCTGAATAATTGGTGGGTCTTGTGCAATTTGTTTGAGAATAGTTTTTTTAATGCGTTCATCAGGCTTCAAATGGCAGTAGCCTTCCAGCGAACAAAGCGTAGCGCAACTCGCCACACAAACAAGAGGTATCCCAAACATCAGCAAGCATATGCCACCGATACTTGAAAGCGAGCCATAAACCGCTGTACTGCACGGTTTATAGAATATACAGAACATAGGAGTGAAAACCCCGCCAAGAATTCCAAATACAGCCCCAGTTCCTGCACCGAATCGAAACTCGCGACTGCATATTTCAGCAGATTTGTCTGAATATTCTACTTGTGTATGCACATCTTGTATCGATGTATCATCTTCACAGATTTCCGCAACCAGATTAGTACATAGTTGTGCTATCCCTTGTTTGGTAAAATAGCCTGCGTTAGGATCTATCCATAGTTCTTCGATAGTGGTGTGATGTGTGGACATAAGACCATAATTAGTGATCTTATTTTCATGCAGTGTCAACTGTTTCACTGGTATATTTTGCAAAAATTTTTCTTGTCGGCATGTTATTATGTCTAAACGCAGGTCTTTTGTTTACTGCTGATGAAGAGAGCCACTTACTACTTTCTGAGTTCGTAATGGTACCCATCGAGCAGGCGTATCAAAAAGGCCTGAGAGCAAATCAACATGGATATCTTATTTATAAGGATAAAAATCTTACTTCTTGCGAGGGCTTGAGTGCATTTAAAGAAACACTTCATTTGCAAAACATTACCCATCTTGATTTCAGCTGCAACACATTAGAAACGGTACACAAAGAATTTTTTACTGAGTTACCACTGCTTGCTTTGGCAAACCTTTCCCATAACAACATCA
>Ga0207002_1094_pt1 | contig 16925 bp, 12 predicted proteins | sample Alteio_BWMinCont_88_FD_153473 | JGI IMG/M metagenome (GOLD analysis project Ga0207002, IMG submission 153473) | Enriched cells from forest soil in Barre Woods Harvard Forest LTER site, Petersham, Massachusetts, United States -... | ecosystem: Environmental > Terrestrial > Soil > Temperate forest >...
TTGGTAATAATGAGCAAGAATAACGGCATTTTTAATCTTCTTTAATTTTTCAATTGCATCAAAAAGGTCAAGCGACGGATCAATAAATTCATCCACAAAACCCTTTACATTTATTTCGTCTAAGGTATCCATTTCAACAATTCAATTAATAACAATTAATTTTAATATATAAAAAAAGCTATTGTTATTGGTGTGTTAGTTATGTTTAAAAGTTGTTATACAAGTATGGTAAAATATTGTTTTTGATAATTTATTAACAATTAATGTGCTTTTTAAAATGGTTATTTTATTGATTTTAAGATTAATGTAAGAACCAAATTTATATTTAAAAACTTTTTTGTTGATACTTTATTACTTTGTAAAATGTTAGCTTTGGCGCTTACAGGGCTCAAAAGTCGGGTAAAATTTAATAGGATTAGTATTAAAAATGAGGCTTATCAACTAATTAATTATTTACTAAGTTTTTGCTTACATAAAATTAACATCTTTTATACCTGTTGTTAACACGATAAATTTTTTTACACATCATACACATAAAATATGAGCAGAACTGTTGATTTCCTTGTGGTGGGATCGGGCATAGCGGGATTAAGTTTTGCCCTTAAGGCGGCTAAGCATGGTAAAGTTGTGATAGTTACCAAATCAAACGAAGATGAGTCGAACACTAAGTATGCCCAGGGAGGGGTAGCAGTTGTTGTTGATAAAAAAGAGGATTCCTTTGAAAAACATATCAGGGATACCTTAATATCAGGTGACGGTTTATGCGATAAAGTCGTAGTTGAAGCAGTCGTTAAAGAAGGGCCGGAACGGATCAGGGAAATTATTGATTACGGTACCAATTTTGATAAAACAAATGAGGGTTTTTACGATTTGGCAAAAGAAGGTGGACATTCGGAATTCAGGGTATTACATTATAAGGATATTACCGGTTTTGAGATTGAAAGGTCCTTGTTGGAAGAAATACACAACAATCCTAATATTGAAATATTGACCCATTACTTTGCTGTCGACCTGATAACACAGCACCATTTAGGGGTATTTGTAGATAAGTCAACTACGGATATTACCTGTTATGGCATTTATGCTTTTAATAACCAGACTAAAAACGTTGAAAAAATGCTTTCAAAAGTTACGGTTATGGCATCCGGTGGAGCCGGGCATATCTATTCGATCACTACAAACCCAACTATTGCCACCGGCGATGGCGTAGCAATGGTTTACCGAGCTAAAGGAAAGGTAAGAAATATGGAATTTATCCAGTTTCATCCTACAGCTTTATATAATCCAGGGGAATATCCTTCTTTCTTAATATCTGAAGCTGTTCGCGGTTTCGGTGGCGTCTTAAAACGCACCAATGGCGAAGAATTTATGCAGGAGTATGATAAAAGAAAGTCATTGGCGCCACGAGACATAACCGCCAGGGCGATAGATGCTGAAATTAAAAAATCAGGAGAGGATTTTGTTTATTTGGATATAAGGCACCGCAGTAAAGAAGATATATTAAAGCATTTCCCTAATATTTATGCCAAGTGTTTGGATATAGGTATCGATATGACTAAAGATATGATCCCTGTTGCCCCTGCCTGTCATTATATGTGCGGTGGTATTATGGTTGATCATGCAGGCAGATCTTCGTTAATGAGGCTGTATGCGTGCGGGGAATGCTCGTCGACAGGCTTACATGGCGCAAACAGGCTGGCATCAAATTCATTACTGGAGGCTTTGGTATTTGCCCACAGGATATATGAGGATGTTATCTTAAAATTAAAAAATATTACTATTCCTGAAAATATACCTGATTGGAATGAGAAGGGTGTTAGACTGTCAAATGAAGACATCCTGGTAACCCACAATGTACGTGAAATGCAAAAGCTGATGAACGACTATGTAGGCATCGTCCGTTCCAATTTCAGGCTTGAAAGGGCCATGCGGCGTTTAGGTTTATTATATGAAGAAACAGAAGAGTTTTATAAGCACACGAAATTATCAGTAAAGCTTTGTGAATTGAGGAATTTGATACAGGTATCCTATATTGTAGTGAAATCCGCGATGATGCGGAAAGAAAGCAGGGGGTTGCATTCGACAACGGATTATCCGAATCATGCGGATGTGATTGAGGATACAGTGTTTTAGAAGAGCGGAAAACGGGATTCGAACCCGCGGCCTTCAGTTTGGGAAACTGATGCTCTACCGACTGAGCTATTTCCGCTTATTTGCAATATGCCTTCAAAAATAAAGAAAATTAATATCTCAATCAATAATTCAGAAATTCAATAACTCAATAATTAGAAGAAATATGCCATTAATCCTGCCTGTAAAAAACATCAACCCATCCTGGGGAGAAAATTGCTTTATTGCCGAAAATGCTACTATTGTTGGCGATGTGGTTATGGGCGATAATTGCTCCGTTTGGTTCAACGCCGTTATCAGGGGTGATGTGCATTATATAAAGATCGGCAATAACACCAATGTACAGGATGGGGCGGTTATACATTGCACTTACATGTACGCACCTACTAACATTGGAGATAATGTGTCCATTGGCCATAATGCTTTGGTTCATGGTTGCAGATTATATGATCATGTTTTAATTGGTATGGGCGCCGTCGTGATGGATCATGCTGTGGTTGAGGAGTTTGTGATCATTGCAGCAGGTTCGGTTGTATTGGAAAAAACAATATGCGAGTCGGGATACCTGTATGCAGGCATCCCTGCCAAAAAGATAAAACCATTAACCGAAGAACAAATGGAAATGCTTAAACGCCTCCCTGATAATTACATCATGTATTCGGGCTGGTTTAAGGGGTAGTTGGTTCTTTTGGTATGTTGATGGGCGTTTCCTGTTCCCAGTTGGGCCTGAGTGTTATTATCTCTTGGTCTACCCATATATTCTCGGGCTGTAATTTTAGTTTTACGTTCCCGCTATCCCATTTTCCGTTGTTATTGTCATCGTACACTACTCTTACGTTGTATTTACCCGTTAAATAGTTTTTGTAGACAAGAGATGTGTTTTTCCGGATAACATCACTTCTTAACACTTGTTTGTTTAGGTTAAGCAGTTCAACCACGTATGATTTCCCGTTGTCGGGTACCATAATTTTTAACGTAAGTACGCTATAATTTTCCGGCTTGTCGATGATAAACCGTCTAAAGGTCCGTATATTCTTATCACCGTAAATATCGGTAAAGGCGTCTTCATTTATGGTCAGTGTATAGTTAGCAATTTGTTTCCAGCGGTAATTTAAAGTAAAAAGCCGTGTGTCCGCAGTATCTTTTTGTATAGTGAAATTGGTTACATCGATTGAATCTTCTTTTAGTGAAATAAGTGCAGGGTCAAAGTTGTCAATAGGAAAATTGGCCTTTATCTTTAAGTCTGTGCCAGGCTTTAATTTCTGGTCGAGGTTTAAATTATATTGAAAGGCAAGGAGTCTTTGAAACGACTCTTTTCTTCCTTTTCTCAGGTAAGTTGTATCCAAAGGTTTATTGTTATCAAAAAAAGCTATCCGTATAGAATCAAAGTCCATATTGCGCATAAAAAGTGTTGCGGTATCTTTTGTTTTGCTGATGTCCACTATCTTGTATTTATCAAAATCCGGTGGATAGGTTATTTTTAATGAAGGATTATCCAAACTTTTGTTGAATGAGATAAACATTTTTCCATCAGCGTCAAATCTTCTTTCAAACTTAAATTTTTCGGGGGTAGCTTTAAACAGCTTAAGTTGTATATTTGAAATATCGGTGGTCAAGTGGACAATATTTTTGTCAAAAGCGATCAGATCTTTATCAATATTATATATTTTATTGGGGTTTGTCGCCTGTTTAAGGGCATATATCCTATAATCATCAGGGTGCAGGTTGTTAAGGGAGAAATTTCCGGCAGTGTCAGTTGTAGTAAAAATTGTAGGCCTCTTTTTACCGAACAACAACGAGTCTTGTTTCAATGTAAAAAGCAAAACAGAGGCATCCTTTTCCCTTTCCCCTGTTAGGTTATTAATAACGCGGCCCGAGATGCTCAGCGAATCAATGTGGATGCCGGTAGAGAAAACGTAGGTAAAGTTTTTTAATATATTTCCTTCGTTTACATCAGCAATGGCTTTTCCAAAATTTATCACATACGTGGTGTTTTTTTCAAGCGAATCTTTAAGGGTGACGACAAGGCTTTTCCCCTTCGTCTTATAATCCGGAATTTTTGCCGGCGTAGGGCTCAGGGTAATTTCAGTGTAGGGATTGTTCAGTTTGAAAAACTCATCAAAATCCAGTTTGATTACTTTGGCCGTAAAATTACGGGTCATATTTGGAGGGCTCGCCTTTAGTAATTTTGGCGGATCAAGGTCACGAGGCCCTCCCTGGGGTGGCTGCCTGTTGGCGCAGCCATAAATCAGCAAAATCAGGTAAAACAGGATGATTTTTGGAAAGTAAAATAAGGCTCTTTTATTTAACATTGTTTTTAAACGCTATAAGCGTGTTTTATATTTTAACAACAACTGATATTAAAAATTAAAAATAATTGATCTAATGCAAATTCTTATAATAATCTCATTAACAATAAGTTATAAATTATCTTGATATATGGACCATCAAAACTGATATATCCGATGGCGTCACACCCGAAATCCGCGAGGCTTGTCCTAAAGTACGCGGTTTTATTTTCATTAGTTTTTCGCGCGCTTCTTTTGATAGAGAAACCAGATGATGATAGTTGAATTCGGGGTTTATTTCTTTATCCTCCATTTTTTTCATTCGTTCCACAATATCCAATTCCTTTTCAAAATAACTCTCATATTTTATTTTTATTTCAGCCTGCTCAATTGTTTCTTTATCATAAGCAGACAATAAGTTATTCATAAGGTCATCGGCTTTTCGCAGATCTTCAAAACCAACTTGCGGGCGGCTTAACAAGTTAAAGAGTTTGGTGGCGTGGTTCAATGCACTGGTTCCTAAATCTTCAAGCAAACTATTTACACGGGCCGGAGCGATAGATGTTGATTTGGTATAGGCAACAATTTCATCCGAGTTTTTTATTTTGCTGTTGACCTTTTCTAATCGTTCATCGTTGATCAATCCTAACTCATGGCCAATCGGGCTTAAACGGATGTCCGCATTATCCTGGCGTAAAAGCAAACGATGTTCGGCCCTCGAAGTAAACATCCGGTAAGGTTCTTCGGTTCCTTTGGTAACCAGGTCGTCTATCAGTACGCCGATATAAGATTCTGATCTTTTCATGATCAGTTCGTGTTTATCGTTTATTTTTTGGTGGGCGTTTATGCCCGCAATAAACCCCTGCGACGCGGCTTCCTCGTAACCGGTCGTCCCGTTGATCTGGCCGGCAAAATAAAGGTTGCTGATTAGTTTAGTTTCCAAAGTCAACCCAAGCTGTGTTGGCGGGAAATAGTCGTATTCTATGGCATAACCCGGCCTGAACATTTTAGCATTTTCAAAACCGGGTATTTGCACCAGGGCTTTGTACTGTATATCCTCCGGCAGCGAAGTGGAGAAGCCGTTCACATATATTTCTACCGTATCCCATCCTTCTGGTTCAACAAATATCTGGTGGCGCTCCCGTTCTGCAAAACGGTTGATCTTGTCTTCAATGGATGGACAGTACCTTGGGCCTAATCCTTTAATACGGCCGGTAAACATTGGCGATCTTTCAAATCCTTCTTTTAAAGTTTCATGTACATTAGCATTGGTATAGGTTATCCAGCAACAACGCTGCTCTTTTGCCAGTTCAACGTCGGTAAACGAAAAGCGGCCCCTTTTTTCATCCCCCCATTGTTCTTCCATTACTGCATAGTTAAGGCTTCTGCCGTCAACACGGGGCGGTGTGCCTGTTTTCATTCTGCCCGAATCAAAGCCCAAGTAAACCAATTGTTCGGTCAACCCCGTTGCTGCTTTTTCGCCGGTACGGCCCCCGCCGAAGCGTTTTTCGCCAATGTGTATAATGCCGTTTAAGAATGTGCCGTTAGTAAGTACAACCGAATCTGCTTCTATTTCGATGCCAAGCGATGTTTTTACCCCGGCAATGGTGTTGTTTTTTACCAGGAGGGAAGTTACGGTATCCTGCCAGAAATCAACATTTGGGGTGCGTTCAAGGGCCAAACGCCATTCTTCAGCAAACCGCATTCGGTCGTTTTGCGCCCGCGGGCTCCACATTGCGGGGCCTTTTGATCGGTTCAGCATTCTGAATTGCAGCGATGTCTTATCAGTAATGACGCCCGAATAGCCCCCCATTGCATCAATTTCGCGCACAATTTGTCCCTTAGCTACGCCGCCCATGGCGGGGTTGCAACTCATTTGCGCGATAACCCCCATATTCATGGTGATCAACAGTACAGACGAGCCAAGGTTTGCTGCCGCCGCAGCCGCTTCACAGCCGGCATGACCGGCGCCAACAACAATTACATTATATTTTTTAAACATTTTCACCAATATTCTTACACCGAACACGCAAATTTAAAATGTTCCACGTGGAACATTATGTCTCTACGGAAAATTATTCATTCCCAACAGATGTTCCACGTGGAACATTAAATAAAGACAGCATTGCCACGAACGCCCAAATACCCTCTAATACCACAAAAGGATAAAAACTAATCAACCAGGATGCAAAACAACAAATGCCCGCCCCAATAAAGTTTAATATGCTATAAACCTTGCTTTCGGCCGGCAGCTTTTTATATAAATTAAGGCCAAAAGCGGCCAGTAGAATAATAACGCCAATGCTTGCTAATATATCTGATGCTTTCATTTATGCCTCTTTTAGTTCGGTCAAAGCTATCCAGCGCATGCTTTTTTCATCAAGTTTGCTGTTTAAGCCCTCTATCTGCTTCAATATTTCGTTTAGTTTGTGGGGTTCAATGCCGACTACATTTAGCGCATCGTTCTTTTCCCCTATCGTTTCTTCAATAGCGGCGATCTCGCTTTCCAGCATTTCAAGCTCTTTGCTTTCCTTAAAACTAAGCTTGTTTTTTTTGGATTGTTGTACAATCGGCGCTTCTACAACGGCATTGCGCTTGTTTTGTAGCTTGTTTTCCTCCCGTTCAAGCCTGTAAGCGGAGTAATTTCCATTATAAATTTTAACATGGCCGTTATCCTCCATTATGAAAAGCTGATCAGTGAGTTTATCCAGCAAATACCTGTCGTGCGATACCATCATCAAAACACCCGGATAATTGGTTAAAAATTCTTCCAGTACATTTAAGGTATCAATGTCCAGGTCGTTCGTTGGCTCATCCAGTATTAAAAAGTTCGGGTTTTTCATAAGGATGCTCATCAATTGCAGCCTTTTTTTTTCTCCGCCGCTCAATTTGGATATAAGTCCATATTGTTTAGCGGGCGGGAAAAGAAACAAAGTAAGCAGGGCCGAGGCCGATATCAACTTTCCATCGGACATGGTGATAAACTCCGCTACATTCTTTACTATATCAATAACCCTTTCCTCCTCCTTAAAAACCATACCCGACTGATGGAAATAGCCCATTACGGTAGTTTCGCCCTTATCAATTAGCCCTTTATCCGGAGTTAGACCTCCCGTGATAAGGTTTAAAAGCGTGGATTTACCACTACCGTTTTTGCCGGCGAGGCCAATTCTGTCGCCCTTTTTAAATACGTAACTGAAATTATTTATGAATGTTTGCCCGTTAAATGATTTATAAAGATGCTTCATCTCCATAATTTTATTGCCCTGGCGTGCAGTTCTAACTGTTAATTCAACTTTTTGCTTTGCCCCGCCATTTTTTGTTTTCTCCTCAAGATCATAAAAAGCATCAATCCTTGCTTTTGATTTGGTTCCACGCGCTTGAGGTTGCCTGCGCATCCACTCAAGCTCTTTGCGCAACAAATTGCTGTTTTTTTGAAAAGCCGCTTCGTCGGCACTTTCTGTTTCGGCCTTTTTCTCTAAATAATAGCCATAGCTACCATTATAGGGAATGATTTTCCCTTTGTCTATTTCCAATATCTCATTACAAACGTTATCGATGAAATAGCGGTCGTGGGTTACCATCAGGATGGTTTTTGAACCGTCGGTCAATAATTTCTCCAGCCATTCAATGGTATCAATGTCAAGATGGTTGGTTGGCTCATCTAAAATATAAATATCAGGGTCTTCAATTAATAGTTTTGCCAGGGCAAGCCGCTTTTTTTCACCCCCGCTTAGTGTGTCAATATTTTGGTTAAGGTGATGAATATCAAGCCGGCCTAAAATTGTTTTTATTTTATATTCATATTCCCAGGCATCTACGCCGCTCATTTCTTCCATTACCTTTTCAATGGCTTTGGCGTTATCGGGGTCGTTTTCCAAAAGTTCTTCATATTTCCTGATCAATTGCTGCAAATCGTCTGCATGAAAGATATAATCGCTGATGGTTATGGCATCTTTAAAACCAGGGTCCTGCTCAAGATAACCTAAATTTAAATCGCGCATTTGCGCAACTTTTCCTTCAGTAGGTTTTAAGTTACCGGCTAGTAGCTTAAGCAAGGTGGTTTTTCCCACGCCATTTATGCCAACCAATGCAACCCTGCGGCCACGGTTAACCCCGATGGATATACTTCTGAATAGCCAGTGATCATGAAAAGAATGGCCGAGGTTTTCGGCGGATATGTAAGTACTCACGCTAATAGTTTTATTTTATCAGAAGGATGGATAAAAATGCCAGCCTCATTTGTTAAAGATTCTTTGTACATGGCGTTAGCTATAGTTGCCGCAGGGATGCTCCTGTATTTTTTAAGACCACCCAATAATAGCGGGTTTATTATTTTCATTAAGCCAATAAAAAAACGCTCGCCCCGCCTTTTTTCTTTCCTGTCGCCAGTTAAAAAAGAAGGCTGGTAAATATGCAGACTGTGCAATCCAAGCTTTTTAACATCCGCTTCAGTTTCGCCTTTCATTTTCAAATAAAAATTTGACGCCGAAGGGTTTGCCCCTAAAGCCGAGACTAAGTGATATTGCCCGACCTTATTTTTTAAGGCTATTTCTGCCAGGCGCAGCGGGTAGTCATGGTCTACCTTCCTGTAAACGGTTAAATCCGGAGTTTTTTTCTGGGTTGAGCCCAGGCAGCAAAAAAGGGCATCGCCGGTTAGCGAACCAGCATTATCCTCTAATTTCTCGAAATCAATAACAAGTTGCTTTAATTTTTTATGCTGCAGGGATAATTCTTTTCGTACCAATATCAATACATCTTCATAATCAGGATGTTGCAATAAAATATCAAGCAGTACCCCGCCAATTAACCCGCTTGCGCCCGCTATGATCGCCTGGTGTGCCACCGATTTTCAAATTTCTGCAAAAATACGTATAAATAAATTGTGGTATGAACATCCCTGTGTAAATCAAAAAGTTCAAATATTCCCTTAATGGACTTTTTCTTAAACCTAACGGCAAAAATTAAAGGCAAAAGCCACAGAAAAGACAATAAGCAAAGCACATGAATATTAGTTAATGAGTTGATATACAAATATTTAACTTCAAACAGGATATTTTTATATTAGCTGCGGAACAACAAATACCCGCATAGTAAACAAAACACCTGTTTCGAGTGTTGTAACATAAGTTCAATTACAATTGCAAACAACCCACACTTCCCGGAGGCTCATACTGGATACCCCCAATATTATATATTTAAAGGAATTTTACCTGCGGTTTGATTGTATTGTGTTGAGTAAATAAATAAGCACAGCTTTTATAAAAACAAGGCAACTCATGGCAGAAGAAATAGTGATTCCGGGATGGAGAAGATGGCTCGAAGGCATTGGCGACCAGGTGGATTTTTTTTTAAAATTTTTCAGGAATATTTTTACCGGCGGCTTTGAATGGTCGGAATTTGTTCGTCAATGTTACGAAATAGGCTATCGCTCTATGATGCTGGTTGGGATAACGTCATTTATAATGGGCGTTGTTTTAATTGTTCAATTGCGGCCAACTCTCGTTGCATTTGGCGCTGCAAGCATGCTCCCAAAAACACTTTCCGTTTCATTTATCCGTGAAATTGGCCCCGTTATTATAGCTATAATTTGCGCTGGTAAAATAGCATCAAGCATAGGCGCCGAACTGGGTAGTATGAAGGTAACCGAGCAACTGGATGCCATGGAGGTTTCGGGCGCAAACCCGCTTCAATACCTGGTTGTTACACGCATCCTGGCCACAACTATCATGGTGCCAATATTGTCGGTAATTGGTGATGTTATTGGTCTTTTTGGCGGCTTCCTGGCATTAAATCTGAGGGATAATATGAGCTTTTCGCTGTATTTTACCAAGGTTGTTGCGTCGATTGACTTCTCGGATTTTTTACCCGCTTTTGTTAAAACCATATTTTTCGGCTTTGCTATTGGTTTTGTAGGCTGTTATAAAGGCTTTCATTCAAACAAGGGGACTGAAAGCGTGGGCATAGCGGCCAATTCAGCCGTAGTTACGGCTTCCCTATGGATATTTGTTATTGACGCCATAGCTGTACAGGTAACAAGTTTGTTGTTTTATAATTAAGATAGAGATGGTTGAAGTAAGTGTAAATATTGATCAAAAGCATACGGCTAAAAACGGGAAGGAGATAGTAATAGCAATTAAGGGGCTTAAAAAGTCTTTTGGTGAAAAACATGTTTTAAAAGACATAAACCTCGAGCTGAAAAGAAGTGAAAATGTAGTTGTTTTGGGAAGATCGGGTACAGGTAAATCCGTGTCAATACAGTGTATTGTTGGTTTGTTAAAACCCGATGGAGGCTCGCTTAAGGTATTTGGTGATGAGGTTGCTGAAATGACGGATAGGGAACTGAAACAATTGCGGATAAAAATCGGCTTTTTGTTCCAAAGCGGGGCATTGTATGATTCCATGACGGTACGCGAAAATCTTGAATTTCCGTTGACGAGGGTATTAAAGTTAAAGGATCAGCGGGAGGTTGATAAACGGGTAGAAGATGCTTTGGATAGCGTTGGTTTGCTTGAAGCAATAGATAAATTGCCTTCAGACTTGTCTGGCGGCATGCGAAAACGGGCAGGCCTTGCACGCACCATAATTGTTAACCCCGAAATTATATTGTATGATGAGCCGACTACCGGGCTTGATCCGATAACTTCGAGAGAGATCAGCGACCTGATATTAAGCATACAAAAGAAATATAAAACATCATCCATCATTATTACTCACGACATGGAATGTGCACGCATAGCTGCCGATCGTATCCTGATAATGGATGATGGTGCATTTATAGCTGAAGGCTCATTTGAGGGGCTTCACAAATCAAATAATAAAACAGTAGAAGCATTTTTTAAAGACATATTATGAAAACGACATCGGGACAAAAAATAAAAATCGGCTTATTTACTTTTATTGGCCTATTGGTGCTGGTATTAGCCATTTTCTTTATCGGCAACAGGAAAAATCTTTTCAGTTCGACATTTACCGTTTATGGAACATTCAAAAATGTTAATGGCCTGCAGGTAGGCAATAATGTGCGCTTTGCGGGCATTAATGTAGGGGTTGTGCAGTCGATAAATATTGTAACAGACAGTTCAGCACGGGTTGATCTTACGTTAAACAACAATGTCAGGAAGTTTATTGAAAAGGACTCGAAAATAAGCATCGGCAGCGATGGTTTAATGGGCGATAAGTTAGTTGTCATTGCCCCGGGTGGTATAACAAGCGCAAAGGAAGTGCAGAATGGGGATAAATTGACTGCCATGAACCCGGTGGATATAGATAAAATAATTGCTAAACTTACCAAAGTGATAGATAATGCCGCATCGCTGACCGGCGGATTATCGGATATTGTTGCGAAAGTTAATAGCGGGCAGGGAAGTATCGGAAGGTTATTGAACAGCGATAAACTGTCAAAAGATCTCGAAGGGACAGTTAAACAAGCACAAACTACCATGAAAAATGTGCATTCCACCACCACCACCTTAAACACCGATTTGAAAGCGGCGCAAAGTAATTTTTTACTAAAGGGGTTTTTTAATAAAAAGAAGAGAAAAGCGTTACAGGATTCGACGAAAAAAGCACAGGATTCACCACCTAAACAAAAATAATAGCAACGATAAACAGAAAAGCATAAAAAAGCAGGAACCTATTTCGTGTTTCTAAAAAAGATCAGATCATCCGATGATATCAAGATTGATTAAATTGATTGTTGAATAGTGAGTTGCAGAATTAGTGTGCCGACCACTCAAAATTCACCAAATCAATAAACATTTCATTGCTTCACAAATTCAACCCTCCTGTTATTGGCTTTCCCCTCCAATGTTGTATTATCAGCAATTGGTTTGGTATCCCCGAAACCTTTTGTGGTTAGCCGTGATGCATCAATCCCCATTACTATAAGCTGGGCCATTACTGCGGCGGAACGTTGCTGCGACAACGTAAGGTTATGCGCCGGGGTACCGGTATTATCGGTATGGCCGTCGACCTCAAACTTAAGGTCGGGGTTACTTTTCATTACCTGCATAACCATGTTAAGTGTGCCCATACTTTCAGGTTTGATAGAGGCTTTATCAATGTCGAAATTGATACCATGGGTTACTATTTTTGCATCGGTGAATTTTTGCCCTGTCATATACATCTGTGCACCATCGGCAATTTTGAAGTTTTTAAATATAATAGGCCTATCCTGACTCCCGATGCCTTCAACTTCAAGGTTAGCTGGTGCAAGCCCATTACAATGCGGTACCAGGAGTACCCGGTATTTATCCACATAAACCTTCATCTGGTCGTTTTTATAAGCAATAGCAACATGATGCCATTTATTTTCGAAATTACTTCCTGCAATATCAGCAGGCAGGTTCGCACCAAAGTTGGTTGATTTATCACCATTTGAAATATATCCTTTCCAATCTACCTCGCTGCTACCTACATGTATTTCGAGGTCGCCGCTTGAATTCGCATCATTTATCTGCACCATGGGCATGTAAGAGTCGTTGCCATAAACGTCATATTCTACAGAAAAATTTTGGGTTAGGTAAGCCTTGTTTTTCATGAGCGGTTGTACGTCACAATAATTGCCGTCAGTCAGAAAAAATGCTTTATCGGCGCCACTCATATTAAGAATGGCCTGGCCTTTTTTCAAATCCCAATGGGTTGGGAACTCCCCGTTCTGGTCGTCGGTGAATTCGTCTTCAAATAACACTTTATTACCAGGCACAAAGTCATAGTTTTGATAGGAGGTTAAGGATGTCATTGAACCCTGACCGGTGGTTGATGTTGTAGTCGTGGTATTTGATGTTTGTCTAGTGGTAGCAGCAGCCTGGTTTTGCATCATCTGTACAGAGTCAGCATGTGTCATCTTTTTTTTCTTTTTGAACAAGCCTTTAATTGCACCTTCTGTTTTGTTCAGGCTGTTGTTTACAGAATTGCTAATGTCGGTATTAGCGTGGTTTGAGGCATCTTGCTGAGCAACTGTTCCGGGACTAGTTACCTGGCCCCTGCTTTTTTCAACAATTAGCAGCAGCGGAAAAAAGAGGCCTAATATTAGTGTATATTTTTTCATGGCATAAAGATTTTTTATTAAAGTGACGAATAATGTGCAAAATGTTCAATGGGATATTTGTCCCATATTTCGCTGCTGGAATGAAGCGGGGCATAATTTATAAAGGTCAAATTGAGATTTAATAATAAAGGGTCACTAAGGCTAATATTATTTTACAGACAATCTTCTGTTATTTATTTTTTTGTGAATTTAATACCTTCGCCACAGCCTGGGATTTTGAATGGACATGCAATTTTTCATATATACTTGAAATATGCTTGCGGATGGTATGTACGCTGAGATAATACTTCCCCGCTATCTTTTTATAGCTTAAACCATCTACCAGCGCGAACAGGATCTCCTTTTCGCGGGCAGTTAGCTGAAAGTCTTCCTGTTTAAGCGGAGGGCCGGATTGAAAATACTGTATAACTTTCCGTGCTACAGACGGGCTCATCGGTGAGCCGCCCTGCTTCAGATCCCTTATGGCTCCGATAATCTCCTGGGGTCGCGTTTTCTTTAGCAGGTATCCGGAAGCACCCTCCCTAATAGCTTCAAATATCTTATCATCGTCTTCAAATACAGTGAACATGAGGACCTGCATATTGTCGAAATTGTTTTTGAGCGTGCGTACGCCTTCAATACCCGAAATATCCGGCAGCCCGATGTCCATAATGATAATATCTGGCTGCGCTTTCTGGAAAACACTCACTACATTAAGCAGGTTTTTGACCGAAGCTACACATCGGATATCTTCGGTCTGCTCAAAGAGTTGCTCCATGCTTTTGCGGAGGATTTGGTTGTCTTCAACTATAGCTACCCTGATCATGGTGTAAATCTCAATAATATTAACAGCGCTTTCAATAGGACATTTATTCTATTTGTACCGATAAAATTACTTGTGTTCCCTTGCCGGGTGCGGAGCAGATAAAAAGGGTACCTATCAGAGCATCTGCACGTTTTTGCATGTTGTGAAGACCGTTGCCAGGCTGTATGTTTTTTAATTCAAACCCCACCCCATCATCAGTAACCTCAATTTTGAGCATACCACCCGCATATTCGGCGTTGATGTATGCACTGGTACAGCCCGAATATTTGATCAGGTTGTTGATAGCCTCTTTCAAGATAAGATAAATATGCTGCCTGTGCTGCATACCAAGTTTAATTTCCTTTACACGTTCGGGTATCCTCACCTCGTAATCAATATCTTTTGCTTCAAGCACAGTTGAGGCAAATTGCTGAATCCGGATGAAAAGGTTACCCACCGTATCATTCTTTGAGCTGATGCTCCATACAATATCATCCATTTTTTCCATCAGTTGATGGCTGCGCTCATTGATCTCTCCAAGTATCCTTTTGGATTTTTTTTCAGTTTCCCTTACTGCAACCTCGCTTAGAATAGAGATAGAACTTAGTGTCGAACCGATATCATCATGCAGGTCCGTTGATATCTTATTTCGCAAAAGCTCTAATGCAAGCACTTTGCTTAACTGGTAGCGGTATGCACTGTATGCCGCCAGTATTATAATTACTGCCATCATTATGATAAACCACCAGGTTTGCCAAAACGGGGGGTTTATTAAAAAATGAAAAATAGCAGGATGCTGGCTCCATAACCCGTCAGCACTTTCCGCCGCGACTTTAAAAGTATAATTACCCGGTTTTAGATCGAAAGCCACAAAATTATGTTCGGTTTCGGGGCTCCATTCATTGTCTTTTCCATTCAAAATATAATGATACCGTACATTATCGGGATTTTTTAGGCTAATACCGGCAAATTCAAATGAAATAAAATGCTGATCATAGGGCAATGAAATTTCCCCGGCATTTGCTGTGTATGGATCCACTGAAAATGTTTTTAAACCCTGGATATTTATTTGGGTGAAGTATACAGGGGGTGTAACAGTATCCTTGAGGATATTACCGGGTATCCATTTCAATACGCCTTCATTAGTGCCAAGATAAAAAATATCACCGGTTTTCAAAATGCAGTTTGTTTCCCTATTGATGTTGTCGTTATTTATTTTTAACTGTTTTATTGACGGAGCGTTATAATCGCCCCCAATAATATTAAGGCCATTGTTGGTAGCAAGGTATAATTTCCCGTCAGCATCACAATAAATATCTTTTACCCAATTAGCATTTAAACCATTCTGAGCAGTAATATGGGCTACCAGCTTGGTGCTGGTCATTGAAAATATAAAAATGCCGTTGGTGCGCGTGCCCCATATAATGTTGCCTTTTTTATCTGTCGTACAACTCCTTATTCTTATATCGCTGTACCCTGTTGTTGCACTATATTCTTTTACAGTTAAAAGGCGGTCATTTTCAATTCTGTATTTCACCACGCCTTTGTCGCGGTATCCTACCCATAAATATCCATTTTCAGGGTACATAGCCATTATCATTTCAGCAATAGGATGATCTACATTTAATGGCTTTAATGACTGGCCCCCATCAATCCATATATGCCCATTTATATCTCCGTACAAAGTATGTTCTTCTTTATCAGTACAAATTGCAGTTGACTGGATATTGAATTGTTTTTTTAATGAGTGGCCAATAATCCTTAATATACCAATGGTTGTTCCGGCATAAAAGGAGCCATTTTTATTTTTATGAAACCATGTTGCATATCCGATTGTCTGTTTCCCGGCACTCCTGTAAAAAATGTATTCTTTATCTTTTTTAATGGCCATCCCAAATACAGTTCCTATCCATAAATTTTTCTGCCAGTCCGTAGCCAGGGATATTACCGGTTCATCGGTCCTTCCATTTCTAATGGTGTTAAATTCATAATACTCATCGCCAAGCATGCTAATCCCTTTCCTGTTTGCAAACCATACCAATCCCGCGTCATCACAATATACATGCTGAACATTTTCTGGTAATCCATTACTGACAGTGTATTGGGTTATTTTCCCGTTTTTTATTTTAAAAGCTGTATCTGTTGCCGTCCACATGGTTCCGTTATCGGTCAATGCCCATAATGTTCCCGCCTTATCAACAGTAATATCCTTTACCGCTTTTTTTGTCAAATAATTTTGGGGTATATTATAGAACGTTCTTATCCGTGCATTGTCAAAAGATAATATTCCTTTATTTGTAAGCACCCATAATTTTTTTTTAGTGATGATGATTTTGTTTGTTTGCTGATCTTTTAAAACATGATCTATAAGTTTTAATTTTCCATTATCATAACGATATAAAAAAACACCCATATCTGTACTTAACAATATGGTTCCATCCGGTAATTGCGCGACAGCATTTGTATTTGTTTTTAATACAGGATTACCAGGGTCGAATATTGAAGACTTTTGTCCGTCGAACAAATAGGCACTGTTTTGGCCGATCACCACATATTTATTCCGTGATATCTGCACCATGTCTGCAATTGAATTTGTTGTCGCATCTTTTAACAAAGGATCAACCAGGTAATTGGTAAAACTACCATGCTGATATTTGAAAATGCCATTAAA
>Ga0207002_1095_pt1 | contig 16796 bp, 23 predicted proteins | sample Alteio_BWMinCont_88_FD_153473 | JGI IMG/M metagenome (GOLD analysis project Ga0207002, IMG submission 153473) | Enriched cells from forest soil in Barre Woods Harvard Forest LTER site, Petersham, Massachusetts, United States -... | ecosystem: Environmental > Terrestrial > Soil > Temperate forest >...
CCCTCCACCACGCCATTATCAGGTTCTTGCAAATGACCTTTCCATTCCCGAGACGCCGCCCAAACCGAGTTTCCATCGGCAATGTCTCGCCCAAAAGGAGCGGACCGGCCCAATGTCCATAGCATATGAATCATCGCGGCATTGGCACCACTATCGAACATGGACAGGCACATGGCCTGACCCCAGACCGCTTCGTCAATATCCACATGCTCCACCATCGAGCGGACCTTCTTGAAGGGGGGCACCGATGCGTTCTTTAATCATGAACGTCACCTTGCCCCGTAGCATCGGTCGATTCATCGAAACTGGAATCGCCTACGTGATTAGTGTAGTTCTGATCTTCCGCTGAATCGCCAAAAGGACTCGCCCGCCTAATCATCGAACGTTTACTCCCTTTCTCGGTTAGCCAGCAGAAGCGGTTGCCATGAGCGCATCAGACGCAACTTTGAATGTGTCTGGAGAGCCGTAGCGCTTGTGCTATCCACTCGCTAAGTCCCAGCCGGACAACGAAAAGCACTCCATAGTCGCACCATATGGGCAAGCTATAGACAATGCAACGAGAATATGCTCTATCGCGTAGACGGCGATCCGGAACGTTAGCCGCCGCCGCGAAACGTATCCTTGCGGAGCTTCCCACCACCATGTCAGGTAGTCTGCGCGCCCAGCATCTCGGTATTTACTATGCAATCCTTGCGTTAACCGAGATCGGTGAGCCGGCAACCGCTAATGCAATAGCCGACTTTGTTAAGCTCGCGACGTCGCATGTAAATGCCGCAGCCAAGCGACTTCTGGAGCTTGGCGTGTTGGAACGAGATAGGATCCCAGCTTCTCATGGGCGCTCCTTTCGATATATTTATCGTCCTACTGCTGATTATTCAACGATGCGCCAATCCATTGCCGAACAAGACGCCCCTACACCCAAGGGAACTTAGCTGTCAGGTGGGCTTTAGGTACACGATAAAGCGATAAAAAAAAGGGTCAGCGCTGTCCCTTTTCATTGTCTGCCAGAGACGTTACACAGCGACTTGCAAGAGAGTCCTGCCGATTGCTCGCCTCCGGGGAGCTTCGTATTCACCTTAGACCGCTAGTTGTATCGTTACTACCGTACCTCTACGACAGCGTGGGCAAGCGGTCCGACAATGACATTGAGGTTTTGCCTGCCTTGATTGCACATTCATTCACACCAACGAGCAGGCACGCCTTGGAGTCCCCCGGGCTCGCCTTGGTAATCGAAGATCATCACCTCATGCGCTTGGCGCTAATCGAAGAGCTCAAAACCTCGATACCCGAGGCCATTATCTTCGGCGCCAAAGACCTGACCACTGCCTTAGAATTGCTTGCTGATCAGAACTACGATCTGGTGCTGATCGACCCCGGCTTGCCGGGCTATGACTCCAGTTCAGCGAGCGAACGTCTGGGTGTCGTCAAACGCTTAGTCGACGCCTCCCCCGGAGCCTTGCACCTGGTAGTCAGCGGTGCATTCACCGAGGAAGATTGGCCCCGCTATGCCCGCATCGGTGTGCTTGGCTATCTCGCCAAAACGCGCGTGGTGCCAGGCTCAATAGCCGCCGCGCTCAAAATCATTCAAACCGACGGAACCTGCGTCCTTCCGCCAGAGTATTCCAGCACCCCGCCAGATTTTCACTATGCCCGGCTAACGCAGCGAGAACAGGAAGCTCTGGATTGGGTGCGGCAGCGGAGCAAGACTAGTTCTTCCGATGCGCTCTTTGAGGAGCTTGCAGAGAAGAACGGAATAGACCCCACTTCTGCTCAGAAGTTTTACAAACGAGCACGCTCAAAATTGCGCAAGCGAAGTGCGCCAAAGGACTACTGGTAATGCATGAACTTTGTGTTCACGGACTAAACGTACCACTCGACCGTTCCGAAATTTCGCCCGTAATCTGGGCGGCACTTTCCGACGGAACCTACGAGCAGAAGGAGTCCTATATAGCTCCTCGCATTGCCCGTCCTAACGACCGGATCTTGGAACTCGGCTGCGGTCTCGGCATAGTTAGCACCTTGGTGTCGCGGGTTCCGGGCGTTTCCATTAAGGCATTTGACGCCAATCCTGCCAATATCCCATTGGCGAAACGCGTGGCTAAAGCCAATTCGGCCGACAACATTGTTTTTTCTCATGGCCTCCTCTCGGCGGGCAATCCTCGTACACTTCCATTTTATATACGGGAAGACATGTGGATGTCGTCCTTGGTGAAAGAACAGGGGCCATACGAAAAAATCATCGATGTCTACACACAGGATATAGATGGCTATTTATACGACAATCCCACCGATCTTATAATCATGGACATTGAGGGTGCTGAGTTAGCTCTGCTGACTGGCAGTTCTCTTCCCGGTGTGGAACGTATATTTTTTGAGATTCACGACCACCTTTATCTCCTGTCAGATCTAGGGCGAATCTCTGCGGCCCTGGTGACGCAAGGATTTTCTTATGACCCACGAGGCTCCAGCGGAGCACTCGTATTATATACCCGGGACAACACACCGCGATCATATCGACCCGACTTCTTAACCGACGCGCCATAGCAGAAACGAGCCATGATGGATAACCGCCTCCTAGCGCCAGTAGCCATCGTGCTCGCCCTGTCGGCGTCCGCCAGCGCCGCCGAAAGCGACGGCACGACCCTCAGCATTGAAGACGGCAATGGGCATGTTCTTGCGACATTCTCCCAAAGCCAGCTTCGGAACTCGTTCACTCAACATGACCTGGCTACGGCGACGCCATGGTCCCCCAATGGAAAAGTGCTGCGTTTTAGAGGGGCATATCTCAGTGACATTCTTAGGCGGTATAATTTATCGACCACAGACATTGAGGCAGCTGCAGCAGACAACTACGTCACTACCTTGGCCGCCAAGGACATTTCTACCTATTCGCCTTTGATAGCTATCGACATCGCTTGCGAAGCCGAGGACACAGGATGCGTCGCTGGCTATAGGCCGCTCGATCTTCAGCACAGTGGTCCGTTCTTTATCGTCTGGCCGCTAGCCAAGTTTCCTCAATACTATCAGGAGACAAAGAATTCCATCTGGGTATGGTTCGTAACCCACCTGCGGCCTTCGAATAGATGAATAGAAGACGCTACTATTTAAGAGACGTGGCACCGTATATTCTTGTCATCGCCGCTTTGTGCGTATTTACTGGTCTGTACATTAATACTGAAAAGCAGAGATATAACGATGTGATTCTCATGAGTCGTGCCATGGAGATACAAACCCGAATATCGGATGTGCATGAACGGCTCACTATTCTCTCTTATAGTGTTTCAGATGCAGAAAAGAGCGGAAATAAACCAGACATTCCTGTGTTGCAGTTGGAATTGATTAAGTTCAATCTTAACCATACGACGGTTCTACCCTATATCGATCAGTTTCTTACAGCAAAGGATCTGGCGGCGGCCAAAGCCATCGAGTTTTTTGTCGACAACAACCTAACTCCTCTTGTGCAAGATAATCGCCTTGCGGACGCTGGTCGGCAACTGCAGGACGCCCTCATCAGTATTAATCGCATGCAGGGCAACGCGATTCTCCGGAATGAAGCCTTAAACGAGGCGATTTCGATCGAGGAAGCAGCAAGAAGAGATCGCATTATTGTGTTTGTGGCGGCGGTGCTTTTCTCCCTGACGGCATTATATCTTTTTACCTATAATATCAGCACGCGGCGACACGAGGCCTATATGCGTGTATTCTATCATATGTTTGCGCATATGACGCGCTCACGTATTGCTTCTCTCAGTTTGTTTCTGCAGCAGCTTGAGCACGGCAGTGTTCCGCCAACGGAATTCAAGGAGGCTGCACTCGGAACCGCAATGGAATTGGGGACCATTACGGACCGGCTTCTCACTCTCGGCGTCCAGCGTGATCATGGCCCCGATCAGGCCTTTGCAGACATTGCTCGTGCGGTTACCGATAGGTGCCCGCTCCCTGTGGCGCTGGAGATCGAGCCGGAATCTGGGCGAACGCCCGTTCCCGCTTCTCACTGGCACCTCATTCTCGACGAGCTAATCGCCAATGCGCTAGCCGCCGTCCAAGACCGTGCGCATCCCTTAATTTCTGTTCGAGCAGTTGTGCGACGCTCATTGTTCCAACAGCCAGTGTTGTACGTGGAAGTCGTGGATAATGGGATTGGCATGACACAGCCAAACCTTGCCAGAGCCAGCGAACCATTTTTTTCGACCAAAGCGGGCTCCCACACAGGCCTCGGTCTGACGAGCTGCACAGAGATGGTCAAGCAAATGGGCGGGCGCGTTCGCATAGAGTCCGCCCATGGCATTGGTACCATTGTCTTTATCCGGTGCAGGGTCGCGTCTTCGCTGCCATTTCGCTTGAGGCCAAAATGGAGTGCGTGAGGAGCCAACAGCCCCCCACACGAGCGCTAGAGCAATCAGAGCGCTTAAGAAACAGCTGGCAAGCGTGCCCAATTGGTGTATCTTGGCGTCAAATAAGTGATACACGGAGGGCAATTGGCAGGTATCAGAGCTTGCCGGCCAAGATCACGTTGCCGAACCTTTTCTCATTCAGCGTACCATCAGGTAGCACATTTCACGGAGACATCAGGGCAAAGTAAAGGCCCCCAGCGTTTGCAGCGCTGGGGGCTTTTAAGAGACAAGCACCAGAACGAAATGCTCGGGCTCGGTTAGTTCGCAAACTTGACGGTAGCGAAGTTACCTCGCCCCTCGAATCGCTGTCAACTGAAAAACGTCGTTTTGGCGAGTGGTCTCGCTTTGCCTTTTCCACAAGGAAAAGGTTCTATGAAGAGAGGTCTAAGGCGTGTTTCACCCGCGTCTGTCAATAATCAGCAATTGGCGCGTCGGTATCCGGACACGCCGGCGATTTCACGCACGGCTGCGATCAGAGTTGCCAAGCGAGTGGCCGCCGCCATGGGATTAAAAACCGCCAAACTGGCCGTTTTGGACCAATTGTTCGGCTTCTCCAAAGCCGCCGATTGGCTGGAGGGTTCACGGCCCCTGGTTTGGCCGTCGAATGTGACGCTCGCACGCCGGCTGTCAATTTCGGTCTCCACTCTCAAACATCATCTGCGCGGCCTCGTGGAAGCCGGCTTGATCGCCTACGCCGATAGCCCGACCTATCAGCGCAGGGGCCGCCGAGATGCCGACGGGAATATCGTCGAGGGCTATGGGATAGACCTGTCCCCGATCGCCGTGCGCTATGATGAGTTCGCGGAGCTCGCGGCTGTCGCGGAGAAAGAGGCGAAAGAGCGACAAGCCCTCTCCTATCGTCGCACAGAGCTTAGGCGCGAATGCGAGGCCCTACTAGTTGGTGCCACCCATCAGGGCCTCGAAGGGCCGTGGCATCAGTTGCAAGCGCGGCTCGACCGGCTGCGGGAGGAGCGGGCGACTACTATTGCGAAGTTGACTGGCATCGTCGCGGCGCTCGAGGCCACTCGGGACATGGCGGAAGAGGCTTACGAAGACGCGATTCAGGGGTTGAATCTAGATACTGCCCTATCGAAATTTCGGCCTCTTAAAACTACAGCCCAAGAATCAATTTCTGGACATTGTAAGAGTAAACGGCACGACGCATTCGCGTCGCAACATTATACTTTAATCGCCTCCGGCGATGAAGAAACATCTATCGATGAAAAGCGTGGCGCCTACCCGCGCCATTCGCAAGCCGGCGAAGCGCCCCAGGAACGCGATATCACGGATGATCTCAAGAACATCTCGTTTCCGCTCGTTCGGGATGCCTGCCCCGAGATTGGAAATTTCTGCCCGGACGCCTTCCGATCGTGGGGCGCACTGAAAGCCAATGTCGATGTGCTAGCCCGGCTGTGCTCGATCAATCCGCAGGTCGTCGACGAGGCGCGGCGACATCTAGGCTCCAATCTCGCGACCGTTGCCGTCGCCGTGACCTTCCAGAAAACCACCATCAATGGAGTTGCCAAGCCCGGCGCTTATCTGCGCACCTTGGTGCAGCGTGGTCGCGCCGGCCAGCTATTTCTATCGCGCTCCTTGTTCGCCATGCAGGCTGCCAATACCAGGCCCCCAGGGAGGTCGCAATGACGGCCGCGGGCCTTAACCATCGCGGCACGCCGCTGGCCGCACCGTTTGCGGGCATCGAACTCGCCAGCACAAAAAACGCTCCGATCACTGACTGCGCAATAGCTTTGCGGTTTATCGGTCGCTGGCGCCGCACGACAAGCGTGCGGCGTATCGGCCTGGGGCGCGGCCCCTCATCAGGAGAAGCAGACATGGCGACGACAAAAGCAAGGTTCGATATCACCGGACGAATTGGAAAAATCACACCGACCGGCAATGCTGTGAAGGGGAGCCTTGGTGCAGATGCGTTTTGGCGCAGCGCCAATGACGAGAAAACAAAGATCACGCTGTGGAAGACCGAATCGTCTTCGGCAAAACCGCCGAATATTTGTCTGCATACCGCAAGGTCGGGGACATGGTGCGCGCACGCGGCGAACCGGGGACATCAGCTACAAGAACGACAAGGGAGACACCGTCCATAGGACAGACCGAAACGTGGATCGGTTTGACGTTTTGCGAGCTGCAATGGATGAGGCGCAGAAGCCCGCGCCGCGCCCAGGACGATATGATCGAAATGTTCTAGTTAGCGTTTGGCTAAGTCACAGCGAAGACTGCCTATTTCAAAGGGATCAAGGCCGAATTGCCTTAATCCCTTCAATCAACTCTCCCCTAAATAGTGGCGGAACGCTCACTTTACCTTCTTTTCAAAGCCACTTTCGGGCATGATGCTGCATTGCTTAGGGCAAACCCATGCATGGCCTTGAGAGATTTAATACAGGGCTCATTAAAAGAAAGCGCCGACCGGTTTCAACAGCGATTTCATACCAGGGTGCCTATCATCCGAAGAATCATGGTCGGGGCACCTGACTGCGCCCACTACAGGGGTGGCTTTTCCGTGTTCCATACACGACGTTATCGGAACACAAGATACATGCTGAGTATGGCGGTGTTTCACCGGCACCTGCCTGTGAAACAAACCATCCCAGCTTCTGGCGCGCCTGAAACAGCCTCTTACCTTTCCAGCCCGAGGAGCGCCTGATAGTGCTGCGCGCTGGCTTCTCACTTGATGGGGCGAATTGAGTCTGCCAACCATGACGCAAAGGGTAAGCAGACCACAGGCTGCACCTCGACTTGTGCTTTGCCGGTCGAGTCAGGGCTGTCGGCTCGTATCAAGCACACTGCATTGGCAAGCGGTGCTGTTGAGTAATCATCAGGCGTTTTTGGAGTAAGCAAGGCTGCGCGTCTGTGGAAGTAGTGGAACCGTTGAGCCTGGCCGATAGCCCAATTGCACGCTGTAGTGTGGTTTGAGCGCCGGGGCGGATGGGAACTATTCGAACATCCCCTACTCTGACGCCACGCCTTGATCGTCGCCGCCGGGCTTCTCATAGTATTTCGGGAGGTACCTTCCATCTTCGCGCAAGTCGTGCTCATCAACCACTTGCGCAGTTTCCCAAATTACCTGGCCGCCAATCTGAGCAATCTTATCGGCCGTTCGCTTGCTGGGCAGTCGTATTAGTTTGCCTTGGTCCAAGACTGTATAATCGTACACGATTACTGTACCCATCCGTCGCCTCCTTCACGACAACTGTTTGACTGCCAAATTATAAAAATGAGCGGATTTCCCATACAATAACATATGATAATGAAAAGACGGTATCGAGATACTCTAAATCGATGTACTTCTGGCACCCTTTGTGATCTCGGCAAGCCGCAGGCAAGCATGTTACCCCGCGCAAACAAAAAGGCCGGCCACGCGAACGGTGCCCTGCAGTTGCGAGTCGCTGTCTGTGTGGACAGTGGCGCGGGGCAAACAGCGCCGGGTAGTTAACTGAGAAAGTCCCGCTCTAGTGCCCTCTAGAGATGGCCAAGAAAGGTGGGCGTGTCGGAACCGGCGCCACTTGTGGCCGGTTGAATCTCCATTGGGAGGTTGGCGCCATGGACAAACAAAGGTGGAGCAAGCCGGTTACCTTCGAGATGGATACGGCTCGCTTTCGAACCATCGCAAATACCAAGGAAGCTTCGCGCTATTTGCTCGGGAAATGGTCCGGACCACGAGGCCCTATGTATGTGCACGCGCAACGAGTGTGCCTTGGCGTTTTGGTGGGGCGAGGCACACCAGAGGATGCACGTGAGGCGTTCGTGGACGCGCTAATGGAGTCTGAGATTTTCGTGTGGCACGACAGCAGTGTCTTGCTTGGCGAGAAAGAAAATAAAAACACCATTTCTTGACAGCCGGGCGACTGAAATAGTCAAGCCAAGCGCAAATGCCGGAGCCGGCGCTTCCAGCGCTCACCCGGACCCCAGACGGGGTTATGGCCAAAACGCCTCTGATCGGATTGCCCAATGTCTGCTTTTAATATGTCTGCTTTTAATGGCGCCTCGGTTCCAGGCTCGCTGGCTTCCACACCCTGAACGTGCACCGTCTCCACCAGGGGCGGCGGTTCCTGACGTCCGGCAGACGGAGCGATGTTGGATGCTGCTCCGGCTGGCACGCTGCCCGGAACATTGGCTTCGAACCCGAATGCGCCAGCGGCAGCTTTGACCGATGCCTTGGGTGGGCGAGGCTTGCGCGGTTTTGAGGAGACGACCTCTTTGGTTATCACAGTTTGTTCAATCGGGTCCGGGGTCACCAGATCCGACAGGGCGATTTGCGGCACTGCGTCGGACTTGGGGCGAGGCGCAAACACACTCTGGGCCGTGGCGATGCGTCCACGCTCATCACTCGAGCCAGCGGCCAAAGCCTTGAAGGCCCGCTCGGCAAGCTGGCGCGTTTGGGAATGCGTGGTGCTGGCGGCAGGCGCGCTCGCCTCGACGACCACGGGCCGTTCGAGGCGAACAGCGTCTTTTGGAGACGAAATCGAACGCGAGCGCTTCACCTCGACGAGGAACGGTTTACGGGGCGTCTTCATGAGGGGCGCGATGCCTGAGCTGTGGGAGATGTGTGATCCATAAATGCCGGACCTTGGAGGCAGCGAGCAGAATGAGTTGAATCAGAAGCGATAGCCGATCCGCAGACCATAATTGGTAATGCCTCGATTATTGTCGCACAAATTGGCATTCGAATTGTGTTCGACAGTTGCCATGATGCTCCAATGGTCCGTGAGGTCATATCCCAGCGAGCCTGATACCCGAAAGAGCCCGTGGCAGCCCAATGCATTGCGGGCGTTGTGATAATCCTGGAGTTGGCCATTGTTCAGGCTGCCGCCGAACGAAGCTTCACCGAAAACTCTTTGCGTCAGGTGATATTGCCAGGTCAAACCGGCATAGATGGTGCTGGTCTTGCCTTCAAAATTGACAGTCGTGCCCAGATGCGGCCGGGGCAGCCACCACTGATCGTTGGTTCCCCACGGCTTGGCGAACAGGATCTCTGCATTGAGATCGAGCCCGCCGTTCTTTTCAGGTGAGAAAGGCGAGTGCACGAAACCGCCCAGCCGCACTTCGTCGACAAAATAGGAATGCGGCAGGCTGGGGGATGGGTTCAAATCAGTAGCCAACGCCGGAGAAGCCACGGAAAGTGTGAGCATCAATCCCAACAGACAGCGTTTCATGTTCGCCTGATTCGCGAGAGTATGGTTAACGATAGTACAACAGCGAACTGCCCGCGCTCGATACTAGAAAAGCACTTTCCCCCGTTTTCGACGATGACTTCCGCGGACCTTGATATTTTTTTACAAGCTTTGTGGTGAACGCGAGCTAGGAATAATCCCATCGCTGCGAATGGCGAGACATATTCCCCAATCGCAAAAGGGTCAGAAGCGTTCCAAGCCCGAATTTCGAAAGGAGCGCATAGTCCACTACTGCGGCGCAAACAAAGCCATTGTGGCTGGCTCCAATATTGAATTATCCACCGTTGGTTTCGATCTATGGCTTGGGGGCGGGGAAGCCCTCTACGGCAAGTTGGTTTGAGGTGAACAATGGCAGGCAGAGCCTTTCACCATCCGATTGCATTCAAGGTTGCAGCCAATCGGGCGATTACAATAGCGAGCGTCGAGTCCGCCCTTGATTTCCTTGATCGTCAATGGCCAGAGGAAGGCGGAGAGATCTACCTTCGAGCGCGCCAGGCCTGCCTGGAAGCCCTGATGGCTCCTAATCGTGTCACCTCGGCCCGCCACTGTTTTGTTGATGCGCTGGGCGAGGCAGGGCTTGAGCTTATTTTTGAACTTCGAGTTTCTCCGCCTGCCGTTCAGCAACTGGAGCGTTCGATCCGCAAGAGTTCGGCCTAGGTTGACGAGTTTGAGCTTCGGCGGCCATATACGATCGTATCGTTACTGTCATACCGGGTCAATTAGATCCACCTGTGGAACTAGGCTCTTTTGCATTTGTAAACTCATTCAACGATCGGGCTTTCGCAAAGCGTTAGCTGTAGCCGGTTAACCTTATTGGACTACCCAAGTCTTGGCGATGTGGACTGAATGTTCGCGGTGCATCCCGGCTCAGCGGCAATGATCCGGATGCGGGAACTGTGAGCCCGGCGTTCGGTTATAGTTTGATCCTGCCGTCGCAGGCCGGAGCGCATCCATGCTCGATGTTGCCGGACAGTCCCTTACTGACTCGCGCGCGATCTCCGGTCAGGCCGCCGATGAGGCCGGCCTTCGCTACGTCAGCGACGAGGGGCCGGGCATCCTTCGCCGGCGGTCCGGCGCGAGCTTTCGCTACGTTCGCCGCAATGGGGCTCTCGTACGCGAGCAGGCCATTCTCGCTCGCATCCGCGAGCTCGCGATCCCGCCCGCCTGGACGGATGTCTGGATCTGTCCCTCGCCCAACGGTCATATTCAGGCCACCGGACGCGACGCCAAAGGCCGCAAGGAATATCGCTATCCCGCCCAATTTCGCGAACATCGAGAGGCCAACAAGTTCGAGCACATGGCTGTCTTCGCCCGTGCTCTGCCGACAATCCGCATGAAGGTTAGCGAACACATGGCACTCCCCGGCCTGCCACGCGAGAAAGTACTTGCGAGCGTGGTCCATCTCCTGGAGACAACGCTAATCCGCGTCGGCAATGACGAATATGCCCGCCAGAACAAGAGCTTTGGACTGACGACCCTGAAGAATCGTCATGCGAAGGTCAATGGCAGCGAGGTGCGCTTCAACTTCAACGGCAAGAGCGGAAGGAAATGGTCCCTCGGCATCAAGGATCGGCGAGTCGCCAAAATCATCCGTTCCTGTCAGGAATTGCGCGGGCAGCAGCTTCTCCAATACAAGAATTGCTGCGGGGAGGTCCAGGCCGTTAGCTCAAGCGACGTGAACGACTATCTCCAGGAAATTTCAGGCGAAGAGCTCACCGCCAAGGATTTCCGAACCTGGGCGGGCACTGTGCTGGCTGCCGTAGCCCTCAACGAATTGCAGCGCTTCGACAGCGAGGCACAGGCCAAACGCAACCTAAAGTCGGCAATCGAGACAGTTGCTGCGCGGCTCGGCAATACGCCCACCATCTGTCGCAAATGCTACGTTCATCCAGAGATCCTGAATGTCTATTTCGACGGCAATCTCGTGCTGAATATCAATTCCGAAGTGGCCCGGGAACGGACAGAGGACCTGTCGCGGTTGCGGCCGGAAGAGGCCGCCGTGCTGGCGCTGCTTCGTGTAAGTTTGGCGGCCAAGTCGGCGCAACAAAGTTCAGAGCTCGCCCACGGATGAGATCGCCGGCCGCAGTGGCGCTGGTTTCATAGTTGCTTTGCAATTCGGATTGGGCGTTGCCGCTCTGGCTAGTATCCCGATCGCAGTCGTGCCTCTGGTAAAGTTTTTGAACTGATGCGTGGAATGAATACTGGCCTGCGCTGGCTACTGCGCGTGGAACAAGCGTCGCACCCAACTAGTTGTGCTTGTTAGAAAATCGTCCATCCACATATGGAACCTTACAGCTTGCAGTACTCTCATTTAGGCCGTACTTTGTTCTCCGAATCAGGCACAATCGACGATGACGTCTCGGACGCAGTTCAAAGTCAGACGAGTTTCGGGGCGCCGGAACAGGCCGACGGCCCAGATCAGCGATATCGGATAGTCGTTGCGATTCCAGCTCAGAACGAAGCCGAACGCATCCTATCCTGCCTTGCGACATCACTTCGGGATTCTCACGGCTAGATGTCCTCTGACAGACGTCACATTGAACACACCTTTAGCCAGGTTTGCCGGTTCGCATAGACTGCTCTGCTGTCTCGATTGGCTCTTGGCTGATACGCTCATATTCCGCGATCACTTGTGCGCCCAGAAGCAACACCAGAGCTCCAATTTCTACGCTCAATAGCACCCCGACGGCTGTAGTGAGAGAGCCATACACCACTTGGATCTGTGACATGGTGGCGTAGTACCAAATCAGAATGTGACGCGTGCCCTCCCAAAGCAATGTGGCCGTCACCCCGCCAATGAAAGCATGACGAAGGGACAGTCGTCCGACGGGCATAATTAGATAGATTGCGGTGAGTAAGAGCATCTCGCCGGTGACCCCGACGAGGTAGAGAAGAAACACGGAGACTTGGTCCAGTGAGCGCTGCTGGCCCAGAATGGTTATGCTGCGTGTCCCGACGGCCTGCAGCATCCCTGAGACAACGGTAACGACCAGGAGGCCAACACTCAAAAAAAGGATGAAGAGATAGGGCATAAAGGCGGACACCAGAAAATGTCGCCTCCTGATTTTAACCCGGTGATAGAAGATCACCGACATGGCGTTCTCGAGAATTGTGAATGCCAGAGCACTGAAGAAGAGCATTGTCACGAGAAGAATGCCCCCAACGACGTCCTTGTGAGCGAGGAATGTCCGGACTTCAGCGACAAGGGCATTTGATTGGCCTGGCACGACGAACTCGAGATATTCACTCAGTGTCAGGAGGAGTTGGTTTTCCGGTACGACGTGCGAAAGCGCCATCAGAATAAGAATGAGCAAAGGGACGAGAGACAACAGCGTGTAATAGGCGACCGCTCCAGCGAGCAGTATGCCCTGGTTGGCACGAAACTGCTTCATGACAACCAGAGCGAAGACGCCGGGTCGCCTGAGTATCTTTTTTGCAGTTCGACCCAGTGTCCACATCGCCCAGATACTTCACAGGCTTCGAGAAAGTGGGCAGTCGCAATGAGAGAAGCACGACGCAATGCCCGCGAAGGTCCAATCGGCAACGTACCAGATGACCAGTTGCTAAGCTGAGATTGCAGGCATGGACGGGCATTGGCAAGGCCGAACCATTGTGCTGAGCGGTTGCCGGAATTGGCGCGCGAATCTGCCATGGCCGCAATTGGGCTGGACGAGACGCGTGAATCATGAAGCGACGGCCTAATTGTGGCGGCATGGACGTGTCCGAAGCCAAGAGGCTGAAGCAGCTCGAAGATGAGAACGCCAGGCTGAAGAAGCTCCTTGCTGAACAGATGCTGGATGCGGCCGCGATGCGGGAGCTTCTGTCAAAAAAATGGTAGGGCCCGCCGTCAAGCGCGACACCGTCGCGCATCTTCAGGCCGTGATGGCTCTGTCGGAACGTTGGGCCTGTTCCATCGTCGGGGCGGATCGGCATTCTCCTGCCGAGATAACTGTTCCCTGAGAACCTCGTAAGGTGTTTTTCAGTTGAATGCACTCAAGCTCGTGCAGGATACCGGCCGCTGGGTCGTTGCGATCAACTGGGACGAAAAGGTCAGTGTGTTGCTGGTCGAGCAGAATTCACGCGTTGATCCTCGTCACCACCCGGCGCTGATCACTGTCTTGGCTCCTCGTCTTCGACGCTGTTTTCGTTCACGTCGAATTCTTTTGCCATCGCGTCCTCTGTTGCTAAAGGACAATGCCCGTCGTTGTGGTAGGTGCCCGGGCAAATCAGGCCACTGGGTTATTCTATTGTGGCCTTGATGTTCGTTCTGGGGCACCCCAGGCTGAGATGGCCAAGCTTATTTCGCCGCCTTGTCCTGGTTCGACGAGCGAATTTCCTCAATTTCATGCGTCCGCCTCAGTTCAATCCCAACCAACTGGTTGTCACCTTCGCCATGCATCATGAGGTGATCGAGCTTGGCCTGAATAGCCGCCGTATCCCGACATTGGGCAATCAATATCGTTGCTGCGATAATCAGCGCCGACAGCGATAAATACGTGTCGAAAATCAGCAGCCACGCTGGGCCGAAGTGAAGCGGAATACCGATCAACAGGCCGGCAATGATGCTGAATACAATGCAGATAAAACCTGCTGTTGTCGACAGCGTCTTGGCAAACAGATTCACGAAATGCTCGATCGCGTTCATGGAACCATTTCCTTTCTGTAGCACTGGGGCCTCTGAGTCGACGCTTGAGAGGCAGTCTATCTGCGACAGGCATCGAGGAAAGCTGCACCCCCAAACTGTTAGAAAGCGAGCTGACAGATCCGGGCGACGGGCGCGTATAGGCACTATCTGGACCACGCGAGAATTAGATCGTCAGAGCGCGCTCTTGTCGTCGGCGGTATTTTCACGCCGCGGCGCATATGACACCCCGACGACCAACAGCGGAAGAGCAGGTTTTGATCCATACAGTTTACTTCTGCCGTCCGGGGTTCTTCGCCACGACGGTATCAATTCGCCGGAACCAATCCGGTCAAAATCCGTTTCAGCGAATGGTCTGCCACCGTTGGTGTAAGCTATAAGTTCAACTCCGATTTGGTGATGAAGTTCAACGCCCGCGGCGCTGACGGCTTGATCGGTCGCCGGTTGTGGCTCTGCTCAAATTACTTGGCCTTTGGCTGTATTTCCGCGAGGGCCGGCACCGGATTGCGCGCAAACGCAGTCGGTCGCTCGAGCTGAATACAATCCACTTCGCGCTTCGCTCCGGTTTTTTATGCCCCGATGGAACGGGACATCCTGCTTCAAGTTGTAGTGGGCGGGGATCGTTCGATCCCCCCAATACCTCGCAACTTGGCCCGGCGTTTCGGTTATCCCCCGCCGCGCGTCGGGCCCTCTTGTGTTAGGCCTCCCGGGCTGAAAAAGAGCGTGCATTGAGGTCCCGAGAATGATCACGGCGCGACTCTAGTGAGTCCATCCGGCTCGCGTCACTCCCGTACGAAAAGCTTTGCCTCCTTCAGCGCATCCAGGAATGCCTCCCGCGCGTCTTCCGGCTGTCCTCGACCTGCGAGCACGCCGAGGCAGACTTTTCGAGCATGCACATACATCGGGCCTGGCGGCTGATGCCAACACTCCAGCAGGTATCGTGACGCTTGTTCGACCGTGTTGATCGCGCGGAACTCGTCGGGCCCGGGCTCAAAGGTGACGGCTTCAAAAGGGTTGGATCATGAGGGGCCTCCACACTGCAAACGGCGTCGCAGCGTGTGAGTTCCGTGAAGCCCCTGAGCATGGTTCGTCTAGCTCCAGGCGCGATCAGCAACGGCGCGCATGAGCGTATTCTAATACAGCAAAAGGGGGGCTCAGGCGCTTCAGTGGACGTGGCAAGACAACGCCTCAGGCATTGGCCAATCGACATGCCGAGGGCTCGCCATGAGCTTTTATCTCCCACTTATCGACCAACAGACCAGCACAACTGGCAGCGCTACAATATAGCTCTCGACGAGAAGGCCCTCGTTTATGCACTTGCCTGTCTCGAAGCTTAGGTGACCGATCAGTGGTCGTTCCGGGAAATCTACAGCAATCCCAACAACCCAACGCTTTTTAACCGGATTTATGCGTTCTTTTTCCGGGAGGCCAGCGACATCGTTATCTTACATAAATTCGCCGCTTCGGAAGGCGGGCCTAGTGCCATGACCGTTCGCCCTCCGAAGTTGCGGCGCACTCACCCCGACTATCAGATTGATTTCGAGGATGCTGTAGCGCGGGCATTCAAATCACTGATAATCGTGGCGGTCTCAGCGGGATGGGCGCCAACGACGGTTGCCGAAGGTCTGCTGGCCGCCGCCCGCGCACAGGTTCGAGAGGTCGGCGCTCATATCGCGAGCGAAAAGCAGATGCATGGCGACCAGCCGGTCCGTAGGGAGCCTGATGAGCCGTCGACGTCTGAAAGGCAGTAAGTGCGGGTCGGGCCTTCGGCGAGGCATTGATCGGTCAGCGTTGCCCCAGAGGGAGAATGCCATGAATTTCAAGGCATTTAACAAGGCTAGCGGCGTTTTGAAGCGTTCGGTGACGTTGGATGGCCGGCGTACAAGTATCTCCATCGAGGCCCCGTTCTGGGAGGCGCTGGCAGAAATCGCGAGCAGTTTGGAGGCGAGCCGGGGTGAGCTGATTGAGCGCATCAACCGGAACCTCTCCAGCGGTAATCTGTCATCCGCGCTTCGTGTCTTCGCGCTTCAATTTTACCTTGAGAAAGGGCGCAATCCGGAGAACCACGACCGGGCGGCGCGTGCCGGCGCTTGGCGCAGGTAGCTGTCGGCGCCCCTGCTTTTTCCATGGACGTTTCTCTATTGAAGGCTGCCTATCTCGACATACCGCCCTCTGGCACGCAAGCACTCTATAATCTCGTAGAACAAGTGATCGCGCGGTCCGAACTTGTCGAGAATTTGCTCGATACGCGCACTGGCCTCGGGCCGATCAAGGTCGATGGCAAAATAGCTGTGATCCCCTAAGGCCATCCGTCCGGGCTTGTCGCAATTAGCTCATCTACCAGTTGCGGAACATCGGCAGGGGCTTTTGATGATTTGATCATGGTAGGCCTCTCCCTACCGAGAAACTTTGCCAGACGGTCGCCCACCAGTCGATCGCCAGAGTGGCGGCGACCTGTCTTTGCTGCCTCTCAGCGGAACCAATGCGGCACTCTATAAGTTGATTATCTGGCGCTCTTTGATTCGGCCCCACTGCTCCGACGGGCAGACGCTGCGAACTTGCCGGGCGCCGTTC
>Ga0207002_1097_pt1 | contig 16638 bp, 16 predicted proteins | sample Alteio_BWMinCont_88_FD_153473 | JGI IMG/M metagenome (GOLD analysis project Ga0207002, IMG submission 153473) | Enriched cells from forest soil in Barre Woods Harvard Forest LTER site, Petersham, Massachusetts, United States -... | ecosystem: Environmental > Terrestrial > Soil > Temperate forest >...
CGGCTTTAGGGCGCCTACTTCGTCAACTTTGGATATTTGCTTCATGGCCTCAATGTCATCCTTCAGGTTATCAGCGTATTCCTTCAATTTTTTAAGACTGTAATTGCCGGACATGTTGATGTATAATATCGGAAGGTCGGCCACATCAATATCTGAAATTTCAGACTCCCTTAAATTGTTGTCATTCTGTGGCAGATCCTGCTTCGCCTTATCCACAGCATCTTTAACATCCTGTTTGGCATCTCTGATTTTAACATCGGCATTAAACTCTGCTGTAATGACGGAAACATTTTGCTGGGTATTGGAAGTGACTTTTTTTAGGCCTTTAAGAGATTTTAGCTGCTTTTCCAACTGGCGGGTAACCAGCATTTCAATATTTTGCGGTGATTGGCCATTATAAACCGTTGTGATATAAACCTTTTGGAATACTATATCCGGAAAGTTCTCTTTAGGTAGCGAATTATAGCTTAGCAGCCCAAGCACGGTAATTAAAAATATAATTACATATATCGCTGTTTTGTTATCAATAGCCCAGCTTGAGGGCTTAAATTCTTTTACCTGGTCTTTCATATCAGATCAATTTATTAAGTGATTAATTACCGGACTTTAAAACCCTTATTTTATCGCCATCTTCAATTTCACCGGCGCCTTCGGTCACTAACTGTTCGCCTGCGGATAACCCTGAGGTAATTTCAGATTTCCCCCCGTAGGTTGCCCCTACTTTGACATTTTCCTTTTTGGCAATCCCATTGCGGTTAACAAAAACAAAGACGCTCGTATCTGATCGCTGAATGGCATTTAACGGAATAGCGATGGCATTCTTTTTTGAATAGTCGGCTATTTTTATAATGGCAGTCATATTTGGACGTAAACCTTTATTTTGAGGCAATTTTACTTCTACGCCAAAGCTACGCGAATTAGGATCGATAACTTTTGCTGCAAAAGTTATTTTGGCCATTAGCGAATCATTTGCATCTGGGATAACCACTTTAACATTGTCTCCCTGGTTAATATTACTAGCGTACGATTCAGGCACATCTGCTTTAATTTTTAGTATATCGGTGTTTACTATCCTTATTCCGGTGGCCCCGGGGGAAGCGGCCTGGCCTAGTTTAAGATCCATTTGGTCAACGCTCCCATTTATCGGCGAGATAATTCGGTACCAATTGGCTTGCTGCTTTAAGCCGTCAACTTGTTTTACTGCACTTTCAAAACTGCTTTTTGCCTGCAAATATTGCACTTCGGTGCCAATTTTTTGATCCCAAAGATTTTTTTGACGCTGATAAACGGTTTGTGCGAGGTTTGCCTGGGTTTGGGCCTGGGCAATATTTTGTAACAATACACTGTTGTCCAATTGCGCCAGTTCCTGCCCTTTGCTTACGTGTTGCCCCGCTTTAACGTAAATTGCTGTTATCGTTCCTGCGGCCTGCGGATATGCCATTACATTATCCTGAGCGTCGATCCGGCCCTGCAGGTCAACATAATTCGTAAAATTTCCAGATGTAACTGTCATTGTACTTACATCTGTCGATTTTATCGAATCCTTTTTGCCCAGTTCCGTTTGTAATTTTAAGATTTTTTCATTTATGTCTGCCTCTTGTTTTTTTAGATCAGCCAATTGAGTGGCTTTATCTTTTGGTTTATTGTTGCAGGCCGCTAAAAGCAGGATGGCTGAAAGATATAATAGTTTTTTCATGTCTTATTTATATTTATAGTCTAAGGTTCAATTTAATTAATTCGTCCGTATGCTTTATCAAGGTCAACTTTGCTTACCAGGGCGTCATATAAGCCTTGTATGTATGAATTATCTGCATCCTGAAGCGCGGTTTGAGCCTGTGTAACTTCAATGCTTGAACCTACGCCCTGCTCATATTTAATTTTTGACACCCGAAGCACTTCTTCCGCCAAAGCCATATTCTTTTTCTGATCAGTCAGGGTTTGCAATCCATTAATAAAAGAGATACGGGCCTGGCTAACCTGTAGGTTTATAGTATTCTTCATATCATACATATCATTTTGTGATTTTAGTAAAGTTATTTGTGATTGCTTTAATTGGTTAAGATGCTGCCAGCCCGTAAAAATAGGTACATTTAAAGTAAGCCCAACATAAGCTGACGGATAACTGTTGGCGTATAGCGCACCAAAGCTATTGTTTTGAAAAGAGGGTGTGTAATTTGCGTTTGCTGTTAACTTAGGTAAAAACTGTCCTTTTTTTAGTTTTACATCATACTGGTAGAGTTTATTTTGAGTTTCAAGCAAACCATATTCAATCCGGTTACGATATGCAGTTGTATCATTTGTTGCATTACCTACAGTTGCATCCAATTGAATATCTTCAAGTTTATCCTTAAGAAATAACTCGTTTTCAATTGGCATTCCCATTTGAAATTTTAACAATTGATAATTTAATGCCAATAAACGATTCGTATTTTCACGGGTAGTGATCAATGAATTATATTGGACTGTTAAACGGTCAACATCAATTTTTTCAACAACCCCTTGTTTGTTGCGCGCAATAGTTTCATCCAGTTGCTGTTTAAGTTCATTGATGTTTGCTGCCAGCAATTTTAGTTGTTCCACACTAACCAAAACCTGGTAGTAGGCTTTAGTTACGTTTACATTTGCTTCAATTTTTGAGCGGGTATAACTGCGTTCGTAAAGCTGCTTATAAGTTTTCCGGCCTTGCAAACCAACAAGGTAACTTGGATCAAAGAGAATCTGGCTTGCATTAACAGATACGCTTGACTGATAAGTAACCCCAAATTTTAGTGGTACAAAAGTTCCCGGCTTATTAAAAAATTCTCCTGGTATTAAAGTAACCGGTATTTTTAGATAATCAAGGAAGGAGGCCGTACCATTAATTTGCGGATAGCCCTGGCCAATAATTTCTTTCACGTGGTAGCCGGCGCTTGTAACATCCAGTTTTGAATTTATTACATCGTGCTGGTGATCATAGGCATAATTTATGCAATCAGCTACTGTAAAATGGTATGCTGTAGTATCAGTTAAGGCCTGTTGTGAAAAACCATTCAGGGCTATTCCAAATACTAAAGACGATATAAAAAATATTTGTTTCATTTGTGATTTGTTTGCTGTTTATACTTTATCTTTTTATAATAATTTTAATATCCTGCGCAAATAACCTTTACCGATGTGACAACCCTATGTCAGCAGTTTAAATTATTCGTCATGAATATTTTTATACTGGTTTAATAACTTGTAACCTTTAAGCGTGCAAATACCATAGTTAAAATGTTCATGGAATTGCTGTTGTACTTTCCATATGTTAAATTCGGCAACCGGGAAGACCGTAGTGTTAAAACCCAGTTCAACCTGGTATACACGCATCCGTGCTATTATTTTCACATCAATATCTGGCCTTATATAGCCTTGTTTAATCCCTTTTATTAAAAGTTCTTCTAACGTGCGTATCAATACCCCCGATTTAAAGTTTTGAAATTGCCTCCATGCTTCCTGATGATACTTTTGTAAATCGTGGATAACAATCGGGTTGATCCTTGAAAATATATCTTCCGAACATTTCATCATGTTGATCATTTCTTCAATCACATTCCCTGATTTGCTGATAATTTCGCTCATCTGATTTTCATCCTCCCGCAACTTTTTCTTCACTAAAGCCATCACCAATTCGTTTTTATCTTTAAAAAACTGGTAGATGGTTTTTTTCGACATACCCAAATGCCTGGCTATGTCATCCATTGTTACGCTCCTGACCCCTGCATTTAAAAACAGTTCTTCGCCGCCTTGTATTATTCTTTCTATCTGACTCATTGACTTTCGTGGTCAAAACTATGGAAACATTTTTAGATTTCAAAGTTTCCATCGGAATTTACCATTATCTGACAAATGCCGTTCAAATAGCGGCAGTTTTAAGTGGCAGTGGCGGGATATTAAAAAATTTACCTGATCTGCCATCCATTAATTACCAATGAACAAATTTATTGCATGCAACCGTTACACACGGGTGGAAATAACGACAATATAAAGGGCATTTCGCGCCATGACTATGCTTATGATAAAACTGCTATTGCTACTCTAAACTGCCACTGAATCATTACCTTTGTAAAAAAATTAGTATAATATGAAGCTTACCCCTCTTTCAGCAATATCCCCGGTTGATGGCCGCTATCGTAATACAACAGGCGAACTGGCTGAATATTTTTCGGAATATGCGCTGATCAAATACCGGGTGTTTGTTGAAATTGAATACTTCATTGCATTGTGCGAACATCCATTACCGCAATTACAGAACTTTGATAAAAATGTAGCAGAAAAGTTACGCGATATCTACAGAAATTTTAATGAAGGGGATGCTGAAAGTATAAAACAGATAGAAAAAACCACTAACCATGATGTTAAAGCTGTTGAGTATTTTATAAAAAAGGAATTTGATAAACTTAACCTTAAACAATATAAAGAGTTCATTCATTTAGGTTTAACATCGCAGGATATTAACAATACTGCCATACCATTTACTTTTAAACTTGCTTTAAATAGAACTTACTATCCCATTGTTAATGAATTAGTTAATGTGTTAAGAAAGTTTGCTGCCGATTGGGTGCAAATAACAATTCTGGCACATACGCACGGCCAGCCGGCATCGCCAACCCGTTTGGGAAAAGAAATACAGGTTTTTATAGAACGAATAGAAAACCAGCTAAATCTTTTAAAGTCAATACCATATTCGGCTAAATTTGGCGGGGCCTCAGGAAACTTTAACGCTCATCATATCGCTTACAGGGAAATAGATTGGAAAGCATTCAGCAATCATTTTGTCAATGACATTTTAGGTTTAAGCAGGTCGCAGTTTACTACCCAGATTGAGCATTATGACAATTTTGCCGCCCAATGCGATGCTTTAAAAAGGATAAATACAATTCTTATAGACCTAAACAGAGATATGTGGGCCTATATTTCCATGAACTATTTTAAACAGCTTATAAAAGAAGGAGAAATAGGTTCGTCGGTTATGCCGCATAAAGTAAACCCTATCGATTTTGAAAACTCAGAGGGTAATTTGGGTATCGCGAATGCTTTATTTGAGCATTTCTCGGCTAAATTACCAATTTCCAGGTTACAACGAGACCTTACTGATTCAACGGTGCTTCGTAATATTGGCGTTCCGGTAGCCCATACCTTAATAGCCATAAAATCAACCATAAAAGGTTTGAACAAACTGCTGCTTAATACAGATGCCATAAATGCGGATCTGGAAGCCAACTGGGTAGTGGTATCCGAGGCAATTCAAACAATATTGCGCCGCGAGGGCTATCCAAACCCTTATGAGGCGTTAAAAGAGCTTACTCGTACCAACCGGCAGGTAAGTGCGGAAACTATTGCAGTTTTTGTTGATAGTTTGCAGATTAATGATACCATTAAAGAAGAAATTAAGAAGGTAACACCTTTTAATTATACAGGTATTTGATGGGGATGTGCAGATTACAAATGTGCGGTTGCATTTCATATCGGACAATTTAACACATTAAAAAATCCGCACATCTGCATATTTGCACATCCGCGCATTGTAATAAACAGGTCATAACAATATAATAGCTGTATTTAAATCAAAAAGCTGCTTAACTTTGTTAATTATTAATAAAAAAGAAGATGAACATCAACGTATATACAGAATCAACCCCTAACCCTGCAACAATGAAGTTCATTGTGAACAAATTGCTGATCAACGGGAGCGTCGACTTCGCTACAAAGGAGAACGCTGAAAAATCGCCTTTTGCTAAAGAGTTGTTCAAGTTTTCGTTTGTTAATGGTGTTTTTTTTGCCAGTAACTTTGTTACAGTAACTAAGTTTGAGGATGATAGCTGGGAAGATCTTTTGCCTATACTAAAAGAATTTGTAAAAGGCGCGGTAGAGTCTGAATTAAAAGTACAGGAAGAAGAGCAGCCGGAAGCCGGGGACTTTGAGGGTACAGATACCGAAGTTAAAATACAGCAGATATTAAACGATTATGTACGCCCCGCAGTTGAACAGGATGGCGGCGCCATCACCTATAAATCATACGATGCAGGCATAGTAACCGTAGAGTTGCGCGGATCATGCAGCGGTTGCCCCTCATCAACGGTTACCTTAAAGGCAGGTATTGAAAATCTGTTAAAACGAATGGTCCCGGAAGTTACAGAAGTGGTATCTGAGGCTGTTTAAATTGGATTTCACAGATTTTTGAAGAATGATTTCACAGATTGATTGGAATGATTTCACTGATTATTATAGAGTGATTACGCTGATGACTTATATCATTATACCGTTTATCGGTGTAATCACTCAAAAAATTCGGTGTAATCATCTTTAAAATATTTTTGGATTGTTTGCAATAGTTCCTTGGTTATCCTGCTATTAGTAGCTATTAATTCCCTTGTGTTTAGACATTCGTTGCCGCCTTTAAAATTTACTGCTTCTCCCCCAGCCTGGCGTATTATAACAATACCTGCAGCAACATCCCACGAATTTAAATTGTATTCGTAATAACCGTCAAATCTTCCGCATGCAGTATAGGCCAGATCAACAGCAGCAGACCCTAAACGACGAAGCCCATGGCAGTTTCTCATTAATTCGGTAAACAATTCGATATAGGCCGGTTGCTTTTTAAAATCGTAATACGGAAAACCGGTGGCTAATAAACTTTTATCAATTGTTGGGGTGCCGCTTACTTTAATTTCGTGCCCGTTAAGATATGCAGGCGCGTCTTTCCAGGCATAGAAACATTCATCCTGGTTAATTTCATATACCACGCCCGAAATCAATACATCAAATTCCTGTAAAGCAATACTAACTGAATAAACCGGCAGGCCGTGTATAAAATTGGTTGTACCATCAAGCGGGTCGATTATCCAGTTATATCTTTCGCCTGTTTTTTTTATCGTTTTCTCTTCCGTTATAAAACCTGCGCCAGGCACGATATTTTTCAAAGCAGCGACAATTTTCTGTTCGACAGTTCTATCAACGTAAGATACGAGGTCGTTTAACCCTTTAATTTCTACTTTGTCAGCAGTAAATGTTTTTCTTTGCTCTCTTATAAAAGCTCCTGCTTCTTTTGCAATTTCAATTACGTTATAGGTTGCTTGTTCTAACCGCATGATATAAATATACCAATTCGAGACAATTCGTGTTTTAGCTTTTAATTTGATGTCTTAACGACAGACTAAAAGAAAAAAACTTGTGTACAAAATAACTTACAAAAAACAAACTAAGCGCCGCTGTTACACGTGCGACCGGCGGATACATGTGCAGCTCTTGTATAAAGAATTTTAAAACAGCAAGGTTAGCAAAAAACCCGAGTACAGCCACCGATACAAACCTGAAAAATTGTTTATAGGGTGATGACCTTGATTCCGAAAACACAAAATACCTTGTTATCAAAAAATTGACCACCACACCCATAAAAAAGGATATTGCCAATGAAATTGTGGAATTGCGAACTGTAAGAAAATGTATATCATAGGTTTTTTGTACCAGCAAATTATGGTAAAACAAATAAAATGCAGATATATCAACCAAAAACCCTATTCCTGCCGAAAGTACAAACCGTATAACCTGGTTTTTTAATATTCTATTACCGAGGGTTATGCTATCCATGATTGATCGCCGTCGCTTTTTTATTATTCAATCCTGTTAAAATTAAAATTGCACCCCCGGTTACCATAAAAATCGATATCAATTCGGCTTGCGTAAAGCTAATTCCTGCGAAGTGGTATTTGGTATTCACCCGTATCAGCTCAATAAAAAAACGTTCAATACCGGCTAATATCATGTATATGCCAAACAGTATCCCCGGTATTTTTATCCTATGGCGTATGCTCCATAAAAAGAAAAACAGCAGTATGCAAATCACTGATTCATAAAAAGACGTAGGGAATACCGGCACTTGCAATACATGGCAATACTTGCCGCCGCACAACGGTATAGGGATTCCCTCATCATTTACATTGTGCGGGAAATTAAACGACCACATCCAATCTGGGGTCCAACTGAACAAGTGCGGTTTTGGGGCCGTGTTAGGGATACCCCAATCACCATCGCCAGACATTTGGCAACCAATACGACCAAGACCATAAGCAAGCATCATGCCTGGGCCTCCAATGTCAAGCATGGTTAATGGCTTTATGCCATGTTTCCGGGCAATATACAAAACCGCGGCGCCGCCGCATATTAAACCCCCATAAAATGTAAGGCCGCTAAATCCAATCAGCATGCCAACCGGATCTTTCAAAAACTCGTCCCAGTTTTCAAGCGCATTAAATATTTTTGCCCCAGCAAAGCCGCAAACTGCTGCCCAAAGCAGAATACTGCCCATCAACTCGTACGGATGAACGGTTACAACCTGCTGCTTTGGTTCCGGCAATTGCTGCTTCTTATTCTCAGAATATGCCCACCACGCGAAACCAACTGCACCTATTACCCCACCTACCCAGCTACCGCGTAGTGATAAAATAAAACCTTGCGGGTCATTTAACAGTGCACTATAATTAAGCGCCATGTCTATTAACTTATAGCCTAATATAAAACCAAAAAGGCCATTCCCTGCTAATTCGGTTATTGAGGCCGGCGCGCCTATGGTTATTGTTTTTTCAAAAGAATGGATATAGCCTAATTTTTCTTTCCGCTTAAATTCCTGTAAAAATGCCCAATATGCACCTATAAAGGCAATTGCAACAAAAAATCCGAAAGATTGAATGGGTAATGGGATATTAAGGCCGGTAAGGTATTGAATAAGCGAGGAAATAGTTGGGAACATTGATTACTAATTTAGGCGCAATATAAGGTTAATGAGCAAATATCTCTTCGCTTTCGGTTATTTCAACATCACCTTCGGGTGAAATTTGCGTTAATAAAACCATTTTTAATTCGTTTACCAGCACCGGATCGTACTTGGTCCGCACCTTTACATAGTTGCGGGTAAAGCCGTGCATAAAGCCATCTTTTATATCGCCCTCAAACAAAACCTCTTCAGTTTTGTCAAGCTGGCTTTCGTAAAATACCCTGCGTTTTTTATCCGATAATATATGCAGCATTTTGCTCCGTTCGGCACGGGTGGAACCCGGCACAACACCACCCATTTCGCTGGCCAGTGTATTTTCCCGTTCCGAATAGGTAAAAACATGCAGGTACGAAATATCCAGCCCTTTTAAAAAATTATAGGTATCGATAAAGTCTTCGCGCGTTTCGCCGGGGAAGCCTACGATCACATCCACGCCTATACAACAGCCGGGCATCAGTTGTTTAATTTTGGCTACGCGGTTGGCATACAGTTCGCGTTTGTACCTGCGGCGCATTAAACCCAATATTTTATCGGATCCTGATTGCAGCGGGATATGAAAATGCGGCACAAACTTATTTGAACCGGCCACAAATTCAATGATCTCATCGGTCAATAAATTTGGTTCGATGGATGATATGCGTATCCTGTTGATGCCCTCTACCCTATCCAGCGCTTTTACCAGGTCAAAGAACTTATCCTGGCGCAAGCCGTCCCTTATGCCAAAATCGCCCAGGTTAACGCCGGTTAGGACGATCTCTTTTACGCCTGACGCGGCTATTTCTTTAGCCTGGTCAATCACATGGTCAATCGTATCGCTGCGGCTGTTGCCACGCGCCAACGGAATAGTGCAAAAGGTGCAGGAATAATCGCAACCGTCCTGTACTTTTAAAAAAGTGCGGGTACGGTCGCCAAATGAATAGCCGGAGATAAATGTTTTTGCTTCGGATACGGGCTGGTTATAGATTAGCGCTTTCGAATTTTTGGTAAGATCGGTAATGTGGTCAACAATTTGAAACTTTTCTGCCGCGCCCAAAACCATATCCACGCCGGGTATTTCAGCGATCTCTTTTGGTTTTAGCTGAGCATAACAGCCAACTATGGTAACATAGGCATTAGGAGAAATTTTCAGCGCCTCTTTTACCACCTTTTTGCACTTTTTATCGGCATTGTCGGTAACCGAACAGGTGTTTATTACATAAACATCAGGCGTATCGGTAAAGTCAACCGTATCAAAACCAGCCTTGTTAAAAAGGCGGCCAATGGTTGATGTTTCCGAATAATTCAGCTTACAGCCTAATGTATAAAAAGCGACTTTTTTACTCATTTTGAAGGCGCAAAGGTCGGAATTAATTTCGGAATTCGGAATTTCGATTTCGGATTTGGCTTGTTTTCGGATTTGAAAAGAAAATTGTAAAACTGGATATATTAAACTTATCTTCAATTTCAGATTGTTCGAAACGTTTAAAGAACTTTGTATTGAAATGAAAAAGCCTACACTTCTAACCTTACTGGTCTTAACCGTTGCATTTGCCGCCTATTCGCAAACACCGGCCTATAAAGTTTATGCTGTAAGATTTGCGCGTTCGTCCTATCATTTTTCCGTTGCTGATTGGGCCGATGGGGGGCCGAAAACAGACAGTGTTAAAATTGATTTTATGTTTTGGCTGATCAAAGGCGATAACGGTAAAAATATTTTAGTGGATGCCGGCTTTTTGAACGACCTTGACGATGCCAAAGACTTTAAAATAGTAAACTATAACAGGCCCGATAGCGCACTTTTAAAAACAGGGCTAAAGGCAGCCGATATTACCGATATCATATTGAGCCACCCGCACTGGGACCACATCGATGGCGTTAGTTTGTTTCCCAATGCCCATGTATGGATACAGAAAGAAGATTTTAATTATTTTGTAAGCGCGGCCTGTCAAAAAGGCGCAAGTAACGGTGGGTTTGTTAAGAGGGATGTCCGCATGATGGTCGACTTAAATTTAGCCGGCAGGGTAACACTTGTTGACGGCGATGATAAAGAGATCATTCCGGGCATAAAGGTATTTACAGGTTCAAGGCATACGTTCAATTCACAGTACGTGCTGGTTCAAACAGGCAACAATAAGGTAATTATTGCGTCCGACAATATCTGGATCTATTATAATCTCGACCATTTGGCGCCGGCCTCAACAGGCGGCACGCTCGATCCTGCCGGATATGTAAAAGCCATGCAAAGGATGAAAACTATGGTATCTGATGTTAAGTACATTATTCCGGGGCATGATGCGCAGGTGTTTTCGAGGTTTCCGGCGGTGGGTGATGGGGTTGTGGAAATTAAATAGCGGGGGGTCATGCGCACGGCCCTGTGTTAATTGAATATTGAATGCCAAATATTCAATGTTCACGTTCATTTCGCACGAGCCCCGCAGGGCCACACCATAATTACGAAAAGAAAATCGTAGAAGGACAAACTCAACAACGATGAAACGACCAGTATATACTATTTTCAATGTCATCTACCAGATTATCATATGTTGGATATTGATCATTTTAAACGCGTATTATAACGATTTGATCCTTCCTTCAAGTTTGTTGCACTCATCTGGGAAAGTTGGGATGAAAATACTTATAGCACTTGCAGAAGGTGTAGTACTAATATTAATTGTGTATGCAATTAATCGAGCCGTGTTAAGTGATACTGACGATAGCAAAAGTCAAAAAGGTGTTGCAAACAAAACCGGTAAGCTGCAATTAATTATTACAGTGTGTTTTATAATAGCAGTAATCTTAAGTTAAGGTAAGAAAAACAAAGTCATAAACAACAAAGCCCCCCCCCCCCTGGTGAGAATGCCGCACAAAGGCCAAAAGCGCTGAGTCCACACGTTTCATGGTTTGTTTTAAACACTTGCAAAATTCAACTTACTGATTTTCAGGTATTAGCGAAATTTTATTGCTTGTGTTTATGCGAAGTGAACGCGAACACTTCAATTTTCATAAAAGACAAGGCGGAATTAATAATTCCGAAATCGAAATTCCGAAATCCGAAATCATTGGCTCCACCTATAACTCTCATTCTCCAGCCCCATCAAATCAATTACCCTGTTAACAACCGTCATTGCCAGTTCTTCAATAGTTTGCGGCTTGCTGTAATATGAAGGTATTGCCGGGCAAATGATCCCGCCGGCTTCGGTAATTGTTTGCATACTGCGGATATGGATAAGGTTGAAAGGCATATCCCTGGCTACCAATATCAGTTTGCGGCGCTCTTTTAATATTACATCCGCTGTACGGGATATCAGGTCGTCGGATATGCCATTGGCTATCCTCCCCAGCGTGCCCATGGAGCACGGAACAATAACCATCGTATCAAACTTTGCCGACCCAGAGGCAAAGGGCGCCATGAAATCGGTTTTTTCGTAAAATTTGAATGGATAATTGTTAAAATCCTCGTTATCCAGTTCAAACCGCCATACCGTTTTGGCGTTATCCGACATTACTATCCCCACTTCGGCAATTTGGCCGCTCAATTGCTGCAGTTTTTCTAACAGCAATTTTGCATAAATTGCACCACTGGCGCCTGTAATCGCAATAACTATCTTTTTCTTCATATCAAAACAAACAGACTAGGCCAATTAAAATTGAAGGCATAAAAAAGGGTCGAATATAAATACTCGACCCTACATCTACCTATGAAAAACATGCCCTTGAGAGGGCAGAACAAATATAACACAGTTTTTTAATTTTTAAACAATTTATTAAAATAAATTTAACTGCTTACTGTGTAGTTTTTTTCGATCAGGGTTTGAATTATACCATCCACTAAGCCAACCGTAGGAACAAAAATATTTTTGATGTTAGCGCATTTCATTACGGTTAAATATATCTCACAAGCCGGTATAATTACGTCTGCGCGGTCCATGTTGAGGCCCAGTACATTGATCCTGTCTTTTAAAGAAAATGAATTTAAATAATTGTAAAGCGATTTAAGTTTGCCAAAAGTTAATGGCGCGTTTTCCTTTTCTTCGGATAGTTTGTATAATTTATTAATATTGCCCCCTGTGCCAATACCCGAAATAAGCTTGAACTGACGAGTATTTTCGCGTATAAATTCTTTCATTTCGTTCCAGCTTTCTTCTGTATCCTGGTTATCCAGCATGCGGATGGTACCGATATTAAATGACCTGGATGCCCAAAGTTCGCCTGCTGAAAATAATGACAATTCGGTACTGCCGCCGCCTACATCAACATACAAGTAATTTTTACTTTTATCAATACTCTGCTCTGCATGGCTGGCATAGATCATCCCTGCTTCTTTCTGACCAGGAACAATCTCCAGATCGATCTTAGCTTCATCTTTTATCCGTCTCACTACATCCGGGCCGTTTTTAGCTTCGCGCATGGCCGACGTGGCATAAGCCATATAATCAGCAACTTTATAAACATCCATCAGGTTTTTAAAAGCCTGCATTGTTTTTATAAGGTCTGTTGCTTTTCTATCGGAAAGATGATGTTCTAAAAAAGCGTCATCGCCCAGGCGCAGGGGTACACGGATCAGCGTATTTTTTTTGAATGAAACTGATCTGTTGTTCTCAATAATATCAGCAATAAGCAGCCTTACTGCATTTGAACCTATATCAATCGCGGCGTATCTCAATTTTATTTATATTTATATTTCAGGTAATTGTAAGTGTCAACTTGTGCCCTTACAGGCAGATCGGAATGGGTTTTATGATACTTATTGGTATTATGACTGTTTATTTCACGCGATTTTGTATTATCCTGCAGCTGGATATCAATTATATCCCTTATTTCCTTTCGCAGATGCTCATCATAGATGGGGAAACCAACTTCAACACGGGTATCGATGTTCCTTGTCATAAAATCAGCCGAAGTAAGATAGATCAACTCATTGCCGCCATTGCAATAAATATGTACCCTTGAATGCTCAAGGTATTTATCAATTATACTTATGATTTCAATATTTTCACTATATCCCTTCAGTCCGGCTATCAAGCAGCACATTCCTCTTATTATCAATTGAATTTTTACCCCTGCATTATTTGCCTGGTATAGTTTGGCTATTAATTGTTCATCGGCAAGGCTGTTCATTTTTAATACCATGTACGCTTTTTTACCGGCTTTCGCATTTTTAATCTCATTGTCTACCAGCTTATAAATTGCCGGCCGGGCGTCAATTGGCGAAACGATCAAACTTTTTAAACCTTTGGGTAATAGGCTTTTATTTAATGCTTTAAAAATATCTACCAAGTCCGTGGTTATCTTTTTGTTTGTTGTAAGCAGGGTGTGATCTGCATACATTTGGGCGGTCCGCTCATTGTAGTTACCTGTAGATAAACAGGCATAATATTCTGTTTTTCCTTTTTCAACCCGGGCAATCAGGCATATTTTGGCATGTACCTTATACCCATCAATCCCATAAAGCACATTAACACCTTCTTCTTCAAGCCTTCTGCTCCACGAGATGTTGTTTTGTTCATCAAACCTGGCCCTTAACTCAACAAGGCAGGTAACCTTTTTTCCGTTTTTTGCTGCATTAATAAGTGCGTGCATCACCATTGAATTTTCTGCCAGCCGGTACACGGCTATGCTTATCTCCTTTACTTTGGGATCGATCGCCGCCTCGCGTAAAAAATGGATCACGTAGTCGTATGATTGATAGGGCGTGCTTATCAGGTAATCTTTTTTAGCCGCCATTCCCATCAAACTCTTACCAAACGATAAACCATTTACTGAAAGAGGAAGGTTTTTTTCATACTCGAGTCCGGGACGGCCTACATTAGGGAAGTCAATGAAATTTTTAAAATTGTGATAACGGTTACCAGGAATCAGACTTTCGCCATGCAGGCCCATCCTGTTTACCAGGTATTTTAACATATCCAAAGGCATGTCCGAATCATACAACAAACGCATGGGCTTGCCTTTACGCCGCTTTTGTAAGCTTTTTGATAATGAATCTATAAATTTCTCGCTTACTTCTTTATCGAGGTCAAGCTCGGCATCGCGGGTAAGCTGTATGGAATAGGCTTCAACAGTCTCGTGCTCGAAAATGAAAAAGACATCTTCAAGGCTATAGCGGATAACATCGTCTAACAAAATAATAAATTTGAGGTTATTAGTTTCAGGTAAAACAATGAACCTCGAAAGCGTATCGGGAAATTCAATTAATGCGAGCTGCGATTTTTTGTCTTTGGTGAGTTTAACAAAAAAGTAAATGGCACGGTCTCTTAATTCCGGCAATTGTAAGCTTTCGTTCAGCATAATAGGGACAAGGGTAGCCAACAGCTTTTCCCGGAAATAGTGTTTTACAAATTCCCCCCTGCTTACATTCAGCTGTTTATCATTAAGGATAAATATTCTTTCTTCGGCAAGCTGTTTTACAATAATGTTCTCGTACAGGTTGTTGAATTTACGCTCCTGCCTTACTACAATGTTTTTTATCTGGTTTAGTATCTTTTTAGGATTGTACCCTAAAATTTCCTTTGCCCTTTCATTAAGGTTTGATAAACGACTAAGGGTGGCTACTCTAACCCTGTAAAACTCATCAAGGTTTGATGAAAATATAGCTAAAAACTTTATCCTGTCAATTAGTGGTACCGTCGGATCAGCCGCTTCCTGCAAAACCCGGTCATTAAAATATAACCAGCTAATTTCACGATTGATGATAGGTACATGTTTATTATCCATAAAAAGGAAGGCTTTTCAGCCGGGTTTACAAATCTGCTTATTTAATTGTTAAGTTAATATTAACACATTGGTATATCTGTATGTTTTTATTGTTGCCAAATAGTCCATAGTCGATAGTCCATAGACCATGGCTTATATATATTTAGCCTCAATTAGCTATGGTCTATGGACTATCGACTATGGACAGCTGTAAACAGAAACTAATTTACTAATTTTGTCCCTCACCAAATAAATCTAAATATGCCAACTTTTGATATAGTAAGCAAAATTGACGGGCAAACATTGGATAATGCCGTTAATACCGCTAAAAAAGAAATATTAAACCGCTACGATTTCCACGGCACCAAAAGCACTATTGATCTTGATAAAAAGACCAATACATTAACCGTGGTCACTGAAAATGAAATGCGTTTAAAAGCCATACAGGATTCCATTATTGGCCGCATGGTTAAACAGCACCTCGACCCGAACGCGCTGGATTTTGGGAAAGAACAATACGCCTCGGGCAATATGATTCGTAAAGAGATAAAAATTAAAGAAGGCATTGATAAAGAAGCTGCGAAAAAGATCGTTAAAAAGATAAAAGACAGCGGTTTAAAGGTACAGGCGTCCATTATGGATGACCAGGTACGGGTACAGGGAAAAAAGATAGATGACCTTCAAGCGGTGATCGCCTTGTGCCGTAAAGATGATTTCGGGCAGCCGTTGCAGTATATTAATATGAGGGACTAATTTGATTTACGATTTTAGAATTACAATTTTAGAATTTTAAAATGCGAATTGCGTAATATTTTTTTGAACTCTATAAATCTAAAATCGCAATTCGTAAATCTAAAATAAGAAAGCCGCCCCTTGCGGAACGGCCTTCTCAAACTAAACCAAACTATTATGAAAAAAACACTCTTTTATTTCGGATTTCGGAACTTCGATTTCGGATTTAATAAGTTGAATATTAAATCTGTCTTCCGGACTTTCCGACTTCCGGTCTTTCGGACTTAAATTACTTCACCGCTATTTCTCTTGATTGAATTTTTGCTTCTTCTCTTTTAGCTACATTAAGCTTTAAGATACCATCGGTATATTCAGCTTCAATTTTGCTGTGGTCGGCAACTTCAGGCAAGGTGAATGATCTGGTGAATGAGCTATAGCTG
>Ga0207002_1098_pt1 | contig 16597 bp, 17 predicted proteins | sample Alteio_BWMinCont_88_FD_153473 | JGI IMG/M metagenome (GOLD analysis project Ga0207002, IMG submission 153473) | Enriched cells from forest soil in Barre Woods Harvard Forest LTER site, Petersham, Massachusetts, United States -... | ecosystem: Environmental > Terrestrial > Soil > Temperate forest >...
ATTGAAATTAACCACAGATAAAGATAAATAAATATGAGTTATTTAGAATATTTAAGAAACTATACGGTATGTGATCAATTTACAAGATTGCAACATTTACAACTCTTACAACATTTATAACCTAAAATAAGTAAAAGGTTTGTAGACTTGCCGAAATCAATTTCGATACATTGCTGTTAATAAATTAAACGTATTACTTTATATGAGACTTTCCGTTGAACGAAAACCAATAAGAATAAACCCCGATCCGAAGCGTGTTATTGCAAGATTTTTTTTTAATGATAATAATCGGGCTAAGGAAGTAATTAAACGGGTAATGGACATCAGCGAAGATGTTGCATTTGGCATAATTTCGCCCTTATTGCAGGAGTATTCAAAGCGGCACAGAAATATTACCCGGGTATTAGACCGGCACTGTACCAAATTAAAACCACTTTTTGCCGAACTCGAAATTGATTTTAAATCTATAACTGAATATCGCAAACTGCTTATCGGCTCGTATTTTACCCATGAATATTCCATTGAATCGGCGGCGTTTTTTAATCCATCAATAGTTTCAGATCCGGACCAAACTGAATTGCCGGAAGGCAACAGGCGGGTGATCATCAGTTTCAGGGCGGTAGGTGAAGGGCATATTTCGTCAATTACTTTTAGGCGGGCCTTAATTGATCAGGATGATAACATCAGCGTTTTACCGGCTGGTAGTTATGTTGATGAAGCTGAAATTGTCAGGAATGCGGTTTACAATAGAAAATTATTTTTTCAAAAGGCAACCGTAACCCAAATCAATATTGATGTACTAAAAGAACTGGAATCAAAACTCGATGCACATTTTGAATATTCAAACCTGCGAAGGGTTATCCTTGATTCGCAGAATTTGCAGGAAAACGAAATTAAGAAACTTGAGTACAATAAAATACTATGGCTCGCTGACTCTTATTACGAAATTGTTTTTTCGCTAGACACTGATTTATCCGACCGTGTAATATTTCCCATTTCGGAATATGAGCGGAAGGGTATTGAAGATGCAAGGTTTGTAGAATTTAGAGACGATGACGGCGGCTGTGTTTATTACGCTACGTATACGGCCTATGATGGGGCGCTGATAATGCCTAAGTTGTTACAAACAAATGATTTTTATCACTTCAAAATGATGCCGCTGTATGGGGAAGGAGCGCAAAACAAAAACCTGGCTTTGTTTCCCCGTAAGATAAATGGCAAATTTGCCATGATATCCCGAATTGACGGCTGTAACAATTATATCATGTATTCGGATAAAATAAATATCTGGGAAAAGCCTATGCTTTTACAGACCCCAAAGTTTACCTGGGAATTTATACAGATTGGCAATTGCGGCTCGCCTGTTGAAACCGAACACGGATGGATTGTAATAACACATGGGGTAGGCCCTATGCGTAGATACGTGCTGGGCGCCAGTTTACTAAAACTTGATGACCCCACTATTGAAATAGGGCGATTAAAAGAACCGCTGCTTGTGCCGAACAGTGATGAACGAGAAGGCTATGTGCCAAATGTATTGTACTCCTGCGGTTCGCTCATTCACAATGGCAAGCTAATTATTCCTTATGGTATATCAGATTCATCAACGGCTTTTGCAGTAGTTGACCTTGAAGAATTGATTAATAAGCTTAAAGAGGATGAGGAGGAATAAGAAATCTATTGCTGCGTATACCATCAGCGGTGGTACAGGAAAAGCAGGGATAATTTATGATCAGGTATCCAATATCTGCTCATAAAGTTTTAAATAGTCACTTACCATTTTATCACTTGAAAATTGTGACACGGCCCAGTGATGACAATTTTCACGTTTTATATTTTTGATCTGCCCTACCGCTTCTATAGCTTCGCCAATAGTATTAACTAAAAAGCCGGTTTGCCCATGCTTTACCAATTCGGGCATCGAGCCTTTGTTAAATGCTATTACCGGTGCACCGCAAAGCATGGCTTCGGCCACGCTCATGCCAAATGGCTCATTGAAATTAATAGGGTGCAGCAATGCCGATGCTTTGCCTAAAAGCTCATTTCTTTTTTTCGGCCCGGCCGGACCGATATATTCAATTTCTGAATTTAATTGAGGCGCTATCTTTTCGTTAAAATAATTTTCGTCCTGTATAATGCCGGCTATCAGTAACTTCCGGCCACTTTTTTTAGTAATCTCTATCGCTTCGGCTGTTCCCTTATCCGGATGTATCCGACCGAAATATAACAGATAATCGTCGGGCTTGTCATTAAACTCAAAATCATTGGTATCCAAACCATTGTAAACTGTAGCAAGATATTCAAGTTCAGGGCTGCGGTCGGCATTGCTAATGGATACATAGTAACCAATGGAATTATATTTTTTGTAGACTGGAATTATCGCGTGTGAAGAAAAGCCATGTATGGTAGTAATCACCGGGGTTTTTAGCAACGCTGAGTAAGTTAGCGGCAAAAAATCAAAATTATTATGGATAATATCAAAGTCAGCAGCTCTTTCCATCAGGTTGCTGATATGCAAACACTCCAGCACTTTTGCATCCTGGCTGCGATCTTCTTCGTAACCGGTATCACAAACAGCAGAAAGTTTACCCGCAGTAATGGAGTCGCCGGCAGCAAACAATGTTACATCAATCCCTGATCTGATTAAGCCCTCCGCTATATTTGAAGCCACCTGTTCCCATGGCCCATAGTGCCTGGGAGGGGTTCGCCATGCCACCGGGGATAATACGGCTACTCTCATTTAATAAGTTTCAGCAAACTGAGCAATTTTATTGTACTCATATTCCAGTTCAAATGCTTTTAAAACTGTTAAATGCGAAATCAGGTAAGCTAAAGTACTTTCAGCACCCTGGTTACGGTTAATGCCGGTTGGCAATAAGCCGTCGCAACAGCCTTTGGTTTCATGGTCATATAACGGAGCCCGCAAAGTATTTTCGCCCAGGAACCATTTATAGCACAAAAACATTTTTTCAATATACTTTGGCTTGCGGAATATTTGATAAGCCTCGAAATGCATCAGCACCATTGCCATTGTTTCAATGGCCTGCTGATCAAAAGCAGGGAATGATCCTCCCCTGCAATACCAGCCATTGTTGCCAACCGGGCTTAAATAACCATTTGATAAAGTTAGTTTATCTAAAAATGCCATTGCTTTTAAGGCAACCTGTTTAGCCTTTTCATTTCCGGTTATTTCGCTTGAGTGCAATAAAGCCAACGGAAGAATCCCGTTATCATAGGTCATTTTTTCCTCAAACCATTGCCAATCATCCGATAGGTTATACTCAAACCCATCAATTAACGGCTGGGTAAGTTTTACCAGTTCATTTACCATCCCTTCATCACCTGGTATAACCTGAAGATATAAACTAATACCTACAATGGTATTTGCCATTCCCCGTAAGTGCGTTAATGATTTAAAGTGAGGGATTGATTTTTGAAATATCTCCATGGCGAACTCCCTGTAGGAATTGGTTGCCGCGCATCCTATTGAATGGCCCAATGCCCAAATTGTCCGCCCGAACGAATCTTCAGACCCCAACTCATCCAGGTATTGCCGGTTAAAACTTAAAAAGTTACGAAAGTTGCCATCTTCCGTTTGCATATAGTGAATGTAGCTTAAATATACAGGCAAAAGCTCAAATGCTTCTTTGCTTTTACTTTGCTGATAAGCCATTAAAGCCATTATTAAAGCCCGCGCATTGTCATCAAGGCAATAACCTTCCTTCAAATTAGGGATCCCATATTTAGCATGTTGCACAATACCGGTATCATCAGTTAAACGTAATATATGTGATAAACTAAATTTGGGCATTATTTCGGGGTCAACGATGCTATTATTTAATATTTTGTCATTAATGTCATGCGTTGCACAGGCCTCCTGTGCAGCCTTTATATATTCGGCGCCAATTACCGGCCAGCGTAAATGCAACCCATAACCGTAAGCATTTTCCCTTAACTCATTTAGTAAAGATTTTTGGTCCAGTAATTCATTTACAGTTTCAGCGAGCTCATCTGCATTTCTAAAATCAAACAGGCGGCCACGGTTATCAGCCAGCAATTCTGTTGCGTGCCAATAAGGGGTTGATACAACGGCCGCCCCGGCGCCAACCGCATATGATAATGTGCCGCTGGTGATCTGGGCTTCATTCAAATAAGGCGTTAAATAAATTTCGGCTGCCGCAAGATAATTCACCAGTTCTTCTTCGGATACAAACTTGTTGATAAAGTTAAGGTGCTTTGACACATCTAATTGTGTTGCCAGACTTTTCAGGTGGTCGCGATATTCTTCACCTGAACTTTTTATTACACCCGGATGAGTATTGCCCAATACAACATAAATTACATCCGGATGTGTCTCAACTATTTTTGGCAATGCCCTAATTACCGTTTCCAAACCCTTGTTGCGGCTAATTAAGCCAAATGTTAGTAATACCCTGTGGTTTCTAAATATTGTTAAATTCTTTATTGGGTTCTGTTCAGTAGCGTTAATATCCGGAACACCGTGTTCAATTATCTGTATGTTTTCAACTGGTATATCATAAATAGTGGTCAAAAATTCTACTGCCCGCTGGCTCATTACAATTATTTTTGATGATTGTTCTGCTATCTCGCGGATAATGATACGCTGAACATAGCTGGGGCTTTTTAATACCGTATGTAAAATTGATATTAAAGGTTTTTCGAGCCTGTTAATTAAAGGAAGAATGTAAATACCGCTTTCACCTCCGTATATCCCAAACTCATGCTCCATTATGCAAACATCAGCATCGCTTGTGTTGATATAGTTTGCAGCCCGGATATAATCCTTTTGATGATCTTGCCTGATAACATATTTTACTTCTTCAGGGTATTCATATTCCTGTATATTCTCGGAATCAGTTAACGCCACAACAAAGCCACCCCTTAATAAAGTCGTTTTTTCAGGAAAATTTGCGCTTATAGCCCCCATTAAATTTTGGTTAAATGTTGCTATTCCACATTCCCGGGGCGGATAGGTTGATATATATGCTATTTTCATTGGTTTTAGACGATGTTTACATCATTAACGTCATTTTTAATTTATTGTTTAAGGCTTTGACTTAAAAAAGTGCATTTATGACCAAGAAACCTATTTTCAGGTACTGTATAAACCTATTTTCACGGTGTGCCTTACCTTTTGCATAAATCATACCGATAAACTATATTTAAAAATACAATTAACAATAATATTCTACCGCTTCCAAAATCAGCGCACAAGCTTTTTTAATTTCATCATTTGTGATGATCAGCGGCGGGGCGATACGCATGGCATTGCTGCAATGTAAAAACCAATCGGTAATTACACCATGTTCAATGCAGCGGTCTATTATTTTTTTATTGAGTTCAAAGCTTTCCAGTTCAATGGCAAGCATCAGGCCTTTTCCACGTATTTCTTTTATTGCAGGATGGATTAATAATTTCCTGAACAACGTCTCTTTTTCAGCAACCGTTGACATCAGGTTTTCATTGAGCAACACTTCGAGCGCAGCAAGGCCCGCCGAACAGCAAACCGGGTGGCCGCCAAAGGTGGTTATGTGCCCCAGTATAGGGTTTTCTTTCAATGCCGACATAATATCATGCGATGAAATAAAAGCCCCTACCGGCATCCCGCCGCCTAAAGCCTTGGCCAATAAGAGAATATCAGGAACAATATTGAGGTGCTCAAAGGCAAATAACTTGCCGGTACGCCCAAAAGCAGCCTGTATCTCGTCAAGTATCAATAATGTCCCGGTTTCATTGCATCGTCCTCGTAAAGCCTGCATATATGCAGCGTCCGGAACCCTTACCCCTGCTTCACCCTGGATAGTTTCGATAATAACGCAGGCTGTCTGGTTATTTATTTTATCCAAATCTTCCGGGTTATTGAAGCGAATAAAATTAACCCCCGGGAGCAAAGGGCGATAGGCTTGTTTAAATTCCTCATTACCCATTACGCTTAAGGCGCCTTGTGTACTGCCATGATAAGAATTATGAAAAGCAATGATCTGCGGCCTGCCAGTAAAACGTTTGGATAGTTTTAGTGCGCCTTCAACAGCTTCGGCACCGGAATTCGTGAAATAAACAGATTGCAAATTTGGCGGTAGTATTGAAATCAGTTTTTCTGCAAAACGTATCTGCGGGGTTTGTACATATTCGCCGTAAACCATCAGGTGCATATATTTGTCAAGCTGATCTTTTATAGCGGTAACTACGTATGGGTGGCTGTGGCCAAGGTTGCTTACGCCGATACCAGAAATCAGATCAACATAAGCCCGCCCGTATTTATCATACATATAAACACCTTCTGCGCGCTCAAATTCAAGCAAAAGCGGAAAATTGGTGGTTTGGGCGTTATTTAATAGGAACAACTGTCGGAGGGTGGGCATGGTGTAAAGTTAAGTTTTAAGTCCGAAAGTCGGTTGCCTATCTAATAAACCTTAAACAATGAAATTAAAATATCAGGTTTCACAAACAACCAATCTTGAACCCCTCGTTATACTTGATAGTATACTTTTAAAGTTAAGAAATAAAAGATACCGAGTTGTAAAAGAAATGTTAAATGAAATATTAATTTAACCTTGTTTCAACTAATATGTGATTACTCTCAATCTAAGGATAGATAGGGGTTTATATGCTTGCTCGGTTATCTATCATAATTAGTATACCATCTATAATGTTTAAAAGAAATATCAGCCAACCCATATTAGTCACAATACTAACTGTACTGTTTAATGCAGCTTCTTTGTTCGCCCAATCGCCCAAACAAAACCTCAACATCGTCTTTATCGGGAACAGCATAACCGGGGGCGCTGGTTTAGCTGACCCGGCAACTGAAGCGCCGCCTGTAATCGCATGCAATTATTTAAGGCAGCAAGCCAATATCGGTACTGTAGCTTTTTCCAACCAGGGTTACAGCGGTTTCACAACGGTTGATTTTTTGCCTTCAACAGCAAAGGCTTTTCGAAAAGTTGAACTGGCGGCGCATGCTTTTGCCGATAAACAGGCGTTGCTGATATTTTCCGTTAAACTCGGCACAAATGACAGCGCCATACAGGGGCCAAATGGTTCGCCGGTTTCTCGGGAGAATTATAAACAAAATTTAAAGCTCATTGCCGATAGTTTGCTTAAGGAATTTCCGGGTTGTATCATTATTCTTCAGTACCCTATCTGGTACAGTCCAAATACTTATAATGGCGCCAAATATCTTGAGGAGGGCTTATTAAGATTACAAAGCTATATCCCGCAAATCGACAGATTAGTTGCTGATTATGCTGCATCATACCCAAAACGGGTGTTTATCGGGGATAAAAAAGGGTTTAACTATTTTAAGAAACATTATTTAACCGATCTTCAACCCGAACAGGGCCGCCAGGGCATATTTTATTTACACCCTGATAAACAAGGCGCGGCTGCTCTGGGAACTTTTTGGGCAAAAGCAATCAATAAAATAATTGAAGGAAAATCCAATTAATATCCTTTAAAGATAATTATGAATGTTTGTCGCCTTTTTCTTTCCAATGGTCGCGGTAATGATAATCGCGGCTATCGCGAATATTTCTCTGGTCGGTGCGGCCCTTGTAGCCTCCATACCTTGTCCTGATGTCTTCATGATGTTCCCATGGGTTGCGTTGGTTCACTACAACTTTATAACTATGGTACCTGTCGAAGTTGCCGTACCTTGGGGGTAAAGTCCCACCATGCACCCATACATTGTTCTCATTATAAACATATTGATGGGCATTAACATCATAGTAAGCATCAATATCGGGCAGATAGTAAAACCGGGCATGATGATATCCAACCGGGCCCCAGTCAGGCTGACTGCCTATGTTAATACCTATACCGAAACCATTTTGCGCATCGGCAAATTTGAATGATAAACAGCCAAATATCATGACTGCCATAAAAAATAATTTTTTCATGAGTAATTTATTTGATAGATAGACAATCAGCAGGCAGAATAGTTTGGTTTATTTTTATACAAGGGGAATATAAAACGCTGTAAGACTTACGAAGTTTTAGAAACCTCGTAGGTCTCGTTAAGGTTATCTATTGATTATCCGTTGAATCTGTATCTTTGTCGGCTTTTTTACCTGCCATTGCAAGTACAGGTTTGCCGATCACTTTGTACGAGCCTTCCCCTTTAAGTATGGAAGCCACCAGTTCTTTATCCTGCATTACTTTTACAGCCTGGGCAAGCTCTCTATCGTACTTAAAATTGGCTTCGTAACGTCCCTTTTCAAAGTAATAACGTGAAGCAATTTCGTTTTCCAGCACCTGCTTTATTTCGTCTTTATGCAGTTGCAGGTCATTTTTTTTGCTGGCCGCCATTTTGGCTTTTAAAACATCGTATTCGTTTTGTATCTCACTGAACTGTTTTTCTTTGGTCGCTGCATTTTTTAAATCAGTCAGTAATTTTTCGGAAGCAGTATTGTAGCTGTAATTCTTATCCGACAGAAATTTTACAAAATCAGCATAATCAGCATCTGAAAGGCTGAAAGTGCGGTCATTATCCAAAGTTGGATGAGTATCCCGGTAACGGGTAGCATAATCAAATATCAGCAGTTTACCCACTAATGCCTCTGTAATATTGGCAAAGCGGTCCTGTTTAACAAAAATATCAGGGTAAATGCCGCTGCCGTCATAAACAGAACGGCCATCTTTTGTTTTAAACTCATGGATCAGGGAATCGGCAACTTTTACTACGCTTCCATCATCTTTCCGGTGTGTATAATCGATTTCCTGTATGCAGCGGCCCGAAGGAACATAGTACTTGGCTATGGTGATCTTTACCAAACTATTAAAAGGCAGGTTAAAGGTTTGCTGTACCAAGCCCTTGCCATAACTTCGCTGACCGATAATGATGGCGCGGTCAAGGTCTTGTAATGAGCCGGCCACAATTTCAGATGCGGAAGCTGAATGGCTGTTCACCAAAACTACTAAAGGCAAATTTGGTTCAAGCGGTTCACTAACGGTGTTATAAGTAGCGTTTTTCTCTTTTATTTTACCTCTTTGCGATACTACTTCCACATTCTTCGGCACAAAAAGGTTCACAATTTTTACTGCCTCCTGTAGTATGCCGCCACCGTTTGAGCGCAGATCAAGGATAATACCGTTTGGATTGTTCTTTTTTACAGACGCTAAGGCATTGGTAACTTCCTCAGCAGAATTTTCAAGGAATTTGTCGAGTTTAATATACCCCATGTTTCCCTCAACCATGCCGTAATAGGATACATTAGGTTGTTTGATCTCATCGCGGATAAGGGTTTTCTCAACAGCCTGTCCTGTCGCGTCGCGTTTAAACAGCAATTTAATAGAGGCGCCTTTTGCGCCTTTAAGCAATAGGCCAACCTGGTCGTTATTTTTGCCTGCAAGGTCTATATCATTTATTTTAACCAGTTCATCGCCGGGGCGTATATCCGCCTTTTGTGCCGGAAAGCCCGCAAACACTTCTGAAACATACACTTTGCCATTGCGTGCAAATATCCCTGCGCCTATACCCCCGTATTGTGTACTAACATAGTGTAGCTTATAGTCTTCAATTTCCGATTCCGGAACAAATTCAGTATAAGGGTCGAGGCCGTCAAGCATGGCATCCACGCCGGTTTTTATCATTTTTGCCGAATTAATATCGTCAACATAATTGATATTAACCTCTTTGTACACGGATGCAAAAACATCAAGGTTCTTGGATATCTGGAACAGATCATCCTGAAAACCCCATGTGCATAAAGCCAGCATCAATATGCCTGCAAAAAACGCCTGCTTTTTATATTTCTTAAATAGCACTTTACCCTTATTCATCCTTAAACTTTATTTTAAAATATAAAATTACAAAAAACTACTTTAGTTTTTATACGGCCGATTGATAATTTCCGATTAATGCAATAGCGATGGGTTTTAAACCCGTCGCTATTATATCAATTATAACCGGTTATTGTCAATATTTACTAACGCTTTTTTTAGAGTAAATAGTACATAATTCCTGTCGCGGTTAACAAGTTCCATTAAATTACTTACCAGGCTGTCTTCCCCGCCTTCAGTGTATTGTAATTGTTCATCGGTAAGGTGGTTGTATTTCCGTTGCAGTTTAATTTTTACGCGCGCCCAATCTTTATTGGTGATACTGATCTCAGCCATGATTAAATTATTTTCAGCAAAAATATAAAAATACCGGCTGCTTGCGGTTAAAAATTTGGCATGGCTTTTATTTGACTAATGTAATTTATTTAATAATTAACCGTTAGGTTAAAATAATTAACCGATAGGTTAAACTAAACTATGAAAACTATGAAGAAGTATCTTTTAAGTGCAACATTGCTGATAGCGGTATGCATCAGCGCAAAAGCACAATTTTCCCTGGGAATAAAAGGCGGGGTTAATTATTCAACGATTGATAACAGTAACCTTAAATCTTCAAGTGTTGCCGGCTATGAGGTTGGTGCATTCGCCCGTTTAGGTGGCGGCATTTATTTACAGCCCGAGCTTTATTTAAGCAGCTCAGGCGGCCAGTTCAATTCAAGTGATAATACTTTTAATGGGAATGTCCATTTTACTAATCTAAATGTCCCCTTACTGTTAGGTATAAAATTTGGTCCAAAAAATTTAAATTTAAGGATAATGGGCGGGCCTATTTATACTTCTGTTTTAAGTCAGAGTAATAATTTCTCCCAAAACTTTAATGCCGCCTATAATGATTTTGGCAAATACAGTAACAGTACCCTGGGTTACCAGGCAGGTGCGGGGATCGATATTGGCGCTATCACTGCCGATCTGCGTTACGAAGGCAACCTGACCGACATAAACCCAAATTATGGCCAGAGACAAAACTTATGGGCCCTGAGCGTAGGGTTTAAGATACTTTAGGTTTGGTTGTAAAAGTTGAAATGAGTTGTAAAGGTTGTAGATGTTATAAAAGTTAGCAGGAGCAACCTGTATAAATATAAAAAGTTCCGGCTAATCGCCGGGACTTTTTATTTGTCAAACCAACAAATAAAAACCCGATAGATAAGCAAAGCCCCTGATGGGCAGGGGCCTTTGCTAACCAATTATAAACCTAAATTATGAGAAGAGCTGTAGGAGAAGGAGTCGAACCTTCACGAAGTGGTTATTCTCATTGCTGAAAGTTTCCCAAACTCTTCGCCACCGCGACAAGGAGGTGTGTCTGCCTAAAATTTCACCATCCTACATTGTTTAAGTCCTAAGTCAGTAGTCGAAAGTCTTTACTAAATCCGGCTTCGGACTTTAGACTCAAGACTATAGACTTAGAAAACGCTGTTGGGGAAGGATTCGAACCTTCACAGAGTGGTTAGCCCGCTTCGGGTTTTCCAATTTCTCCGCCACCGCGACAAGGAGGTGTGTCTGCCTAAAATTTCACCACCCAACAATATTTGTTAATTTAAAAGAACGCTAAGCTTTTGTCATTCGCTTGATACAAATCTAACAGACCAATCTATTTATTGCAAATATTTCAACAAAATATTTGTATTTTTATCAGATTTTAATTATTCTTGTATCATAAATAAAATTATTCGAATTTATGTCCCACAGAAAAGCTCAAAATTTAGAAATTGATAATCTCGACATACAGATTTTATCGATATTAATGAAAAATGCGACCACTCCGTACACTGAGATCGCTAAAGAGTTGATCGTTTCCGGCGGAACCATACACGTAAGGATGAAAAAGTTGGAAGAGATGGGCGTGATAAAAGGTGCCAGTTTGGAGGTAGATCCTCAAAAATTAGGATATGACATAACTGCTTTTTTGGGAATATTCCTTGAAAAGGGTTCGCAGTACAACGATGCCGTGAAGCAGTTAAAAACTGTAAAAGAGATTGTTGAATTGCATTATACCACGGGCAGCTATAGTATTTTTGCCAAAATTGTATGCCATGATACCACCCATTTACGCGAAGTGTTAAATGAACAGATACAGGGTGTAAAAGGCATTCAACGTACCGAAACCTTTATCTCATTAGAAGAAAGCATCAGGAGGCAAATCACTTTGGAATAAAATTTACTTAAAAAACGTCTTAACGAGAATCCCCAGTCTGAATTCATCTTTCAACGCCGGCCGTTTAGTTTGCGGATTGCTTTTTATTATCTTCGACACGCAAAACCAGGTCTATAATTTGCCAAATATTTTTAAAAAAAAAGCGGCCCAAAGAGCATTTATGGAACATTGCCAATCAAAGGCGTTTAAAAAAATATTTATGAAACAAGATGCAATAAAAATATTTGAGGATAAAAAAGTAAGGACTGTTTGGGATATGGAGCAGGAGAAATGGTATGTATCAATTGTTGATGTCGTAAAAGCATTAACAGATAGTATCGATCCGACAGCATATTGGAGAAAGCTAAAACAAAGGCTTAAAGAGGAAGGAAATGAAACCGTGACGAATTGTCACGGTTTGAAAATGCAGGCTGCTGATGGGAAAATACGAATGACCGATGTAGCAGATACCGGCCAGCTTTTCAGGCTCATTCAATCGATCCCATCGCCAAAGGCAGAGCCCTTTAAGCTATGGCTGGCAAGAATTGCTGAAGAAAGGTTAGACGAAATGCAGGACCCTGAATTGACAATCGACAGGGCTTTAGAACAATATTTACAATTAGGTTACTCAGAAAACTGGATCAATCAGCGCCTCAAAAGTATTGAAATACGTAAAGAGCTAACCGATGAGTGGAAAAGCAGGGGGTTAAAGGAATGGATACAATTTGCCACCCTTACCGACATCATTACCCGGGCATGGGCCGATAAAACAACCAAAGAATACAAAACCCTGAAAGGCTTAAAAAAAGAAAACCTAAGGGATAATATGACCATACTGAATTGATCCTTAATATGCTTGCCGAAGCATCAACCAAAGATATTTCGCAGGCGCTGAACCCCGAAACTTTCGAAGAAAGTAAAAAGGTAGCGCAGCAAGGTGGAAAGGTAGCCAAAGTAGCCAGGGAAGAACTGGAGGCCAGAACCGGCAAAAAAGTAGTTACTGCATTAAATGCCAAAACAACTTTACAATTGAAAAATGATTTTGATGGTAAAAAGGATTCTCGTTAGGCTCAGGGGGCAATTTACTATGGCCTTTTATTATTGATCTTTCCGGCAGTTTCCAATTCTGTATCCATCTGATCGTCGTACTTAAAACGATATAATACCCAATCATTTTGCGGCTTATAAAATATAAAAGTAAACCGAAGGGGCTGGCTTTCGTGTTTTACCAGATAGCTGTAAAAAACTAGACTTGGCGAGGCGCTTCTCTGATCGATCAATTCCTTACCGGTATATTTCCCGATTGTTTGCCGCAAAGCATCTAACTTTCCTTTTAAGACTGTTATTTGCGCCGTATCGGTAAATAACTTGTTTGTACCGAAAAGGTAATCTATAGCGGGCCCGGTCCCATCATCCTTGTATTTCTTAAAAAAAGTATCTATCAAAGCTGAAGCACCTTTAACAACCGGAGTAGTTGCTACTGTAACTTTTTTTACATCCGTTGCAGGTTTAGCTGTAGTTTCCGGTTTAGCTGTAGTTTGCGATTCGGCATAAAGAGAGCAGCAGCAAATTATGCCGGTTATCAGAAATGATCTGTAGAAAAGGGTTTTTGTATTTAAATATTTCATAACCTGCATTTTGGTTTAAATCTGACTCAGTTGCGTTGAGTTGGTTAACTTATAAATTCTAATTTTTACAAACCGTTAAAATTACCAATGACTTAATCAACCACTCACTTAATCAACTACTTCGAAACATACATCACTTCCTTAACCGCTTTGATCACTCTTTCGGGGTTAGGAAGGTATTCCTGTATCAGTGTTGGCGCGTAGGGCAGGGGAACGTCTCCACCCATAATGCGCAGTACCGGCGCATCTAAATAATCAAATGCGTCTTTTTGTACTTTAAAGGCGACTTCGGTAGCGATAGAGCCTAGGGGCCAGCTTTCCTCAACAATTACCAACCGATTTGTTTTTTTAACCGATGCTATCACGGTATCATAATCAATCGGACGGACGGTACGCAGGTCAATCACCTCAGCATGAATACCTTCTTTTTCGAGTGCGGCAGCGGCGGCGTTGACTACCTTCATTATCTTGCCGAACCCTACCAGGGTGACATCAGCGCCATCTTTTACCAAATGAGCCTTACCCAACGGAATATAATAAGTTTCTTCGGGCACTTCGCCTTTATCACCGTACATCAATTCCGATTCCATAAAAATAACCGGGTCGGGGTCAATAATGGATGATTTTAACAAGCCTTTTGCATCGGCGGGGTTTGATGGTACAACTACCTTTAAACCCGGACAATTGGCATACCAGTTTTCGAAACACTGGCTGTGCTGTGAACTAAGCATACCAGCATTCCCGGTAGGGCCGCGGAAAACGATGGGCACAGAGAACTGCCCGCCGCTCATCGACATGATCTTAGCTGCGCCATTGATGATCTGGTCAATTGCCACTAATGAAAAGTTAAAGGTCATGAATTCAATGATAGGCCGTAAACCGTTCATTGCCGAACCAATGCCGATACCAGCGAAACCAGCTTCAGATATAGGCGTATCAATTACACGTTTGGCCCCGAATTCGTCCAGCATTCCCTGGCTAACTTTATAAGCGCCATTGTATTGGGCAACCTCTTCACCCATAAGGTATATTTTATCATCCTTGCGCATTTCTTCAACCATTGCTTCCCGAAGCGCTTCTCTGAACTGTATTTCTCTCATCGTATTATTAAAATGATATTTTTTGCGAACGCAAATATAATCAATGATGTGTGATTTGCAATTTGCGGTGCTAATAGCACAGGGTTTTTATTATTTCATTTTAATGCGACTCATTCGATGAACTATCAACTATGAACCATGAACTAATTATATCTTTGCCTAAAAATAAGATCAATGCTGCAAGTTAATTATATCCGCGATAACAGGGAACAGGTTTTAGAACGTTTGGCCGTTAAAAATTTTAAACAGCCGCTGCTGGTTGACGAAATTATTCAGCTGGATGATAAACGCCGTCAAACGCAAACCGGGCTGGATAATATTTCGGCTGAAGCCAATGCCGCTGCCAAACAAGTAGGCGAGTTAGTGCGCACCGGCAAAAAAGCTGAGGCCGAAGTCCTCAAATCAAAAACCGGTACCTGGAAAGAGGATATAAAAAAGCTTAGTGAACAATTAACTGCTATTGAAGACCAGCTATATCAAAAGCTTGTGCTGTTGCCAAACTTGCCTCACGCTTCTGTCCCTAAAGGCCTTACTCCCGACGACAATGAAGTAGTGCTTGAAAACGGCGCTATACCCATATTGCCTGCAAATGCCTTACCGCACTGGGAACTTGCTGCGAAATATAACCTGATAGATTTTGAACTCGGCGTTAAAATAACCGGCGCAGGTTTTCCGGTTTACAAAGGCAAGGGAGCAAAATTGCAACGCGCTTTGATCAATTATTTTATTGATGAAGCCGAAAAAGCCGGTTATAGCGAAGTAGTTGTGCCTTTACTTGTAAATGAAGCATCGGGTTTTGGTACATCGCAGTTACCGGATAAGGAAGGACAGATGTACTTCGTGGGGTTGGATAATTTATATCTTATCCCAACTGCCGAAGTGCCTATTACTAATATGTACCGTGATGTGATTTTAAAGGAAGACGAACTGCCTGTAAAAAATTGCGGTTATACGCCATGTTTCCGCAGGGAAGCAGGCTCGTATGGCGCCCATGTGCGCGGGTTGAACCGTTTGCACCAGTTTGACAAAGTAGAGATAGTACAGGTTGCCCATCCGGAAAAATCATACGAGGTGCTTGAACAAATGAGCCGGCAAGTACAGGGACTATTGCAAAAGTTAGGTTTGCCTTATCGTGTGCTCCGCTTATGCGGAGGAGATATGGGTTTTGGATCGGCCTTAACTTATGATATGGAAACCTGGAGCGCAGCCCAGCAGCGCTGGCTGGAGGTATCATCGGTGTCAAACTTCGAAACTTTTCAGAGCAACCGCTTAAAATTGCGTTTTCGTAATGCGGACGGCAAAACCCAACTGGCCCATACGCTTAACGGCAGTGCGCTTGGTTTGCCCCGTATTGTGGCAACACTGCTCGAAAATAACCAAACCGAAACCGGCATTAAGATACCCGAAGTGCTTGTGCCTTATACAAAGTTTGAATGGATAAATTGATAAAAAGGTCACCCTATCAATTTACTGCCTAATGTGGCGTATAGAATTAAATTAATTAAATACCTGGTTTTTTTAAGAGGAAGCATTTACCAGCAAATCGGTAAGCGTTGAATCAAATATTGATTTAACATGATTGATGGCAGCTTTTGTAGGATTATGCAATTCTTCCTTATAGATCACGTGATTAACACCTAATACTTTTAGAAAGCTATCTATTTTTCTGTTGGGGCTGCTTTTAAAGCAGCATATCATAATTTTATTGTAGTAAGAATTTGAACGGATGCGGCGCAATATTTTTTCCATGTCAACACTTAAGTAATCATAATCAAATACGATGAGGTTGGGGGCCATCTCATAAATGGAAGGGAACACACGATCGGCGGACGTGATGTGTTTGATCTGTTTATTGCTGTTTAATATCTGTACCGAAA
>Ga0207002_1100_pt1 | contig 16540 bp, 14 predicted proteins | sample Alteio_BWMinCont_88_FD_153473 | JGI IMG/M metagenome (GOLD analysis project Ga0207002, IMG submission 153473) | Enriched cells from forest soil in Barre Woods Harvard Forest LTER site, Petersham, Massachusetts, United States -... | ecosystem: Environmental > Terrestrial > Soil > Temperate forest >...
TTGTACCTGTTGCTCAAGCACGCGTTTATCTTTTATCAATTGAAGCGAACGATAATATACAAAGCCATAAATGGCCGACGCAAATAGTATCAAATAAACCAGCCATGCCCACCATTTTTGCCACCAGGGAGAATCAATAACAATGATAAAACTGTCGCCTTTATTGTTCCATACCCCGTCGCTGTTACTGGCTTTCACCCTGAAAGTATAAGTTCCGGGGGAAATGTTGTTATAAGTTGCACTTCGCGCAGTTCCGGCTTGTATCCAATGATTATCATAGCCCTCTAATGTGTAAGCGTAACTGTTTTGGGCCGGGTTAGCAAAATGCAGCGCTACATAGCTAAATGTAATGCGGTTTTGGTTATGCGGCAATTCTATTTGTTTAAGGTTGTAAACCAACCGGGTACTAATAGTATCCGACCTGGAAGCGGGATCACTAAAGCTAACCCGCTCAATATGAACAAAAGGCGGATATGGATTATCGAGAGCCGAAGGGGTAAAAGTGGCGATGCCATCACTTAAAGCGATAACCATAAGGCCATTTATTGCTATAAGGTTTCCGCCATCGAAGCCTGACCCCTTACCCGGTAATATTGTATTAAAGGGAAACGTTTTTGCTGACATATCACCCGGGCTCAGCCGTGTTAAACCTATTGGGGAATTGAGCCACAAGAAACCTTTTTTATCTTCACCTATTCCTGTTACGGTTTTATACAATAAACCGTTATCCTCGTTAATGTGTGTTGTATATTGGCCCCGTTTAGGGTCAAATTCAAATAAACCTGTATTACCGGTGCCTACCCATAACCGGGCTTTATGGTCTTCGTAAATTTCATTTATTGAACCAATGGGTGTATTCCCGCTCAAAATGTATGATTTAAACCTTCCTGTCTTTTGGTCAAAGCGGCATAATTCCCCTTGTTCGCCTTCACTTATCCCAACCCAAATAGTACCGACCTTGTCTTCATAAATTGCACGTACAATTCTATCGATCAATTTTCCGGTGCTGTCTTTTTTTTGTTTGTTATCATAAAGATACCTTGTAAAGCGATGGTTTACAGGGTTAAATGAACAAATTCCTTTATCGGTACCAACCCAAACGGTACCCTTATGGTCTTGCAGGATTTTACTTACCGCATTACTGCGGATTGAATTGCTATTGCCCGGATCAAAGTAATAGCTTTGCAGTTGGTGGTTTGCCGGATTGTATACTTGTAAACCATTTTGTTTGCTAAAGTAAATACTGCCTTCTTTGCCAGCCGCTATCTCAAACGGACTATTTTGTTTTTCAAAGTAAACGGTAACTTTTTTAAGTGCTGTTTTTGTAATATTAGTAGCTCCCTTTTTTGCCTCGTAAATCTTTGTAAATTGGTCGCTGCCAGGCTTCCATTTGAAAATGCCTGTATCGTTGGTAAAACATACATACCCATCAGCCGTACTGATGATCTGCCGGATATTATCCACGGGGTAACTGTTTGTGTTTTTATCTTTTTTAATATAAATTGTAAAAGCACTGGTGATGGAATTCAGTTTATCCAACCCTTTGTCATTCAGGCCAACCCACAAAGCCCCGGAATGGTCGGACAGCAAAGTATTCACATCATTACTGCCGAGGGCATCGGGGTTGTTAGGATTTTCAGTTAAGCGTTCAAATTGATGGGTTACCGGGTCAAAATTCAGCAAGCCTTCACCGCAAGCCAACCACAATTCACCATTTTTTCCTTCGGTTATGTAGTTAATCTGATTTTTATGATCTTTTTTATCCGTATCCGCCCGCAGGTAATTAGTAAAAGTTTGGGTTTGCCTGTTGAAAAGCATTAATCCGTTTGATGAACAAAACCATAGGCGGCGCTTGCTGTCTTCGTAAATATAACTAATAGTGTCATTGGCGGCTGTTAATCCCGGATTGGCGAAATGGCTGTAATCTTTAAAAGTTTTGTTCCGGGTATCAAATCGTTCGATGCGGTATTGTTTTGAAAAGTGGTCGAGCACATTAAACCACAAAATACCTGGTTCAGAAGGGGCCTCATATATCCTGTATACACTTTTTTGCCTTGTTGTATCTATAACAGGGATGAAAGAACGAAAGTTATCGTCTTTCTTATTATACAGGAACAAACCATTATTGGTGCCCAGCCATATTTGGTGGCCGGCAGTTGTTGATTTAAAAATACCATTATCAAATGTCCAATTTATGTAGTGTGAACCTTTTTGCTTTTTACCAAAGAATTCGTACTTTTTCGTCTTTGTGTCAAACTTTACTAAATCATCCCTGTTTTCTGCGGGGTGCGTTGAATTAAAAACAACAGCTGACTCCCACAAATTTCCCTGGCTGTCTGCCACTGATAAAAAAGGGAGAATAAAATAATACCAGGCCTGTTTTGGATACTTGTACTGCGTAAAATTGTCAGTAGCCCGGTTATATTTAAACAGGTCGTTCCCTGCTGTAAACCATAGGTTTTTGTTTTCGTCGGACAGCATACTGAATAAGGAGTTGTTATCAGCCCACTTGTCCTTACCCGCCCCAAGGTGGTAAAGTTTGAAGTTATAGCCATCAAAGCGCACCAATCCATCCTCAGCGCCAATCCAGATATAACCCTGGTCATCCTGCTGTATAAAGTCAATATGTACATCGGGTAACCCATTTTTCGACGGCAACCCGTCTTTAACGGTAAAATGGTCGAATTTAAAATGGTCCGATTGGGCCTTGCCGGTTTGCAGGGTGGTAAAAAGCAGCAAAAACAGCAGGTATTTCTTCATGATAATCGGGCTGTTGCGAATAATTTCTTCAAGTAACCATTTTATCTGTTAATAAACAAATAATATTTGCTGGATATGCCTCAAATACAAAAAGGTAGAAGTTTATTCTAAAATAAAAAAGAGGCTGCATCAAAAGCGAGATGATAAAATTCAGGGCAAAATTATATATTTTAATAGCTAAGGCTTAATGACCTTTGGTCTTCATAGTGCTGTGTTAAAAAAATTAACCACCGAGATTCACAGAGAAGACGCAAAGATCACTGAGGCCAACCCGTGTGAAAAGGAAATTAAAAAGGCCCCATAAGGAGCCATTTTAAAAAAACTAAATAAACACAACAAAATATTAGAAAGCCTCGGCCGCCTGTTTCACTTCCGCCGCTAAATTAACGCCGGTAAGTTGATCGGCAAAGGCTATAAAAGCTTTATTGTTTTCAATAAGATGCTGATTGTCAATAAGGTTTTGGAGATTGATCCGGCCGATCACAAACTTGTAACTTCCCGAATAATAACGCTCATGAATATGGGTAAAATTTAAAGCCTCAACCAGGGTCTCATATTCATAGCGCAGGTAAATGTTCAGTTCAATGTTATTGGTAAAGTTCAGGTTAGTCCGTTCCTTTGCTTTTTTGTATTCGTATTGGTAATCATAACGTAAAGCGGCAATATCCGATAAAACAGCCGACCCTGTTGGGTGCCCGCCTGCGCCTTTGCCAAAAAAGAATTGTTGGTCGGCAAAAGCAGCCTGCACTATTACGCCGTTATATTCATATTCAACATTATATAAAAACTCTTTTTCGTTCACAAATTTTGGCAGAACAAACAAGGCCACATGGCGGTCGTCTAATTCTTTGGCAACCGGGACCAGTTTAATTTTAAGGTTTTTTTCGCGGGCGTATTGCAGGTCATGGGCCGATAGGTTTTGTATTCCTAAATTAAACACTTCATCGGGGTGTACAATTACACCGTAAGCATGGGCGGCGGCAATTACCAGCTTATATTTGGCGTCAAATCCGCCGACGTCGCTGGTAGGGTCTGTTTCGGCAAAACCAAGTTCCTGGGCCAGCTTTAAAGCCACGCCATAGTCCATGTTTTCGTTAAAGCCTTTTGAAAGTATGTAGTTTGATGAACCATTAAAAATACCGCTTATGGAATGGAGCAATTCATTATCATAATATTCCTCCAGGTTGCGGATAATAGGTATACTGCCGCAAACCGCGCCTTCATATAATAACGAAGTGCCGTATTTATGCTGTAGTCCGATGAGTTCATTCAAATAAAGCGCGATCATTTTTTTACTGGCCGATACCACATTTTTACCCAAACTTAATGCCCTCGACACAATTTCAAATGCCGCATCGGTATCATTTATCAGTTCAACAATGGTATTTATCTCCGTGTTGTTGAGCAATTCATCCCTTTCGGTAGTAAATAAATGTGCCGGGAGCGAACGTTGTTTATGTGCGTCTTTTATGGCGATCTTTACTATCTCCAGGTTTAAATGTTTGGTTTTTATAATATCATACAAACCCTGGCCAACCACGCCAAAGCCAAATAGCCCTATATTTAATTTTTTACTCATTATGCGGTACGTTGTAATTCAATGATTTTCCCTTTTACATCGGTTTTAAAAAAAGAGGTGATCACGTTTGTTAATGCTTCTGTTTCAATTAAAAATCCATCGTGCCCGTAAAACGAATCCAGTTCGGCAAAAGCCGATTTCGGGATATGGTTGAACAGGTATTGCTGTTCCTCAACCGGGAACAAAACATCCGATTTTATGCCGACCACGAGTGTCCGGGCTTTTATCAGGCTTAAAGCTTTTTCAATGCCATGCCGGCCCCGGCCCACGTTATGCGAATCCATGCTTTTTGATAAAAACCAATAGCTATAGGCATTAAACCTTTTCACTAATTTTTCGCCCTGGTAATTTTGGTATGATGATGCTTTATAGTCATCAACAAGATTGTCTTTTTCTTCCTGTTGGGTGATGGAGTAAGTTTTGTAGCTACGGTAGGAGAGAAGTGCGATACTCCTTGCCACTTTTAACCCTTTTTGACCGCCGTTAGGTGTGCCTGCATGAAAAGTACGGTCGGCGCTTATGGCCATGCGCTGGGATTCGTTAAATGCGATACCCCATGGAGAATGTTTCGCGTTTGTGGCTATCAGGATCAGGTTCTTAATACGGTCCGGTTCCATTATTCCCCATTCAATCACCTGTTGTCCACCGAGCGATCCTCCTATCAGTATTTCAATACTTTCAATTTGCAGATGTGCCGCTAATAATTGATGTGCTTTAACAATATCCCTTACGGTCAATTGCGGGAACGATAGATAGTAAGGCTGCCCGGTAACGGGGTTTACGCTTAAAGGGCTGCTGCTTCCGTAAGATGATCCCAGGATGTTGGCGCAAACGATAAAATGATCATCAGGATTAAAATAATTGTTTTCTCCAAACAAGCCTTTCCACCAGTCAAATACATCCGAGTTTGCGGTGAGGGCATGGCATACCCACACCACATTGTCCCGGTTTTTGTTTAGCGTACCATAGGTATTGAACCCTATTTCAAGTTCTTTTAATTGATTGCCCGATTCAAGTTTGAATGGCTTATTGTATTTAAATATTTCTGTACTCATTTTTTATTTGTCATTGGGTCACTGAGTCATTATGTCATTAAGTCATTAGGTCATTGGTCATTTCTTACCTAACCTCTAACCTCCAATCTCTAACCTAACCTAAACTAACCTAAACTAACTCTTCTGTTAACTCCGCTATTTTGGCAAATGCCTGTTCAAAATCGGCTTTAATGTCGTCTATATGCTCTAAACCAACAGCTACCCGCAAAGAATTTGGTAAAACCCCCGCCGACAACTGCTCTTCATCCGAAAGCTGTTGATGGGTAGTAGCCGATGGCTGTATGATCAATGTTTTGGCATCGCCAACGTTAGCCAGATGGCTTACAAGCTTTAGATTATCTATCACCTGGCTTGCACTTTCCTTATCACCTTTTACTTCAAAGGAAAGCACTGCACCAAAACCATTTTTTAAATACTTTTTGGCTAAAGCATGGTGTGGGGATGATGGCAGGCCCGGATAACTGACACTTGCCACCTGCGGATGCTTGTTGAGCCACTTAGCAAGCTCAAGTGCGTTATCAACATGCCGCTGGACACGCAGCGACAATGTTTCCAAACCTTGAATATTCAGCCATGAATTAAATGGTGACTGCGATGGTCCAAAATCGCGCAAACCTTCCACACGGGCACGGATAATGAATTGGATATTTCCAAAAGGGCCGCCGATGCCAAATACATCAGCAAAAACTAAACCATGATAACCTTCAGATGGTTCGGTAAACTGAGGATATTTACCATTACCCCAGTTGTAATTGCCACCATCGACAATGACCCCGCCTATACTGGTACCATGCCCGCCTATCCATTTGGTGGTTGATTCAACAACCACATGCGCGCCATGCTCCAACGGACGGAACAAATAACCGCCTGCACCAAATGTATTGTCAACAATTAAAGGGAGGTCATGCTTTTTTGCCAGGGCCGCAACTTTATCGAAATCGGCGATGTTATAGCCAGGGTTGCCAATAGTTTCGAGGAAAATGGCTTTTGTTTTACCGTCAATAAGCTTTTCAAGATTTTCGGCGGTATCATCCTTGGCGAAACGAACGTCGATACCCAAACGCTTAAAAGCTACTTTAAACTGGTTATAAGTGCCGCCATACAGGAAAGGGGAGGTTACAAAATTATCTCCCACTTGCAGTATATTGTTTAAAGCGATAAACTGCGATGCCTGGCCCGATGCTGTTGCCAAAGCTGCAACACCACCTTCCAAAGCGGCCATGCGTTTTTCAAAAACATCTGTGGTTGGGTTCATTAAACGGGTGTAAATAAAACCAAACTCTTTTAACGCAAACAGGTTTGCACCATGTTCGGCATTTTTGAATACATAAGATGTGGTTTGATACAGCGGAACAGCGCGTGAACCTGTTGTTGGGTCAACCTCTTGCCCGGCATGTAATTGAAGGGTTTCGAATTTTAAGTTTTCAGCAGACATGTTTTTAAGATTTTAGTGGTTAATAATTTTTTTTATTTTTTTAATGAGTTAGTCATAACGGAAATTAAATTGCTTTTGTGAGCACACGTGCTTTTTTCAGGAAACAGAAAAAGTAAAACGTGTTAAGGTTCAGCAACAGCAGCACATACAAATGCGCATAGGGCTATTGGCATAGTAATAGCAATACACGGTTGTTGTGCCTTGTTTGGCCTTAAGAATGTTTTCAAGAATGTTGTAAATCAGAGTTTTCATGGTTGTTAATTTATATTCCCCGGTGTTATTTGCCGGGACAGGAATTGGCACCTTCTCCAAATTGAAGGGTTGCCAGCGGGTAACTGAGCCTGATCTCTCGCCGCTTCTTTATAAATCAAAACCTTTTGAGGGGTAATGATTAAGGTATTGCTACCAAATTTTGTTTCAAAGATAAGGCGTTGGAAATGAATTTAACAAATTTAATTTCTTTTTTAGGTAAAAGTTCTTTATGAGCCGAAAGCTAAAAGCCGAAAGACCAAAGCTTTTTGCTTTCCGCTTTTGGCTTTCAGCCTTTCTTAGGCTTTATGCTTTTAGCTTACCGCTTTGCGCTTCCTCCCGTCGCAAAACGCCTGTAATATTGTCGTATTTACAGCCAATTAAAGTCGTTTTTTAACTATACGTTTGTATACATCAATTAGAAAAACGATGTCAGCAAAAAAACAATTATTGGCGCAGTACGATCTGCATAACTTGTTGTATAACAATGTTTTTTTGGATATAAATGAAGAAGAAGCAAATACAAGGTTATTGCCGTCTATTAACAATATAAAGTGGCTTGCAGGTCATTTGCTTTGGGTCCAAACAAACTTAGCGCGTTTGTGTGGCTTGCAAATTGAAATTATTTGGATTGATCATTACAATAATCAAATTTCCCAGCGTCCCGGTCCTGAGATCAACGTGCCATCGCTCGAAGAAATAAAAAGCACATGGAACCAACATGCAGCAACGATACGCCGGGGATTAGAGAATCTTTCAGATGAAGAATTGAACAGTCCTGTTGAATTTCCAATTCCCGCATTTAGAACCAAAGAAGGTTTATGGGCATTTATCAATCACCACCAGGCTTACACTATTGGGCAGATCGGAATTCTGAGAAGGGGATTTGGTAAGGAGGCTATGAAGTATAGTTGAAGTGATTAGAGATTGGAGGTTAGAGATTAGAGATTAGTTTAGGAAAATTACTTTTTAACTAATCACTAATCTCCAGCCTCTAATCTCTCGCCGTAGGCGCAAACCGCCCCTTACATTGTCGTATTTACACCCAATTAATGTTATTATTTGACCATATATTTGATAAATCAATTTAAAAAACCATGTCAGCAAAAAAAGTATTACTTGCACAGTACGACCTGCATAACCTATTGTATAACAATGTTATTGCAGACATCAGCGATGAAGAAGCCAACAAAAGCGTAGCCGACCCAATGAACAGCATTAAATGGTTAGCCGGGCATCTTTTATGGGCCAATGCATTTTTGGCAAACATAGGTGGTGCTAAAATAGAAGTAAAGTGGCGCGACCATTTCCATACAAAAGAAGGAGGGAGCCCGGAAGACTTCAACGCACCTAAAAGTGAATTGCCTACATTGGAGCAAATTAAAAACAAATGGAACGAAGATGGGCCGGTAATAAGAAAGGGTTTAGAAAATCTTCCCGATGCTGCACTTGATACAGTAATTGAAATGCAGCATCCGATACTTCCTTTTGATAATACCCTTGCCGGGTTATGGGCATTCGTCAATCACCACCAGGCCTATACCATTGGCCAGATAGGTATTTTAAGAAGGGGATTGGGGAAAGACGCGATGAAGTATTCTTGAGTTCATAGTTGATAGTTCATGGTTCATAGAAAATTGCAGCGCCTATGAACCATGAACTACCGAAGGGCCTGCGCGATATCGGCCACCAAATCATCAATATGCTCCAGGCCAACAGATACCCTTAATAGGTTAAAAGGTGTTTTAGTATCCGGGCCTTCTACGGTTGCGCGATGTTCAATCAGGCTTTCAACGCCGCCTAAACTTGTGGCTCGGGTGAATATTTTAAGGCTGTTTATTACTCGCCTGGCTTCATCCTGGCCTCCTTTAACGCAAAACGACAGCATGCCGCCAAAACCAGTCATTTGCGCTTTTGCTATGGCGTATTGTGGATGCGATGGCAGGCCAGGGTACATCACACTTTCAATTTTTGGGTGCTTTTCTAAAAACCCGGCAAGCAATTGGGCATTGTGAACGTGCCCGCGGATACGGTAAGGCAATGTTTTTATACTTCGCGCCAGCATATAACAATCAAGCGGGGAGGGGATAGCGCCTCCATATTCCTGTACCTGGCGTATTTTTTGCCACCAATCGTTATTCTCTGCGGTAATTAATGCACCACCCATCAGGTCGCTGTGGCCGCCAAAATATTTTGTGCAGGAGTGCATTACCAAATCGGCGCCCAAAACAAGTGGCTGCTGACAAACCGGTGTGGCGAAAGTATTATCGCAAGCCACTTTTATCCCATTATGATGAGCGATTTTAACTACCTCTTTTATATCAGTTATTTTAAGCAGTGGGTTGGAGGGGGTTTCTATCCATATCAAACCTGTTTCAGGCTTGATGTACTGCTGTAATACATCGCTGTCGTTTACATCTATAAAATCAAAAGTCAAAATTCCCGCAAATAAAAGTTTAAGTTGGTTGCGCAGGCCATGGTACATATCATCCGGGGCAATTACATGGGTGCCAGGCGGCAGCGATTGAAAAACAGCCATCCCCGCCGCGTTACCTGATGCAAATGATGCAGCATCGGCTCCGCCCTCCAGCTTAGCCAAAACATTTTCTAACAAAGCCCTGTTAGGGTTGCTGGCCCGGCTATAAATATGCCCGCCGGGAAATGTGCCATCTTCGGCGCGCTCAAAAGTTGTTGATAATATGATGGGCTGTATTACTGCTTTCGAGGTTTCGTCAATATGGTTGCCGGCGTGTATGGCGATAGTTTCGATTTTCATTGAAATATTGTTTTTACAAACATATAATTTTAGGATTGTAGAGACGCAATATTTTGCGTCTCGAACCTTGATGATTGTGACTTCCGATATTTTGGCCCGCTCAATTGAACAGCATTTGTCTCTGAGACGCAAAATATTGCCTCTCTACACCCCCATTACATTAACATTTCCTATTTTTACAGAAATTTTTTTGAATGGAAGCTGATGAAAATTTACAGGTATTACTGCAGAATCCACATTTACCTGCTGATTTAAAACACATTGCCGAAAAAGTGCTCAGCAATGAGCGCATTACCTTTGATGAAGGTGTTTTGCTTTATGAAACAGGTGAACTGGGCTATCTGGGTGTGTTGGCAAATTATATCCGCGAAAAACGTCATAGCAATAAAACCTATTTCAACCGTAATTTCCATATCGAGCCTACCAACCTTTGTGTTTACGACTGTAAATTTTGCTCTTACTCCAGGCTGATCAAACAACGGTCGGAAGGATGGGAGTACACTATGGAAGAAATGCTGGACATGGTAAAAAAATACGATGGCGAGCCGGTTACCGAGGTGCATATTGTGGGCGGGGTATTGCCGCAATATGATGTGCCTTTTTACAGTGAATTGTTCAGCAAAATAAGGGAACACCGTCCCGAATTGCATATCAAAGCATTAACGCCTGTTGAATACCATTATATCTTTAAAAAAGCAAAAATTGATTATGCCACTGGCATGCGCTTGATGTACGAAGCAGGTTTAGGATCGATTCCCGGCGGAGGCGCGGAAATTTTCCATCCCGAAATCAGGGAACAAATAGCTAAAGACAAATGTACCGCCGATCAATGGCTGTCAATACATGAAGAATGGCATAAGCTGGGCGCACGCTCAAATGCTACGATGTTGTATGGCCATATCGAAAAATTCTGGCACAGGGTTGACCACATGGACCGCCTGCGCCGGTTACAGGATAAAACAGGAGGCTTTCAAACTTTTATCCCGTTAAAATTTCGCAGGGAAAATAATCAGATGTCGCATGTGCCGGAATCGACAGTGGTTGAGGATCTGCGGAATTATGCCATCGCACGTATTTATTTGGATAATTTTGATCATATTAAAGCTTACTGGGCCATGATCAGCCGTGCTACTGCACAGCTATCTTTAAATTTTGGTGTGGATGATATTGACGGGACACTGGATGACACAACAAAAATTTACTCCATGGCCGGGGCCGAGGAGCAGCACCCCGGCATGAGTACCAGGCAGTTGGTGGAGCTTATAAAACATGTAGGGAGGCAACCGATAGAACGCGATACACTGTATAATGTAGTAACAAATTACACCAATTTTGAATTTCCTGAGGAAGTAAAGCCGCAATTTTACAAACTGCCGGTAATTAATTAGTCATTTGGTCATTGAGTCATTTGGACATTGGTATGTTGGAAAATAGTGCAATGATAAATATTGTTACAGTAAGAAAACCTTTGAAACCGTGATTGACCCTAAAAGACAAATGACATAATGACTCAATGAGATAATGACTAATAAAAAAACAATGTACATCGTCCGCCACGGACAAACAGATTTGAACAGACGGGGCATCATACAGGGCCGGGGGATGGACACCGATCTGAATGATGAGGGCCGCAGGCAGGCGGACTTGTTTTTTAAAGCGTACAAAACTGTTCCGTTTGATAAAATTTATATATCAGCCCTAAAGCGTACACAACAAAGCGTACAGCCATTTATAGACCTGGGCATCCCCTATGAAAAATTATCCGGATTGGATGAACTGGGCTGGGGTATTCATGAAGGAAAACCGGCAACACCTGAAAACAAAGCTGAATTTTTGCAAATAATGCGTGATTGGATGGATGGCCGTTTAGATGAAAAATTTGAAGGCGGCGAAAGCCCAAATGAAGTAAAAGCCAGGCAATTAGAAGCGCTTGAGATCATCATTGGCCATCCCGAAGAAAAAACGGTGCTTATTTGTATGCATGGCCGGGCACTGCGCCTGCTTTTATGCCTGCTTACCAATAAACCGCTTACCGAAATGGATAGTTTCCCGCACCAAAACCTGGTTTTGTATAAAGTGACATACAATGGCGCAAAATATCAGATAACGGACTTTAACAATGCCGCACATTTAAAAACTCCTGAAAAATAAAACAATCCTAAATTATAGTTGTGAATAAAATTAGAATATCAGCTGTCAGCTATACCAACACCAAACCTTTTTTATACGGACTGCGGCATACAGGCATTCTGCAAAAAATTGATTTAAGCCTTGATAATCCATCTGATTGTGCTCAAAAACTGATTGACGATGTAGTCGATATAGGGTTGATTCCTGTAGCGGCAATCTTAAGCCTTAAGGAATGGCATATCGTTTCTGATTATTGCATCGGTGCTGTTGGCGCGGTGAACTCTGTTTTTATTTTCAGTAACTGTGATATAAAAAACGTAACCACATTGCAGCTTGATCCTGAATCCCGAAGTTCTAATGATTTAGCAAAAGTTTTGCTGAAAAATTTCTGGAAAGCAGACAAGCTCATGATTGTAGATGATGCCAGTGATTACGCGAAATCATTACACCACAATACAGCTTTTGTGCAAATAGGCGACCGCACTTTCGGGAAGAAAAAGCAATATCCTTTTGTGTACGACCTTGCGGAAGAATGGCAAAAATTCACGGGCCTGCCATTTGTGTTTGCCGCATGGATAGCCAATAAATCTATCGCGAATGAATTTATGGCGGAGCTTGACCAATCCTTAAAATATGGGCTTGACCATAGGCCTGCACTATTAAAGGAACTACCTCAAAGACAAGATTTTGACTTTGAAGATTATTTGATGCACAAACTTGATTTCGAGCTTACTGAAGACAAGAAAAAGGCTTTGTATTTGTTTTTGGAGTATGTGAAAGGGCTTAATTAAGATCAAATCTGTTAGAAAAATTCGCATTTAAAGAATATTTAGCATTATATTAAAGGCCCAAAATTACACTTATGAGTTCAACATCACTAAAAGGACAATCGGCCCTTGTCACAGGCGCTGATAGCGGTATTGGCAAAGGCGTAGCGATAGCGCTTGCGGCGGCAGGCGCAAACGTGATCATCAATCATGTGGACGCCCATGAAAATGCAGAACAAACCGTCGATGAAATTACAACAGCGGGCGGCGCAGCCTACGCTATCCATGCAGATATCAGCAACGAAACAGAAGTACAGGCCATGTTTGGCGAAATGTACCGGCAATACGGCACCATTGATATATTGGTAAATAATGCAGGCTTGCAAAGGGATTCGCGATTTGTAGATATGACATTGGAGCAATGGAACACCGTGATCAGTATAAACCTTACCGGCCAGTTTTTGTGTTCACGGGAAGCTGCAAAGGAATTTATAAGAAGGGGAGTAGTTGCGGAGCGGAGCAAGGCAGCCGGTAAAATAATTTGTATGAGCAGTGTGCACGAGGTAATTCCCTGGGCAGGCCATGTAAATTATGCTGCCAGTAAAGGCGGCATAAGCATGTTTATGAAAAGCATAGCGCAGGAACTGGCACCGCACAAAATAAGAGTTGTTGCAATTGGCCCCGGCGCAATCCAAACGCCTATTAATACATCTGCCTGGGATACGCCCGAAGCTTTGGCGAAATTATTGACGCTGATACCCTATAACCGCATTGGCGAACCGGACGATATAGGCAAACTCGCCACCTGGCTTGTATCTGATGAAGCGGATTATATTACAGGCACTACCATATTTATGGATGGAGGCATGACTTTGTATCCCGGCTTTGCGGATAACGGGTGATGTCGGGTGATTAGGTTGATTAAGTGAATGGATTGTCATTGGGTCATTAGGTCATTGAGTCATTTTTGCTATACTACAACCTTTACAACTTCTACAACCTTCTCAACCCTTCCAAAGCCAATTAATTTAAAGTTAACTCCATGTAAAAAAGCCGTTACAGACATGATTACAGGCTTTTTATGCGTTTTTTCATTTAACATATTGTAAAAAATACACTAAGTATGTTGCGAAAATTTAAATTTATCATCAAAGAATCATTTAAATTATGAAATATTCATAAAAGTGTACTTAAAGTTTTTATATTAATAACTTTCATCTACTTTTGTTATGGATTTAAAATTTAAAATAACCATGAAAAAGATATTTTTAACAATCGCAACCGCTGCCTTGTTCAGCGTTTCTGTGTTTGCTGCCGATGGCGGTAAAAAAACAAGTGAGACTTCTGCTAATATTTCATATGCTGTACAACGGGAATTTACTGCTGATTTTGCCGGTGCGCAAAATGTAGTGTGGACCGTAACTAAAAATTGCCAGAAAGCCGACTTTACTATAGATGGGGTAAAGAAAACAGCATTTTATGATTTTGACGGGGACTTTTTAGGCACTACCCAGGTAATAGGTTATAATGCTATTCCTGCTAAATCACAAAAACTTATTGCTGATGGTTACAAGGGTTATACTGCCGGTAATGTTATTGTTTACCTCGCTAATGAATCAGTAAAAAGTGATATTGACCCTACATCATATTTTGTTGATTTAAAAAGCAACACCCATGAAGTTTTAGTACGAGTAACTGAAACCGGAGGCATTGAATTTTTCAAACAAATAAAATAATTCACCCAAACTAAATTCAATTAACTACAGCCTTCAATCTTCGGATTGAGGGCTTTTTTATTTGAGAAAAACGCGAATTACACGAATTATTTCGAATTACACGAATTGGCATCTATTAATATTTAAAACAATATAAGAACAATAAACCTTTTAAAAGAAACGTGGATTTTTTTGAATATGCATGAATTGGCAGGTACGCAAAATATTAGTGATTCATGTAATTCGCCTCAATGCACGGCAATTCTTGTAGCTCAACTTTTATGTCAAAAACAATAATTGTTTCAAACAGGCTGCCTGTTAAAATAGCTAATAATGAGGGTGAATATTTCTTGTCACCCAGTGAAGGAGGGCTTGCTACCGGTTTAGGATCAATATACAAACAAGGAAATAATGTATGGATCGGCTGGCCGGGTATCGAAATTACGGGCCATGAAGATAGAGGTACAGTCACCGCGATGCTGGAGAAACTGAATTTACAGCCGGTATTTTTATCGCAGGAAGAAATTAACGAATATTATGAAGGCTTCTGCAACGAAGTGTTATGGCCGGTGTTTCACTATTATTCATCTACCTACGCCTATTATAAAAAATCAAACTGGGAATTCTACAAAGCGGTAAATAATAAATTTAAGGATGTTATATTAAAGGTTGCCAAATCAGGAGATACGATATGGATACATGATTACCAGTTGTTGCTGGTGCCGGCACTGGTCAGAAACAGCATACCTGATGTTTCCATAGGCTTTTTTTTGCATATCCCTTTTCCATCGCACGAAATGTTCAGGCTTATTCCCTGGCGCAGCGAATTACTTTTGGGTATGCTTGGCGCCGATCTTATTGGTTTCCATATTTTCGATGATGTAAAGCATTTTTTAAATGCTGCAACACGGTTGTTGCCCGTAACCGTATCTGCAAATGTTATTACCCATGAGGAACGGTCAATAGTTATAGAATCATTTCCGATGGGTATTAATTATAGAAAGTACGCCTCACTGCCGTTACAAAAAAAAGTGCAGGCCCAGGCCGAATTAATAAGAAGTACTTTTAAAGATTCTAAGCTGATAATCTCAATTGACCGGCTTGATTATAGCAAGGGAATATTGCAGCGTTTGCAGGCCTTTGAACTTTTACTACAGCAGCACCCCGAATATAAATGTAAAATAGTGCTTTACATGATCGTCGTTCCTTCGCGGGATTCGGTTCCTCAATATGCACACCTTCGCGATGAGATAGATAAGAGTGTAGGGAAGATCAATTCAATTTACCGTTCAATAGAATGGAGCCCTATAAGCTATTATTATCGTTCCATACCGATAGAAATGTTATCGGCCTTGTACAGCATCGCAGATGTATGCCTTGTCACCCCCATGCGGGACGGGATGAACCTGGTTAGTAAAGAATTTGTCGCCAGCCGGATCCATGATGACGGCGTTTTAATTTTAAGCGAAATGGCCGGCGCATCAAAAGAGCTGATCGATGCGCTTATTGTTAACCCCAATAATTCCGAAGAAGTATGTAATGCTATTATAGAAGCCATTAATATGCCGTTTGATGAGCAGCAAAGGCGGATGAAGGCCATGCGGGAAATTGTTATAAAATTTAATATATCCCACTGGGTGAGGATATTTCTAGATAAGCTAAAGGAAGTTAAACAATTGCAGCGTTCCATGCAAACAAGGCATGTAAGCGGCGCCACCGAACAGTCGATTATTAACCGCTATCAAAATACAAGTAAACGTATCATATTTTTAGATTACGATGGCACATTGGTTGGTTTCAAATCAAACATGGAACAAGCAAACCCAGACAAGGAACTGTATGATCTGTTGAAGGATTTGACTGACGATCCGGCTAACCAGGTGGTTTTAATAAGTGGCCGCAAGCACGAAAGCCTAAATGAGTTGTTTGGCGACAGTAAATTATATCTGATAGCTGAGCATGGCTCGTGGTTTAAACGGCAGAACACTACATGGCATAAAATCAGCGGCCTTAACGATAATTGGAAGCATGATATTTACCCCTTAATGGAAACTTATGTCGACCGTACACCCGG
>Ga0207002_1102_pt1 | contig 16422 bp, 15 predicted proteins | sample Alteio_BWMinCont_88_FD_153473 | JGI IMG/M metagenome (GOLD analysis project Ga0207002, IMG submission 153473) | Enriched cells from forest soil in Barre Woods Harvard Forest LTER site, Petersham, Massachusetts, United States -... | ecosystem: Environmental > Terrestrial > Soil > Temperate forest >...
CTGGTTGCGAATTGGAGTTGCGGGTTCGCAGCCACGATGGGAAGTTTCGTTGGATTCTGGCTCGTTTCAACCTGCTGCGCGACGAAAAGGGACAGATCACGCGTCGGTATACCGCGAGTACTGATATTGACGACCGCAAGAGGGCTGAGGAGAAACTGCAACAGGAAAACGTCGCGCTGCGTGAAGAAATCGATAAAGCCTCGATGTTTGAAGAGATCGTTGGAACATCTCCCGCTTTGAAGAGTGTTCTCTCGCGCATCTCCAAAGTCGCACCGAGTAATTCTACGGTCCTCATCACGGGTGAAACAGGAACAGGCAAAGAGCTAGTTGCACGCGCCATCCACCGACGATCAGATCGTGCTTCGCGCGCGTTCGTTAGTGTGAACTGTGCGGCGATCCCCCGTGATCTCATCGCTTCGGAGTTGTTCGGCCATGAGAAGGGCGCCTTTACGGGCGCGACTCAGCAGCGCCTGGGGCGGTTTGAACTAGCAAATGGAGGCACAATCTTCCTCGACGAAGTCGGAGAGCTTCCAGCCGAGACTCAGATTGCTCTGCTTCGCGTCTTACAGGAGCATGAGTTTGAGCGTGTCGGCGGCAGTCGTCGAATCCGCGCTGACGTTAGGGCGATTGCAGCCACCAACCGTGACCTGCAGGCCGCCATCAGCGCTGGGTCCTTTCGTAGTGATTTGTTTTATCGGCTGAATGTCTTCCCGATCGAGATACCTTCTCTTCGAGAACGACGAGCGGACATTCCTCTGCTGGTGGAATACTTTATCGATCGCTATGCGCGAAAAGCTGGGAAGACCATAAAACGTGTCACCAAGAAGACGCTGGAATTGCTTCAGTCCTATCCTTGGCCGGGAAACATTCGCGAACTGCAGAACGTCATCGAGCGTTCGGTGATCCTTTGCGAAGCAGAGAATTTCTCGATCGACGAAAACTGGTTACCGCAGACGCCGCCTCTGACAACGGAACCGAAGCAGCAAGTTGAGCTCCCTCAGAGACTCCTCGTGCAAGAGAAGGACATGATCGAGGCTGCACTGAAGGATGCCCGTGGCCGGGTGTCGGGACCCACGGGCGCTGCGGTCAAGTTGGGGATACCACGGTCTACTCTGGAATCGAAGATTCGGTCTCTGAAAATCGACAAGAATCGCTTCAAGACCTAGAAAAAACGTTTTTTCCTCTGGTTCAGGTCAACTGACGATTTTTCGGCATTTGGCGAAAACCCGCCAGATGCTGACGTGTTAAGTGGCGTATTTTCAGATGAATAGCGTTGGCAGTCACTTTGCACTTGGTATTGGCATGTCTAGGACTCCGCGATGTTCACTGTTTGATTTTGCCCTTGTACGACACACGTTTGCAAATCTGTGTGAAGTGCGAGCGGTTCTGCTGTTGTCGCTGATTCTTAGTGGTTGCCACACTACAAAGCCAGAGCCGACAACCGTGAGTTATCTCCGTCTCGGTTGGTCTCAACCAGATGATCTGCCAGAAATGGAGTCTTTGTTGCAGCAGTTCACTCGAGAAACCGGGATCCGCGTCCGCGATCTCCCCGTTCCTGAGACGACTCTGGATCAGTTAGACCTCTCGCGCAGGCTCCTAAGGCAGGCTGCCGCCGGGCCCGATGCGCTCGCCGTTGACGTGATTTGGGCCGGAGTTCTGCAGCCCGACTTAGTTGATCTGCAACGCGAGGTGGCCGACGAATTTCCACTGCTCGGACCACAGTTATTGCGAAGCTACCAAGCGGACGGGAAGCTCGCAGCTGTTCCTTACACCGTTCAAGTCGGTGTCCTTCAGTATCGACGCGACCTCCTCCGTGAATACGGTTACCAACGTCCTCCCAGAACATGGGACGAACTCGAGAAAATGGCTGCCAGGATCCAGGCGGGCGAGCGAGCCAAAGGCCACAAAGATTTTTGGGGTTACGTCTGGCAGGGAGCAGCCGCTGAGGCTCTGACCTGTAACGCCATTGAATGGCAAGCAGCCGCAGGCGGGGGGGCGCATTATCGAAAGCAATCGAACGATCAGCGTGAACAATCCAGCAGCAATTCGCTCATGGGAGAGGGCCAAACATTGGATCGGCTGGATCTCGCCGCCCAGTGTTCTCGCGTATCAGGAGCTTGATTCTCTCAACGTTTTCGACAAAGGAGGAGCGGCATTTGGGCGTATTTGGGGCGGAGCCTCGATTACGCATATAGCTTTATTCCGCCAAATGCATTGGCGAAATTCGCTGGCCCAAAGCATAACTGGATACACCACCATTCCTGGTGGATTAACCGGTGGGGCGGGTACCCTCGGAGGGTCAGGTCTGGCCGTCTCAGAACATTCGTCGCATCGCAAAGAAGCTATAGAACTTGTTCGATTTTTGATCCGAGCCCAGATTCATTCAAATCAAGTCGACGAGAGGGCAGTTGTCGATCGGGCGGGATCTCATGGCGCAGATTCCGCATCAGAGGCAGGTCGGACCTCCGAGGCGGTGATCCGAACGAAACTGGTGGTCCGGCCCTCCACGGAAACCGGTACACAGTACGAACACGTCGCCAGAGCTTACTTCGATGCAGTACACTCCGTCCTGACTGGCGAGAAATCAGCGTCCATAGCGGCTGCTGCGTTGGAGAAGGAACTGGTGCGGATTACTGGACTGCCAGTCGGACCGCCCCTAAAGGGCGATTAGTCCTGCAGTAAGCCGCCGAGGACCAGTTGAAATGATTTTCTTGTCGATGAACGCGGACAATGATCTCACGAATTGACCAGCTGAAGATTGGCCCGCGTCTAATTCTATGTTTTGCCGTCATCGTTTTGCTGATGTTCGTGGGGAACACTCTCCTCGTCTGGCAATTTTTCCTGGTGAATCAACAATCGGGCCGCGTCACTGCGCTCGCAAGGGAATTGGCCGCAGTTTCGCGCTTTCAGAGTGACATTTTGTCTGTCGATGCAAGACTCGACCTGCTTGCGAAGTCTGAAGACGTGGATGCGCTTAGGCGAGAAGCCGGAAGCCTACGATCAATTCTCGCTGCCGACAGCGAATCCGTCAGGGATGCGCTCGCTCATCTTCCCTCGGATATGCCTAGAGACGTTGCAGTCCTACCCACTGTGGAAGCGATCAAGATCACTTTGCCACCCCAGCTCGATGCGGTAATCGCCCTGGGCCTGGCTTCCGATTGGGATGCCGTACGTCTCCGTCTCGCTAATGAAAAGGCGCCGCTGGAAGCTAGTACTTCGGAGCTGGTTCGCAATGTGCAGCGGCAAGTCAGCGACGAGCTTGCGCAGTCGGTCGTGCAGCATGAACGACTAAAACGTCGAATTTTTGTGATTGTGCCTTCGATCGCTCTGGTTACGCTCTTGGCGTCCACGTTTCTTATCGTCGTCGTAACAAGCAGCATTAGTGATCCGCTTCGCCAGCTGATGCGAGGATCAACTGCACTGGCGCGAGGAGATTTTGACCATCAAGTGCCGCTGTCCGGAAATGATGAACTGGCTCATCTTGGGGCTGTCTTCAATGAAACCACTACTAGATTGCGCGACCTCTATCGGCAGATAAGAAGCAACGAAGCGCACCTCGCAGAAGCGCAGCGGCTAACCCACATGGGCAGCTGGGTCTGGCAGGTCGCGGACAGAAACGCGCTGCATTTGTCGGACGAATGGTATCGCATCTACGGATTCGACCCGAGAGCGGGAATGCCGCCGTGGGAAGAGCGGCTACAGCGTGTGCATCCCGACGATCGCGGCAAGTGGCAGGGAACCACCGAGCGAGCAATCGAGGAAAAATCAGATTATGACGTGGAGTTTCGCGTACTCCTCCCGGATGGAACACTAAAGTGGATTCGCACGGTTGACCATCCGGTCCTAAGCCCAGCGGGAGAACTGGTCCAGTTCGTGGGTAGCTCCATGGACATTACCGAGCGCAAACACGCCGAGGAAGAGCTTCAACAACTTGTTGATTTCGTTCGTCACATCATTACGGTGCTGTCACCAAACGGCAAGATTACTTACGCAAACCGTGTTGCCAGGGAATACACCGGTCTGACCATTGACGAATATCGGTCGGTGGACGTACTTGCCCGAGTAATCCATCCCGATGATATCGAGAGGATGCGAGCGGTTCGCGAACGTGGACTTTCGGCGAATAGCCCGTTTGAAATCGAAGCAAGAACGCTAGGGAAGGACGGCCTCTGCCGCTGGTTCCTGTATCGTTATAATCCATTGCGTGACGAACACGGACAGATTACCCGCTGGTACGTCGCCGGGACCGATATCGAAGATCGCAAGAGAGCCGAGGAGAGACTGCAGCAGGAAAACATCGCTCTGCGCCAGGAAATCGGCAGAGCCTCAATGTTCGAAGAAATTGTCGGCACCTCCAAGCCGCTGAAGGCTGTTCTTCGTCAGACCGCCAAAGTCGCTCCAACGGACTCGACCGTTTTAATCACGGGGGAGACCGGTACTGGCAAAGAACTCATCGCCCGGGTTGTTCACAAACGCTCGCAGAGGTCTGAGCACGCCTTCATCAGTGTGAACTGTGCCGCATTTGCGCCCTCGCTAATTTCGTCGGAATTGTTTGGCCATGAGAAGGGGGGCTTTCACAGGAGCCACTCAGCGCCGGCTCGGCCGCTTTGAACTGGCCGACGGCGGAACGATTTTCCTGGACGAAGTGGGCGAACTGCCCCCGGACACGCAAGTCGCGCTCTTGAGAGTCCTTCAAGAACGGGAATTCGAGCGGGTAGGAGGCACCCAGTCCATCAAGGCCGACGTTCGTGTCATCGCCGCCACGAATCGTGATCTGGACGCGGCCGTGGCTGGCGGATCCTTCCGAAGTGATTTGTTTTATCGGCTCCAGGTTTTCCCGATTCAGATTCCCCCTCTTCGAGAACGAAGAGATGATATTCCTCTGCTGGTGGAATATTTTATCGATCGCTACGCGCGAAAAGCGGGCAAGAACATCAGACATGTCAGCCAGGAAACACTCGAATTGCTTCAGTCATACGCTTGGCCTGGAAACATCCGCGAACTGCAGAACGTCATCGAACGTTCCGTGATCCTTTGCGAAACGGAGACTTTTTCGATCGATGAAAGCTGGTTGCCACAGCAGCCACAGCCATTTCTCACAGCAAAACCGAAAAACCAAATTGAGCTCTCTCGAAAACTCGAAGAGCAAGAGAAGGACATGATCGAGGAGGCACTAAAAGCGAGCCGTGGGCGTGTGTTTGGACCCACAGGGGCCGCAGTCAGGTTGGGCATACCGCGGTCGACCCTGGAGTCGAAGATTAAGTCGCTGAAAATCGATAAAAACCGCTTCAGGACTTTGTCGGAAATTTGAGGGTTCGTGCTCGCAGTTCGTATTCCTGTCAGCAAGTGAATTTTTTTAAGAACGAAGGAAATCGTGGGTTGCCGTGCGGGTTCTTGAATCGCGCCCGCGAAGCCTTATTATAGGTCACTTTACGGCTTTCCCGCTCTCGGCACCCGCCGGATTGCTTGCATGAAGTGAGCCCAGAATTCGGCTCGTTTCAATACATCATTCACAGAAAGGCCGCCTAGGCAGGCCGAATGGCGCCAACCTCGTTAACCAAGCGTTTTCTATACATTCCCCTTCTCCTGACGGCCTCGCGACCACTGCCGGGTTATACTCCGAGGCTATGGCCGTAGTCATCTCCATGCTCCGCGCCGTCAACGTTGGCGGCCACAACAAGATCAAAATGGACGCGCTCCGCGCGCTCTATGAATCCCTGAAATTTCGAGATCCGAAAACCTACGTCCAGAGCGGCAATGTAGTTTTTCGAACCGGCGAGCGCGACTTGATCCTTCTTACCAAGCGAATCCAGCGTGGGATCACCAGGAATTTTGGGTTTACTCCCGAAGTCATTCTTCGAACCTCTTCCGAACTGAGAAGCGTAATCGCTAGAAATCCATTCGCAAAGCGTCGCGGAATTGAACCAAGCAAACTTCTTGTCACATTCTTAGCCAGCGATCCCGGCGCCGAAGCTCGCGAAAAACTTCTCAACCTCAAGGCCGAGCCGGAGGAATTGCGGATCGACGGCCGCGAGCTCTACATCTATTTCCCCAACGGACTGGCTCGCCCGAAATTTTCTTGGGCCGCCGTTGAGAAGTTGTTGAAGACGCCTGGGACCGGCAGGAACTGGAACAGCGTCACAAAATTGCTTGAGATTGCCGAAAGATTGGAAGCCGCCGAGGCCTAGTCAACGGCTCAGACTGTCTTGTCCTTGGAATAGCACAGCGATTCCATATTGCACTCCACGCATTTCGGCTTGCGCGCCTGGCAGACCCGCCGGCCGTGCCAGATGATCTGGTGAGAAAACTGGATCCACTTCTCCTGTGGAATGATCTGCATCAAGTCCTGCTCAATTTTCTTTGGATCCTCATTGCGCGTTAAGTCCAGCCGGTTCGAAATCCGCTGTACATGCGTATCCACCACGATCCCGCTCGCAATTCCGTACGCCGTGCCGAGCACCACATTCCCCGTCTTTCGGGCCACTCCCGGCAGCGTCAGGATCTCTTCCATCGTTCGCGGCACTTGCCCGCCAAATTTCTCGATAATCGCTTTGCTGGCGCCCATCACAGACTTCGTCTTGTTCCGAAAAAATCCCGTCGGCCGGATCTCCTGTTCCAATTCGCTCGGCGCCGCATACGCGAACGCTTCCGCATTCGGATATTTCTTATACAGCGTCTCAGCAACCTGATTCACGCGCACGTCCGTGCACTGCGCCGAAAGAATTGTCGAAATCAGAAGTTGAAATGCGTTCCCATGCTTCAGTTCGCAAGTCGCGTTCGGGTACGCCTCGTCCAGTTTCGCAAGAATCGCCGCGACGCGCTTCGGATCGGTTCCCGCCGCGCGCGCCGGCTTGGCCGCTTTGGCTGCCTTCGCAGGTTTCGCCGATTTAGGCTTCGCGGACGCCGGTTTCTTTTTTGCCGTAGTTTTCTTTTTGGATTTGGCCGCCATGGGAGAAAAACTATAACACGCCGGAAAGTGCCGCGAGCAATTTGCGAAACGCTTTCCCGCGGTGGCTAAGCTGATTCTTTTCCTCTGCCGTTAGCTCCGCGAAGGTTTTCTGCAGGGCAGGGAAGTAAAACACCGGATCATACCCAAATCCCCCCGAACCGCGCGCCGCCCCCAGAATTTCCCCGTCGACGCGATCCGTCACGATTGCAAAGGCGTGTCCCTGTTTCGCCAGCGCAATCGCACACACGAAATACGCGGCGCGTTCGTTACAAGTTGAGCCGCGCATCTCCCGCAATAGCTTTTCGATTCTCTGTGAATTTGTTGCCTGCGGGCCCGCGTACCTCGCGGAATGCACTCCCGGCGCGCCTCCAAGCGCTGGCACCACCAGTCCAGAATCATCCGCAAACACCAGTCCGCCCTTCAGTCTTGAATAATGAAGCGCTTTGCCCGCCGCATTCTCCGCAAAGGTAGGAGCGCTCTCGTCGAACTCCGGCAGGGAACCAAAACCAGGCAGCAATTCCAATTCGATTGCAAACGATTGCGCACTCGCCGCTGCAAGCTCGCGATACTCCGCGAGTTTTCCGGGATTCGACGAAGCAAGAAAAAGCTTAACGGGCGCGCGCACTGAACTTTGCCGGCAGCATCGCGCGTTGTTCTTCCGTCAGCCGGCGAATCCCGGCCGCCGCCAGCGCCAGGAGGTCCTGCATCTCGCTTCCTGTGAACGCGCGCCCTTCCGCCGTCGCTTGGATTTCCACAAACTGTCCGCTGCCGGTCATCACCACATTCATATCCACTTCCGCGCGCGAATCTTCTTCATACGCCAGGTCCAGCAGCGCCCGGTCATCCACAATCCCCACGCTCGTCGCCGCCACCGTATCCAAAAGCGGAGACCGCTTCAAAATCCCCGCCGCCACCAGCCGTTCAAACGCCAGCGCCAAAGCCACAAACGCTCCCGTGATCGAAGCCGTCCGCGTCCCCCCGTCCGCCTGAATTACGTCGCAATCCAGCCACACCGTGCGCTCGCCAAGCGCCACCTGATCCGTGACCGCGCGCAGCGACCGGCCAATCAATCGTTGAATCTCCTGCGTCCGCCCGGTTTGTTTTCCTCGCGCAGCCTCGCGCGGCGTGCGTTCCTCGGTCGCCCGCGGCAGCATCCCGTATTCGCTGGTCACCCAGCCTTTGCCGCTGCCCTTCAAAAAACCCGGCACGCCGTCGTCCACCGTCGCCGTGCAAATCACCCGCGTATTCCCGAGTTCGATCAGCACGCTGCCTTCCGCCGTGGAGATAAAGTCTGGCGTCATTTTCAACGTCCGCATCTGGTCCGCGGTCCGCCCGTCAACTCTCACTCTTCCTCCAAATCAAATTTTCTCTTGCACCACAGCTCTATGATTTGCGCTCAGCCTGCGCCAGTTTGCCGGGCGCCTTATCCCGTGTCAACGCTCCCCCCGCTGCAGCAGGAGTCTTATCGGTTCCCCGGCTTGGGCGGCGTTTGGGCCGGCTTTGTATTCACAATAAAAGTTCCTGTCAAATCCAGATGCCCCGCAAGCGTCTCCATCTCCTGCCCATGAATCAGAATTTTCAGCCGCTGCACCTGCGGTACATTGGCTTCCAGCGTCCGCGCAATGGAATCGACCGCCAGCTGCTCGCTCACAATTCCGGAAGGTATCGACGTTGCCAGCGCTTCCGAGAAATCCGCCACCGCCGTCCCATCCGGCAGAATATACAACTCCAACAAAACCGCATCGGGCGGCAGCGTGCGCAAGTCCGCATCCACCGGCCCCGCGAAAAGCGTGTTCAGCACCTGCTTCGAACGCAACACTGGATCATTCGAAAGCGGCAATTCCACCGTCACTGGCACCAGCGTCGAATCGTCCGTGTCCGATCCCCAAAAAAGTTTAGTCTTGACCCGCGGATCGCCCGGATTAATCGTAACGGGCTGCGTCAATTCCCGCCTCGCCTGCTCTTCGCTTTGCTGCTGCAACCTCGCGGCACGCTTTACCCGTCGCCGCAAAATCGGAAAATAAATCGCCGCGGCGACGACCGCAATGATCAGCCCGCCGATCAGCCCCACTTTCCAGCGCGGCGTCACGGCAGCGCACCCGGCCCGGCCGGAATCACATACGAAGGCTTGAACGCCGCCACGCCCCGCGCGATCGCATCTGCCACTCCCGGCGCCATGCGGTCCAGCGCTGTGCGGTCCTCCACCACCACACTCGAAATCTCCACTGCAATCGCCGGCGCTGCCGTCGTTCGCAGTTGCCGGACCGCTGCGGTCCGCGCATTATCAGGGGACCCCTTGAATCGTTGCGCCAGCATTCCTTGCACGAGATCGCCAAACTTCTGGCTCAGCCCAAGAAATGGCGCCTGTGCGCGGTCCCACGGAATCAGCCCATTCGCTTCCGTCACCGCAGGCAAATCCGAATTCACATAAACACGCACCGTCCCCGGCAATCCCGTGGAAGCAATGTGCAGCGTCACGAACACCGCCCCGCGTTGCGCATTGGCAGTCGCCGACCGGTCGTCAAACGATGGGTTCTCATTCCCCTGCCGCGTCTGCACCACCTGAAATCCTTGCGCCTCCAACGCCCGCCGTACCTGCGCCGCTAAATCCAGCACAATGTCGCTCTCCCGGATTCCGCCCTGGCCTCGCGCGCCCGGATCTGTTCCACCATGTGCTGGGTCTAAAACCACTATGTTCAGAGAGGTCTGCTGAGGTTGGGCGATAGGCGTGGAAACGGGCGATCCGGGCGTTACACTCTGCGAAGCTCCAGCCGAAATTGGTGCAGACGAGCCTGTTGACGGTTGTTGTGCGGGAGCAGGCGGCAGCGACGAAGAAACCAGCACGGCGCCCAGCAATACCAAAGCCAGCAGCCCAAGCGGACAGAATATCTTGATTCGAAAGAGGTTTCGCACCTCCAGCAGCATATCAAATCTGCTGCCCTATCCGTGCCACTGAGCGAGCGAATCCGAGAAAGAAACAACAGAGAATCGGACACAAAATCCGAAACTAACAACGAACAACTTATAACTAACAACCGCCAACCCTTCTCAACCGGCATCTCGCGCTAATTCAGCGGCTTCAGCTTCGCCTTCTGCAATAGCGCATTCACGCTCGCCACATCTTCCTTCTGCACCATGCCCCATCGCGCCAGCCGCTCCCGCCCGCTTTCCATCCACTTTTCGCTAGCCGCCGTGGCATCCGCCGTCGGTGCCACATCCGCACTCTCCACAATCACCAGCAATCCTGTAAGCGCCGCCGCAACTCGAGGCAGAGGCTCAGACTCCTTAGTCGGAAGAGCCAAGCCAAACAGCATGAACTCGCCGTCACTGTCGAGCTCCACTGTCCCTTCGACTTTTTTCTCCAGCTCCGTCAGCGCCTGTTGCACCTCCGCGTTCCCGCTCGCCTCTTTCTTTCGCGCTTCGATCTGCTTCCGCAGTGCACCTGCCTGTTGCACGGCTGCGGAAACCTCACCCAATTTCGCCGCAATCTTGGAAGCCACCTCAAACTGCAGCGCCAGCGCGTCCTGCGGCGTCTTCACGCGCGGATCCATCTTGATCGTCAACGGTTGCGTCCTGCTCTTCCCGTTCGCCGTCAGCTTCACAATATAATTCCCAGGAACCGCCAACGGCCCCGCCGGCCCGTAGAACGAAGTCCGCACGCCGTTCGGCATCGGATAATGCAAATCCCACACAAAACGATGCATCCCCGCTTCCGCCGAAAGTGCTTGCTGTTCCTTCACCCACTTCACGGGAAATTGCACTTTGGTAGGATCGGTCTTTGTCAACTCGTCGTTGCTCGCGAAGCGCCGCACCAGCTTCCCGTCCGAGTCCAGAATCTCCAGTTGAACCGGCGCCGCCGGTTTCTCCTTCAAGTAGTAATCCACCACCGCCCCATCCGGCGGATTCGCAAACATCGTTTCGTCCATCGGAACCGGCGACTCCTGATCCGCTCCCGGCCTCACGCGATACGTCGTCTCCGGCCGGAAAAGCCAAGCATCCGACGCGGCCACCTGCGCGTCCATCTGGCGCAGCAGCGTCACATCATCCAGCACCCAGAACGACCGCCCAAACGTGGCAATTACCAAATCCTCTTCGTGCACCACCAAGTCGCGCACCGAAGTCACCGGCAAATTCAGTTGCAGCGGCTGCCAATTCTCTCCGTTATCGAACGAAACGTACACGCCCCTCTCCGTGCACGCGTACAGCAGCCCCTTGCGCACGGGATCCTCCCGCACGCAATTCAAAAAGCTCCCCTCCGGAATCCCATTCGAAACCGCCTGCCACGTCTTGCCAAAATCTTTCGTGCGATAAAGATGCGCCCCATAGTCTTCCAGCCGGTGCCTGTCTACCGCCGCATACGCAGTCCCCGCCTCCGAATGTGACGCCTCGATGTGCGTCACTTTGCTCCAAGCGGTCAGCTCCGCCGGCGTCACGTTCTCCCAAGTCTTCCCCTCATCTTGCGTCAGCTGAATCAACCCATCATCCGTCCCTGCCCAAATCTCCCCTGCGCGCACGTGCGACGGCCCAATCGTGTAAATCACCCCGCGCCGTTTTTCTTTCGGAGCATCCGCTGCCGTCGCCGCATCCAGGTTCGCCGGAACGCCCGGATCTTCCCGCGTCAAATCCGGGCTGATCTCCTGCCACGAACTCCCGCCATCCGCCGTTCGAAACAAAACCTGCGACCCGAAGTACAGCACGTGTGGATCAATCGGCGAAAACACCAGCGGCAGCGTCCACGTCCGCCGGAACTCCCCCGTCTGCGCCAGCGTCGGCGGCACATGCTGGATTTCCTCGTCGCTAAAGTCTTGCCGCGCCACAAACCCGCCAAACGCTACACCCGGATGCAGCGGGTCCGGCGCGATGTATCCGTTCTCGTCGCCCGCCTCCATCGGCCGCCAATCCCGGAAATTCAGCGAGCGATAATTACTCCGGCTCGGCGTAGCGGCCGAACCGCTGTCCTGCTGCGCTCCATACACCCAGTACGGAAAACGATTGTCCGTCGCCACATGATAAAACTGCCCCGTCGGCTGGTTGTACCAACTGCTCCACGTCTCCCCGCCGTTGCGCGTCACCAGCGTTCCTTGATCGCTGCTCAGCACCATCCGCAGCGGCTCGTCCGGATCAATCCAAATCTCGTGATAATCGTCCCCGCCCGGCGCTCCGCGAAACGCCGCAAATGTTTTCCCGCCGTCGCGCGACTTATACGTTGAAGTATTCGGCAGATAAACCGTGTCCGCATCCTTCGGATCCACGCTCACTTCGCCGAAATACCATCCACGCTGCCAGGTCCGCCGGTCATTCGAAACCCGCTGCCAGTTCTGCCCGCTATCATCCGAGCGATACAGCCCGCCGTCCTTCGCATCCACAATCAAATAAATCCTCTTCGCATTGCTCGGCGCAAACGCAATCCCCATTCGCCCAAGTCCTTCCGCCGGCAATCCATGCCCCGTCACATGCTCCCAATGATCCCCGCCATCATTCGAACGATACAGCCCGCTCCCCGGCCCGTTCGACGGCGGATAAATGCTCCACGGCGGCCGCCGCGTCTGCCACAGCGCCGCATAAATCGTCTTCGGATTCCCCGGCTCGAACGCCAAGTCAATCGCGCCCGAGTTTTCATCATGAAAAAGGATCTTCTGCCAATTCTTCCCGCCATCTTTCGAACGAAATACCCCGCGTTCCGCATTCGGCCCATACGCATGTCCCAGCGCCGCGACAAAAACTTTATTCGAATCATGCGGGTCCACCAGAATTCGCCCGATCTGCCGCGAATCCTCCAGGCCAACGTGCATCCACGTCTTCCCGCCGTCCGTGGACTTGTACATTCCATTCCCATACGAAATGGACGATCGCATGTCCGCTTCACCCGAGCCCACGTAAATCACATTCGAATCCGAAGGCGCCACCGCAATCGCCCCAATCGAAGCAATCTCCTGCGAATCAAAAATTGCCTGCCACGTTCTCCCCGCATCATCCGTCTTCCAAACTCCGCCGCCCACCGCTCCGAAGTAATACACCTCCGGCTGCCCGCGCACGCCCGTCACAGCCAGAGTCCGCCCGCCACGCGGCGGCCCGATCGACCTCCACCGCAGCTCCTGAAATGTTTTTGGGTCGAACGATTTCGGCGTATCCGGCCCAGCCATCAGCCGGACCGTGGCACCCAACGCAATCAAAACAAATAGTATCGTCGAAACATGGTGGCCTGATTTCACGTCTGCATTCTCCAAAAACCACTCTTACCAAGAGCCGTCGAGTATATCCCACTCCAAAAACAAAACCGCCCGGCTCTTTCGAACCAGGCGGAAGAAATTCTCTCCAGCTGAAAACGCCTATACCGTCTCGAGGTTCTCAATCTCCCCAATCACCACCGGCTTCGTATGCCGAATCTTCAATTTCCCCGTGACGTAGTAAATCACCACCCCCGCGAACATAATCAGCACGCCAAACGCCAGCCCATTCATCCCGAGCACCGTTTCATTCCCGCTCTCAACCATCGCCAGGCAAAGCAGCAGCAACGGAAAGATCCCGCAAGTCACCGCGCCCATCATTCCGCCCGGCACGCGAAACTCCCGACGCAATCCCGGCTCCTTGATCCGCAGCGCCACCAGCGTCACAAACTCCAGCATCAAGCTTGCGCCATACAACATAATGTCCAGCGTGATCAGCCGCCTGAATCCCAGCCCTAGGCACAACGCCCAGCACGTCGCGCAGACAACAATCGCCACCCACGGTGCTTGCGTCTTTGCGCTGCGCTTCGCAAAAATCTTCGGCAGCATCCCATCCCGCGCCATCGCCAGCGGCAGCCGCGAGTAGCTCAGCACCAGCGCGTTGAACATTCCGAACGCGCTCATCATTCCACCAAGCACGATCAGGAACCGCAGCCATTCGAATCCTAGAAATTTCCCGCCAATAATCCCTGCCACGTCCGCCCACGACGCATCGCTCCCAAACGCCGACGCCGGAATTCCCGTGAAATACACCGCCAGGAACGGCAGCACGTACGTCAGCGCCACCAGCACCACCGCCGCAATCATTGCCTTAGGATACGTCCGCTGCGGCCGCTCCACTTCTTGCGCAATCGTCGACGCGTTGTCCCATCCCATGTAATTCCACATCGCCACCAGCACGCCGCCAAGCAATCCCAGTCCCGTCGCCGCCGGCGCTGCATGGGCATCCGCCCCCGCTCCCATCTTGAACGGCGCCAACACCACAATCAGCGCGAAGGGCGCCGAAAGCAAAAAGAATAGCCACAACGAGGTTATCCCCACCACGCGGATCCCCGCCACATTCAGCACCGCGCACGTCACCACCACAAACAGTCCCGCATAAATCCCGTGATTCCCGATTCCAAACCACGGCGCCATGGCCTTCAAATAAAATACAAACAGCGTCGGGTAAATCGCCATGTCAAAAATGCTAGCCGCCAGCGAAAGCCACGCTTCCTGAAATCCCCAGAAGTTTCCCAGCCCGCGCCGCACCCAGGCGTAATATCCGCCCTCCGCGGGCAGCGCGCTCGAAAGCTCTCCGATCATGAACGCCGTCGGCAAGCACCACAGCACCGGCAAGAAAAGCAAAATCAAAATTCCGCGGCCATACCCCGCGCCGTGAATGATCTCCTCGGTCCCATACGTCCCGCCAGACACCATGAAGAAGGTGGCAGCCACTAGCGGCCAGAGCGTGAGCTTGGCGACCGTTTTTTTCGCTGTAGGGATTGCACTCGAGGGATACTGCGCGGGAAGCGATAATGAACTCAATTTTTACTCTCGTCCTCCTAAACGAATCTCGCTCGCGCCGCTGCGGTTAAGCGAGTTCGCATTTGCAGAATACAAGAGCTGTCTCTGCATGCAAGAAGAAAATGCACTCGAGCAAATTTTTTTTCATCCCCGCCACCAACCGTACTCTCGTACTATGCATTGCCCTCTCCCGTCATCACACCCGCGGCCGCCGCTCCCGATCCCCTCTTCTCTGTGCCCTCTGTGCTCTCCGTATCCTCTGTGTAAATTCCTTGCCTCTTCTTCGGCTTGCCCGAACCGCACGAGCGCGTTAAGCTCCATCCCTTCGCGGAGGCCTCAAATGCGAACTCATCTATCGCTTGTAACATCCTTACTGCTCTTTCCTTTCCTGGCGCACGCCCAAGCCCCCTTCACTGTCGGCACCGCCTCGGCCGCCCCCGGCCAAAAATCCACCGGCACCCTCGAAGTCCCCGCCGGCGTGGACGCCGCCACCAGCATCCCCGTCATCGTCATCAACGGCGCCAAGCCCGGCAAAGTCCTCGCCCTTGTCTCCGGCGCACACGGGACCGAATACGCCTCCATCATCGCCATCGAAAAAACTCATCACCGCTCTCGACCCCGCCCAGCTCACCGGCACCGTCATCCTCGTCCCGCTCGTCAACATTCAGTCCTTCGAGCTAAAGGTCCCCCACGTCAATCCCGTGGACAACAAAAGCATGAACCGCTTCTACCCAGGTAAAGCCGACGGCACCCAAACCGACCGCGCTTCCTTCCTCATTACAAAGGAAATAGTCGACCGCTGCGACTACCTCATCGACTACCACGGCGGCGACCTCGACGAGAGCCTCCGCCCCTACAGCTACTGGGCCCCCGTCGGCCGCGAAGCCCAGGACCGCACCTCGAAAGAAATGGTTCTGGCCTTTGGCCTCGATCACATCATCATCTGGCGCGAACGCCCCACCGACCTCACCGCCACCCGCTACCTTGATAACACCGCCGCCGTCCGCGGCAAGCCCTCCATCGTCGTCGAAGCCGGCCACGCTGGCACAGTCGACCCCGACGACCTCTCCCTCCTCGTCAACGGCACCTTCAGTACCATGCGCGCCCTCAAAATGCTCCCCGGCGAGCCTCACCCTATCGAAAACCCCGTCTGGCTCGATAAACTCGAAGACGTCCTTTCCGACGGCCCCGGCATCTGGTACCCGCTCGTCAAACGCGGCACTTACGTCGCCGCCGGCATGAAACTCGGCTATATCACTGACTTCTTCGGCAAAGTCATCGCCGAGCCCCGCGCCCCCGTCTCCGGCGTCCTCCTCCACGTCAACGCCGTCCCCTCCCTAAAGAAAGGCGACAACATAGCCGACATCGGCGTCCCCGCCGCCCAAGCCCCCTGACCTGGCGCGGAGTCGAGTATTTCTTTGTAGGGGCGCAGCACGGCTGCGCCCTCTTCGCCTCCTGTAGTGGCCGGTCTGAACTTGTCCTGAGCGCAGCCGAGGGAGTAACACTTGAATTCTCTCCGATCCCCCCAGCAAGGCGCGCCACCACACGCATTGCTCCATCCTGCCTGCCAGAGTATCCTCTCCAATTCCGGGGAGGTGGTGCATGCGTCTGGGGGAAATCGTACGGCGTCTGTCAGCAACAGCATTCCTTGTCTGTTTCATCGGTTCACTCGGCACGAATGCGCAAGAATTCGATCAAAAACTGTTCAATGAAATGCGCTGGCGCTGCATCGGCCCATTC
>Ga0207002_1103_pt1 | contig 16369 bp, 11 predicted proteins | sample Alteio_BWMinCont_88_FD_153473 | JGI IMG/M metagenome (GOLD analysis project Ga0207002, IMG submission 153473) | Enriched cells from forest soil in Barre Woods Harvard Forest LTER site, Petersham, Massachusetts, United States -... | ecosystem: Environmental > Terrestrial > Soil > Temperate forest >...
TCTGCCAGGTGGTATAAGTATGGGTAAGCTTTTGGAGATAAAGTTGAATATATTTCAGTGATGTTATTTTCTTTAGCGTATGACATACAATCCACTATCTTTCCCAGCATAGGAATTTCAGGATCATTTCCTTTGTAGTCGTCATCAAAAAAACCCTCTATTAAAGTTGTTTTTTTATCAACTTTAAAATGTGATATTAATTCCTGTGAAAGTTTGTTGTACCCAATAAACACAATTTTTTTCTGATATTGTTCCTGGCTGTATAGATAGGATGCAATGTACTTTAAGGATACCCGGCTTATAACTAAAAAAATAAAAAATCCAATAATACTGTACAGGATAAATAGCTTGTCGTTAGGGGAAGCGTAATATAAAATGAAGAAATTGTCTAAGGCCAGAAACATTAAATAAGAAATTAAAGTTCGCTCAAAGAGCCTTTCGAAATTCAGTATTTTATTATTAATGTATATAGCGGCGGTGTAAGAACAAATTAACCAGACCATATTATTAAAAATGCAAAAAACTATATAGTCATAATAGTTATTTGGTAATTCTTTGAACATTTGTAATAAAGCTAAGTTTATTAGATTTAATGCAAAAAGATCCAGAAAGGCAAAGGATATTCTAAATAAATTTGAGTATCTGCGGTCCATAAAATTGTTATCAAATGATTATAATTTATTGAAATTGAATAAAGCCTTAAATTTTTATGATTTTTGAAGGCCACTAATAATATTACTGCTGTGAATCAGATCGGATCTAAGTTTCTCTTTCATCAGGATATAAATAAAGATTGGGCCATAATATAAATACCTTCTCCACATACGTTTAGGTTCCTTGCATAAACGCACAAACCATTCTAAACCCATATTTATCCAAATATCAGCGGGCCTTTTAACTGTGCCGGCAAAAAAATCAAAGACAGCGCCTATTGAACAGATCAACTTCGCCTCAATTTTACCTTTTTGCTCATTTGCCCATTTTTCCTGTTTAGGGGCAGTCATACCTATAAACAATACGTCAGGCTTAAAAGCATTAATTTTTTGAAGCATTTCTGCGTTTTCGTCGTCGGAGAATGTTCTTTTAAAAGCAGGGGAGAAACATTCACAAGTGATATTCGGGAATTCACGGGACAGCCGCTCTTTAATTTTGCTTAAAGTATTTTCTGATGACCCAAGATAAAAGCACCTCCCTTTATTTTCATTCAATTTTATCAATAAATGCTGATGCACATCAGTTCCGGATATCTTTTTTATAGCCTGCCCGCTTGTTGCCTTTACAGCTAAAACAATACCTATTCCATCAGGTAATAAGACATCTGAATCTTGCAATGCCTTTTTAAAAGCTTTATCTTGTTCAGCTATGCAAAAGGAATATTGATTAATTGTACTAATATTTATTTGGGGTAACGTTGGCAGATTATTTAGGTCACCGCTAAATAAATTATAACCCATATAACTACTTTGTAAACTTTTCATTTGTGAAAACTTTAGTTTTTTAACCCTTTAATTTATCAAATCAAGAACATAAATTTATCAAATCAAGAACATAGATTTATCAAATCAAGAACATAAATTTATCAACAAAACATGCCTACATAAAAAAAAGTTTTATTTATTAAAATTGCTACTTTCTCTCTTGGAGGCTGTTTAAAAACGACAATTTATAAAGTATACATTACTCCATTTTTAGGACAAATATGTTAAAAAGCGATAACCAAATAATCTTGTTATTGTTTGAGATGCGGGAATGTGGGAAACGCCATTAAGGGTTTTCAATATTTCCACGCGTTTTATTTTTTACTTCTTTTTCTTGTAACCTCATGCGGTCAAATGTGTATAACTTTCTGCCGGTGTGTGGTAATTCAATTGTTGATGCCTCCTTTCCTGGTTATAAAAATTGCTGTCTATGCATATCAATTTTGACTAGCCCCCGAGCGCCTGCCGGAACCCTTGGTAAGTAAACTGGCTACCCTTATCGGTATTACAAATCTCCTGCTTCTCAATGCAGCGCGAGCCGCTCTTTTAACACTTGGGTAAAGTACACCCCATTGTTAGGAATAAAGTACTCCCCATTGTTATGGCAAACAGAAGGAGTGTTGGTTTAGCCAGACAGCCGACTCATTTTTTTTCATGGATAAATGGATTAAATAATATAAATGGATTAAATAATAATAATAATAACTTGTTGTAAATTTTTCTTGTTGGAATATGGAAATTTGGTAGGATTCCCATATTTAAACACATTTTTCTTTTTATCAAATCTCTTTTTTGTTGATAACTCAACCGTTCAAAATATCACCAGGCTGACAGAGCCCCGTAACGAATGCCCGCGGATGAGGTTGTGGTGCGTTTCAATACTTTCCACTAACTCTATTTGGGCATCTTCAAGGTTCTCAAAGACCACGCGTTGGAGCAACTATGCTTGAAACGTGAAAACCTAGATCCCATAAATGCTTACGTGTGAGTTATCATTCCCGCTTTTACACAGATGCAAAAAGTATGCCCATTTACGAGCCTCCCGAGCTTCTTGCGTGAATAGCGCACCGGCTTGGTCGGAAATGAACTATAAGGCCTTCTATTGCATTACGCCCCCGCGACTTTTTGAAAGCTTCCGCAATTCTTTGTTGATTTAGTAGCAGTACAACGGCCAGTTGGGTAATCTTACGGGGAAAAAAGTCCATACATGTCGCCGGATAACCCCATTGCCCACCCTTAAGAGCATATTGGTATTGATGGCTTATCCGTGCATATAAGCGTCGAAATCATAGTAGTCAGGATCCTTTTTATGCACCAGATGTCATAATATCCCATAACCTTCTATCCTGTTTTAAATGTTCAATAATGTGAACGTTCAATAATGTGAATGTTCACATTATTGAACACCATATCAAAAAGAAAAACTTGCGCTGTCACAAGTATGTTAAAGCGAGATTTTAAAAGAAATAAAAATTTGCAAATATGCCTTTGTTGGGCATATTTAATGATTTTGACCAATAGCTCAGGGCCTGGTTTAATATTACTAATAATCTTTTAGCCCCAGGTTCGGGACCAAGCCGCGGAGAACATCTTATAAAACGATTCAAAAAGCCTGTAAATGGCAGTATTTACAGGCTTTTAGCTTTTCCGTTTCAAATGATACGAAACGTTCCAAATGATTTTATATAGGTATTTTTACGGTAATAGTGCCCTGTAAGTTTAAAACGAGGAATTCATTTTTGTAAAAAATGGATATTATTTTCCCGAAGGTCCGCCTGGGCCCCTGTGTTCTTCGGCTAACTTAACTTCGGGATGTGACACGCCTTTATGGCAAGTATAGCAGTTTATACCGCTTGTTAATACAATTCCAAGGGAATCCTTTGTCCCTTTAAAATATTTGGTGTTTATTTTAGCAGTCATCCTGTACATTTCACGCGCCATTTTTTTTTCGGGTTTTGCATCGTTGGCAAAATCCATTCTGTTGGATTGCTCATCCCTAACATGACAAAAATTACACCGTACTCCCAACGAAGCCGACCAGATATCCATCGTTTGATCCAATAAGCGATACGGGATATTCTTCGGAAATACTTTCAGGTTTACCAGTTTTGGAGGAGCAGGCTGTTGCGGCCGGGAGGCGGCAATACTAAGTACCATTACACAGAATACACCTGCTATAATCGTTAGTTTTCTGTTTATAAGCATATAAGCATAAAAGTTAAGTTTGGTTTAATTTTCATAAAATTGCTTATCAAATAAACATTTTATGGGAACTATTTAAAAATGCAGTAGATATATTGCCCGAAAGTATCGACAGAAAGATGGTTTTAACCAATGAAACCGGCTTCCGTGCAGTGTCGCATAATACAGATTTGACTAAAGTTCTCTTATTTGACTAATTAATTGCTGCAAAACGTCTTTTGCATCTCCAAAAAGCATGGAAGAGTTTGGCTGAAAGAAAAGTTGATTCTCAATGCCGGCATAACCTGGCCGCATACTGCGTTTGTTGACGATCACCATTTTAGCCTTTCCTACTTCGAGGATAGGCATACCATAAATCGGGCTGGAAGGGTCATTTTCAGCGGCCGGATTAACCACATCGTTTGCTCCCAGGATGAGCACAACATCAGTGCTGCCGAATTCTTCGTTTGCCGGGTCTAATTCAAGTAAGTCGTCATAAGATACATCCGCTTCGGCCAGCAATACATTCATATGCCCGGGCATTCGCCCGGCTACAGGGTGAATAGCGTATTTCACGTCAACCCCATTTTTTCGCAATGATTTTTCCAGTTCATGGCAAGTATGTTGCGCCTGGGCCACTGCCAGGCCGTAGCCTGGAACGATCATGACTTTATGTGCATACTTCATCACCATTGCCGCATCGTTTAAACTTATCTCCTTGAAAGCCCCATCTTTGCCGGCAGCCGGGCCGGAAGTGTCCTTAGTTCCCCCGAACGATCCGATCAGCACATTTTTTAAGGAACGGTTCATAGCCTTGCACATCAGAATGGTAAGGATGGCGCCGGCAGAACCTACCAGGATTCCTCCCGTAAGCATCACCTGGTTATTGTACAAAAAGCCTGCGCATGCTGTTGCTATGCCCGTAAAGGAGTTTAATAAAGAAATGACTACTGGCATGTCCGCTCCGCCTATGGGCAATACGAATAAAATACCATAACAGAGCGACAAAGCCAGGATGCAACAGAAAATAAAAATGGGAACGTCACTGTTTCCGAGAATGATGAAAGCACCCATCACCAATATAACAAGCAATACAACCAGGTTGAAAATATGCTGCCCGGCGAATGCATGGTCTTTTATTTTGCCACTGAGCTTTCCGTATGCGATCATACTGCCTGCAAAAGAAACACTGCCTATGATCATCCCCGCCAATATAGAAAGTACATGCATATCTGAATGATCCTGTGCTATACGGCCAAATTCAACGATTGAAATAAGCGCAGCACATAATCCGCCCATCCCATTGAATATGCTGACCATCTCAGGCATCGCGGTCATTTTTACTTTGCGTGCTGATATTGAACCGATAACCGTTCCGATAATCATTGCACCTACGATCCATTCGTAATTATGAAAACCTGTGCCGGCTGGCTGATAAAGAAAAAGTGTTCCAAAAATGGCTATCCCCATGCCGGCTGCCGATACCAGGTTCCCTCTGCGTGCCGTTGCAGGATTTGATAACATTTTTAGCCCTACAATAAATGAAACGGAGCCAATCAAGTAGCAGATTGATAAGATATTTGTTTGCATATTAATTTTCTTTTATTCGTTTAGAGGCCGCCTCTTTGCCCGTCTTAAACATTTCCAGCATTCTGTCGGTCACTACAAAACCGCCAACTACATTTAGGGTACCGACTATTACAGCGATAAAACCCAATGTTAATACCAGGTAATTATCCGGGGAAGCCTCTCCCATAACGATAATCGACCCAATAATAATTACGCCGTGAATGGCGTTTGCACCGCTCATTAAGGGAGTATGTAAAACTGACGGGACCCTTGAGATTACTTCTATGCCTAAAAAAACAGATAGGATCACTACGTAAAATAGCTCAAGGTTATTTTGAATGAAATTAAGTAATGTTTGCATGGCTATAATTGTTGTTAATGATTTGGGAAATGACTTTTCCACCACTGGTGATGCAGGCGCTGTTAATAATATCGTCTGTAAAATTTAGCTCCATGGCGCCTTCCTTATTGATAAGCAACTTAAGAAAATTCGATATGTTCCTGCCGTATAATTTACTGGCATCTGAGGGTAATGAAGAGGCCAGGCTGGATGCGCCGATTACCGTGACATTATTGCAAATAGTGGTTTCATTGTCTTTCGTTACCTCGGTATTGCCCCCGGTGGAAGCAGCCAGGTCAATAATTACCGAACCGGCCTTCATAGTTGAAATCATATCCTTAGTTACGAGTACCGGCGCCTTTTTACCAAATATCTGGGCAGTTGTAATAACGATATCAGCTTTTTTGATACTTTCGGCAATCCTGAGCTTTTGCCTTTCTTTAAAATCTTCTGACTGATCCACGGCATATCCACCTGCTTTAGAAGCATCTGCCGTGCCTTCTACCTCCACAAACTTTGCACCCAGGCTCAATACTTCCTCTTTGGCCGCGGCCCGGGTGTCAAACACTTCCACTACAGCACCTAAACGGCGGGAAGTAGCAACAGCCTGCAGGCCCGCTACACCGGCACCGAGGACCAGTATTTTTGCAGGTGCACAACTGCCTGCCGCTGTCATCATCATCGGGAAGTAGTGAGGGTATTGGGAGGCTGCAAGTATCGCGGCTTTATAACCTGCAATATTTGACTGCGAACTCAATACATCCATAGTTTGCGCCCTTGTGGTACGTGGCAACATATCTAAACTAAATACAGTTAACCCTTGTTTAAGCCAATCTTCTATTTGTTCAAGATTATAAAGGGGTTGGTATACACCAATGAATACCTTATTTGTCACAGAAACGGGACCGACGTTATAGTGTATACTCAACAAAACGTCAGCCCCGTTTAAAATGTCGCCCCTTGATTTTATCAGCGCACCGCTCCCTGTATATTGTTCATCAATACAAAAAGCCTTCAACCCCGCCTCAGATTCTACCCAAACATTAACGCCGTTTTTGGTCAAAGCAGCTACTTCTCCGGCCAGCATGGAAACCCGTGATTCAAACGATGGTTCTTTTAAAATGCCAATAATCATAAGATATAAATAAATTAATTTGCAATGATGGAAAATCTGCTGAGTCAGCAAAGTGTAAACTTAAGAATTTACCGGTTTTGTCACACACCTAATTTTACCAATCTATTCTTTTTGTTACATTTTTTTGTTGCATTTTCTTATTTCACTAGAAAATCCTACGCAACTGGTGTAAATGCTCCTGCATGCCACCCGGCCATGTCCTCATAAGTCTTCCATCGAAGGTCGACCAGTTCCTGTGCAATCGCTTGTAAATGTTCCGCTTCCACGGGATTTACTACCGCAAGGCTCCTATAGCGTAATTCATTATTCGCATAATCCCCGAACGGAATGGTAGGGCGTGGTGAATCGAGTACAAATGGGTTTTTGCCCGCTGACCTTAAATCAGGATTATACCTGATAAGGGGCCAGTAACCGCTTGCGACCGCCAGGTTCTGCTGATCCAACCCTTTCTCCATATCTATCCCATGGGCTATACAATGGCTATAGGCCAATATCAGGGAGGGACCATTATATGCCTGTGCTTCCCTCATTGCCAACAGAGTTTGCTGCGGATTGGCACCCATAGCTACCTGGGCAACATAAACATTTCCATAAGATATGGCTTGCAGGGCAAGGTCCTTCTTGCCAACTTTTTTACCTGCCGCCGCGAATTTGGCCGTAGCTGCCGTAGGTGTAGCCTTCGACATCTGCCCGCCAGTATTCGAATAAACTTCCGTATCCAGAACGAGTACATTCACATTACGCCCTGTCGAGAGGACGTGATCCAAGCCTCCAGAGCCAATATCGTAGGCCCAGCCATCACCGCCAATCAGCCAAACAGTTCTGTAAACCAGCTGGTCGGCCACGGATAATAACTTAGCGGCCAATGGTTCGGTCATTTTCAATAACCTCCTTTTAAGTTCGGCTACCCGAAGGCGCTGCTGCCCGATCTCCGACTCCTTCTGTTGCGGGGAATTCAGCAGAGCATCTGTCATTTCAGCGCCCAATACCGGCCTAAGCTCCTCAACCAGTACCTTTGCTATCGAGAGCTGTTTATCAGTAGAAATTCGCATGCCCAAACCAAATTCGGCATTATCCTCGAACAGGGAATTTGACCATGCTGGCCCTTTATTATCTTTATTTACTGACCATGGTGTAGTGGGCAGGTTGCCACCATAGATGGAGGAGCACCCGGTGGCATTCGCCACCAGCAGGCGGTCTCCAAAAAGTTGGGTCAGCACTTTTATATAAGGAGTTTCTCCACATCCTGCGCATGCGCCTGAAAATTCAAACAAAGGTTCAAGGAATTGGGTTCCGCGTACCGAAGAAAAATCCACCGTTGCGCGGTCATTTACCGGAAGTTGCTCAAAAAAACTAATATTTTCTCTTTCTTTTTCCGCATCAGGCTTGGGCATCAGGTTGATAGCCCTTTTATTACCATCGCCAGGAATTATAACAGGACATACCTGTGCGCAAAGATTGCAGCCCGTGCAATCTTCAAAATAAACCTGAAGGGTATAACGGGTTTCAGGGAAACCTCGCGCATTAATCGGCGCTGAGTTAAATTGGATCGGAGCGGTATCAATATAATCTTTATGATAAAACTTTGAACGGATAACGCTGTGCGGGCATACGAAGCTGCAATTGCCGCATTGGATACACGTATCATGATCCCAAACTGCCACTTCGTCAGAGATATTCCTTTTTTCCCATTTAGTTGTGCTACTCGGGTATGTGCCATCTATAGGCAACATACTCACCGGCAGCGAATCGCCATTACCTGCTAAAAGGACAGAAGTAACTTTTTGTACAAAATCTGGCGCCTCTGCGGGTACTATGGACAAAAGGTTCAACTTACTGGTGGCATTTGCCGGAACCTTAACCTCGAATAAGTTTTCCAGGCTGTCGTCAACTACTTTAAAGTTTTTCAGGACGACCGCTTCTCCTTTAGCCTTATATGATTTTCGGATAGATTTCTTTATCTCATTAATAGCTTCCTCAAATGGCAATACGCCTGAAAGCGCGAAGAAACAGGTTTGCATAATGGTATTGATACGCCGACCCATTCCTGCTGCCTCAGCAACTTTCGATGCGTCAATGATATGAAACTTCAGTTTCTTTTTAATGATCTGGTCCTGCATGGACCGTGGCAGCATGTCCCAAACTTCCTTTTTGTCATAAGGGCTGTTGAGTAAAAAAACTGCCCCGGGTTTTGCTTGTCTCAGCATATCAACCTTCCCTGTGAAATTGTACTTATGGCAGGCGATAAAATCCGCCTGTTCAATAAGATAGGGTGCATGGATAGGGTCTTTGCCAAAACGCAGGTGCGAAACAGTTTGTGCACCCGATTTCCTTGAGTCATAAACAAAATATCCCTGCGCATACATATCTGTTTCTTCGCCAATGATCTTTATACTGTTCTTGTTTGCGCCAACTGTACCATCCGCACCCAGCCCAAAGAAAAGCGCGCATACCCTGTCTGCGGGCTCTATACTGAAAGATGGGTCAAAAGGAAGGCTGGTATAGGAAACATCATCATTAATGCCGATGGTAAATCCGTTTTTGGGTGCAGGGGCCTTAAGTTCATCAAAAATAGCCTTGGCCATGGCCGGTGTAAATTCTTTAGAGGATAAACCGTAGCGTCCGCCAACAACTTTTGGCAGGCGGGATATCCGCCCATCGCTGAAAGCAGTAAACAAACCTGTAACAATATCCTGGTACAGCGGTTCGCCGCCCGAACCGGGTTCTTTCGTACGGTCAAGCACAGCAATTTTTTTAACTTTGCGGGGAAGGGCTTCTAACAAATGAGATAAAGAAAAGGGACGGTAAAGCCGCACCTGGATCACACCCACTTTTTCACCCTCTGCCAGTAGCTTCTTTACCGTTTCCTTCACTGTTTCGGCTCCTGATCCCATAATAACGATCAGTCTTTCAGCGTCCGGATCACCAACATATTCAAATGTCCGGTAAGAGCGTCCGGTAAGAGCTCTGAATTTATCCATCGTTTCTTGTACGATACCTGGTGTTGCCGCATAATATGGGTTCACCGTTTCGCGGGCCTGAAAATAGACATCCGGGTTTTGAGCAGTCCCCGTGATAAACGGGTGATCGGGATTCAGGCTGCGCAACCTGTGCTCATAAACAAGATCATCATCGATCATTGACCGGATTTGCCTGTCGGAAAGCATGTTGATCTTATTGATCTCGTGCGAAGTACGAAAACCATCAAAAAAATGAATGAATGGGATCCGCGCCTTCAGGGTTGCCGCATGGCTGATAAGGGCCATATCATGAGCTTCCTGCACGGATGCGGAGGATAACATGGCAAAACCCGTTGAGCGGGCCGCCATAACGTCGCTATGGTCGCCAAAGATGGATAATGCCTGTGCGGCGAGGGACCTTGCGGCAACATGAAAAACCGTTGAAGTGAGTTCACCTGCGATCTTGAACATATTAGGCAACATGAGCAAAAGGCCTTGCGAAGCTGTAAATGTTGTAGTTAGCGCCCCTGTTTGCAAGGAACCATGCACAACGCCGGCAGCTCCGCCTTCACTCTGCATTTCTATCACTTCGGGGATATTACCCCAAATGTTCATTTTGCCCGCAGCGCTCCATTCATCGGCAAACTCCGCCATAGTGGATGCGGGTGTGATAGGGTAAATGGCACATACTTCATTTACACGGTAGGCTACGTAAGCAACCGCTTCATTTCCATCCAGGGTGGCAATTACAGGTATATTATTTGACATTTTGATTTCGTTTTAAGGTACCGGATTACTTTAAGCCCCCTGTATCATTTCTATTGCATGACAGGGGCATTGCTCATAACATATAGCACAGCCCGTGCATTGATTATAATTGAACGCATACCGCTTGCCGGTGCCAAGCTTTATAACCGCATCTTCGGGACAGGCACCGAAGCAACCGTCACATTCGAAACAATTACCGCATGACATACACCTTTGTGCTTCAAACAGGGCTTCTTCTTCTGTCAAACCTCCTTTTACTTCATCAAAGTTGCCGGTCCTCAGCGCTGCCGCTAACTCCATCTGTTCCTTTTGCGGTGCCTGGGTTGTATACCAGCGATGCAAGCGCTCATAATTAACTACAGAATGCTTCATTGAAGGCTGGCAGTCCTTTCCCTGCAAATAGCTGTCGATATAGCGGGCAGCCTTTTTTCCATGCCCTATGGCAACTGTAACACTTCGCTCACCTGGTACCATATCGCCTCCGGCAAAAATGCCCGGTTTACCAGTCATCATATCTTGGCTAACTATCACTGTCCCATCAGGCTTAAATGCAATACCCGGTACATCTTTTAAAAAATCTGTGTCGGCATCCTGGCCCAGGGCCAGGATTAGGTTATCCGCCTCCAACGTTTCGAACTGGCCGGTCGGTACCGGCTTACCATCTACCAGGCTCATTATCTCTATAGTGAAGCTGCCGCCGTCTATTTCTTTAATGGTACGCAGCCAATTGATCTTCACACCTTCATCAAGGGCTTCCTGTGCTTCAAAATCATGAGCAGCCATATTTTCCCGGTCTCTCCGGTATATGATCATCGCTTCGGGTACCCCAAGGCGCTTTACCGTACGGGCCGCGTCCATTGCAGTATTGCCGCCTCCGTAAATCGCTACCCGCCGGCCAAGCCGGGGTGCATTTCCTTCTTCCACCTGTTTCAGGAACGACAACGCGTCAAGTATCTTCCCGGCATCCCTTCCGGGGATATCTATTTTCCTGGATAGTTGAGTGCCTATCGCTATGAATATGGCATCAAAATTCCCTTCTTCCTTTTCCTTTAATACCTCTGTAACCTTATGGTTGAAAACAATCGATACACCCATGTCCCGAATGCGTTCAACTTCCTGCTCCAGTTCCTTTCGTGGAAGCCGGTAGGCCGGGATCCCGAAATGCATCATGCCGCCTGCGAGTGGGCCTGCTTCACGTATCTCGGCATAGTGCCCCATCCTTGCAAGGTGATAAGCTGCTGATAACCCGCTGGGACCAGCTCCAACTATCAGCACTCGTTTACTTGTGGGGGCCGCCACCTGTTCAATCTTCCAACCTCTTTTCAACGCTTCATCTCCAAGGAACCGCTCAACTGCATGAATACTGACTGTGCTGTCGATGTGCGCTCTGTTGCACTGATCTTCGCAGGTATGATAACATACCCTGCCGCATACGGCAGGCATCGGGTTGTCTTCCATTAACACTTGCCAGGCGGCTTCAAGCTTACCCTCGCGGGCTAAAGCTAGCCATGCCTGGATGTTTTCCCCGGCCGGGCAGGCATTGTTGCAGGGAGGCATGAGGTCCGCATAAATGGGATGCTGTTTTCTTACCGGTCCCGTACCTTCGCTATGGCTTTTGAGATCGGGAGGGGAAGTAATATCGTTCATGCGATAAAAGTAACGAGCCTTTCATGGACAGCCTATGCGCTTTGTCACGAACTTAAATGATTTTCATCACTTGTCGGCAAAGGTATACAGGGGCGTTTGGAGACAGGTATTTAATAAAAATGGCATGGGGCATAATCATATTAATGAATGTCAGAGGTCATGTTAAACAGCTTGTGGCAGGTATAGATTTGTGTTGCCTTATTACCAATACCAGTTGAAGCACAAGCCTGTGGCACTTCTGTAATAGCTTATCGCAAAGGGAGCCTAATAGAAACTGTTATAGAAAATAAGACACCTGTTTATTTTATTGAACAAACTGAGACATCAATAATCAAAGGATTAATTATTTTTTAATGTAATTAAGAAATATTGGTCCTTCGAAAATGCAAAAACATGCTTCTTTATACTCTTTAAATCGCTTTAAATAAAAATTAAATGATTATTTATTCATAATTGTGCCTCAAACAAAATATTTGCGCTGTTTGATTAAAATCTGGCTTTAAAATTGATAAGCCTTAAATTGAGATAATTTCAATAATAATCTCAGATTTTTTAAATTATTATTGAGTTATGGAATAATGCTATTAATTTTGCAACAAATCCCCTGTCCCTATGTCAATACGGTACTCTAAACACCTGCCAGCCTTTGTATTTTTTTGTGATCTTTTGCTGCTAAACATAGCCCTGTATAATTCACATTTTATACTATTTAATTCCTACCGCTTCTACAATGCATCAGCAATTTTTATTGTAGTTGTCAATTTCGCCTGGATCGCTGTTTCTTTAGCATCAAAAAGTTTTGACGTTAAACGCCCTTTAATTCTAAAGGACAATATCAATAGGTTTTTATTGACATTAATTTATCATTTACTGCTTGTTTTCGGTATCATCTATTTCTTTAAAATATATGATATATCCAGGTCAGAAGTAATGATCAGTTATTCAATGTTCTTTTTCTTCATAATTATATACAGATCATTGCTTTTCTTTTCTCTTGATTATTATCGAAAAAAAGGATATAACCACCGCCAGATTTTAATTATTGGAGATGAAAATATTGCCGCGAGATTGGTAAAGTCGTTTGGTCAGCATCCTGAATATGGTTATGATCTGTCTGATTTTATTTCAGAAGATATGATCATCAATATGCCGGAGGCAATGTTGATGAGTGCCATTCTCTCTAAACGACCTGACGAAATATTTATTTGTTATAAACAATTGGATAGTGACCTTTTAAAACGCCTGATTCGTTTTGGTGATGAAAATTTCATTAAGATCAAAGTAGTTTCAGATCTGATTTTAAGTAATAATTATGCCAGATTGGTCGACTATGATAGTTTTCCTGTATTGCAAATTACATCACACCCGGAAATAAGTTTAAAGATCCGGTTATTAAAACGCAGTTTCGATATTTTGTTTTCATTATTTGTAGTAACTGCAGGGGCCCCTGTGTTCATAATTGTTTATTTAATAACAAAAACAACATCCAAAGGGCCGGCATTTTACAGGCAGGAGAGGATAGGCCAAAACGGAAAGCCATTTTATATCTACAAATTCAGGAGCATGCATGTCAACGCCGAAAAAAATGGCCCGCAATTATCAAATGATAATGATCCCCGGCAAACAAAATGGGGTTCCATTATCAGGAAAAACAAGCTTGATGAATTACCTCAATTTTGGAATGTAATAAAAGGCGAAATGTCGGTTGTTGGTCCGCGCCCGGAAAGGCAGCATTTTGTTGAGAAAATTTTGGAGAAAACACCGCACTACAAAAAATTACTTCGCTTAAAACCTGGAATTACCTCAATTGGCCAGGTGCATTACGGCTATGCGGAAAATATCGATCAAATGCGTGATCGCGTTAGGTACGATTTAATTTACTTGCAAAATATCAATTTAAATGCTGATCTTGGTATTATTTACAAAACTGTTAAAGTAGTGTTAAAGGGAAGTGGGAAATAATATAATTGAGTCATTGAAGCTATCACTATTTTAATTTTTATCGAACAAATAAAATAGTGACGAAATAAAACGTATAAACGTTTATTGGCTATACCTTTTTTAAAAACAGTTTTTGGATATTTGAAGTATTGACGAGGGCAAATCTGCCAACTGAAAGGAATAAGCAATTAATTGGCCATGATGGGATAGTGAAATGGGAATGGGCAATTCCTTATTTTTTTTTATTATTATAGGAACTTCTCCGTTATTTTTGCCTATAATGAGGATAGCAGAATGGAAAAGCTTGTTAAGTCTGCTAACCAAAAACTTTCTCACTTCCATTGACTGATATTCAGGATAATCCTTATCAATTAACTTTACTCCCCAGTAGGTATTTTCAAAATTTTCATCATCATTTACAACTGAAACCATCAACTCACGATACATTAATGACCGTGAATAAAGCGTATCAGTCCCAAAGGTAATAATGCCTTTTAAAGCAACGTTATTGTCAAAACCTGCACTTTCAACTTCAGTTGCTTCAAAGTTTGCTAAAGTGTACCCTGCAGGGAACAAAAGCTGTTTTACCGTAAATTTTCCTGGTATAAAAACCAGGTCTGGCCTGGCTCGTTTAAGGTATTTATAAGCTGATTCCTTTATTGACCATAATAACCAAACAAAGTTTTCGAACGGGACTGTTGCAAATTCTGGCCCGTTATAAAGGCGTTTTTCAGCGGTTGAAAGTATTTTTGAATAAAACCTGTATTGTTTTGTACGGGTAATGTTTATGGCATTTAAAGATACGATATCATTACCCGTACTGATCATTTATTGGGGTTAAGTTTTTCAATTATCAGATCAATGCAAGTGCCTACATTTATAATTTTGTCGGCAGAGTCGTAATCAATTTCGATATTATATTTAGCTTCTGCATCAATAATAATATCAACAAGGTTAGCTGAATTAATTTTTAAATCTTTTATAAGGTCGGTCTCGTCATTAATCCTGTTAAGCATTTCTTTATTAGCCGTATAAGGCGCAAAAACCTTTTTTAGTTCATTTAAAATTTCTATTCTGGTCATTTTTAACTAAATTTTGAAAATATTATACAGGAATTAACATCCCCAAAACCAAAATTGGCTTTAGCTACAATGTTAACTTCTTTTTTTATCATTTTAACAGGCAGGGAATTAATGCTTACCAGGTTTGTAATTTCGGGGCTTGGATCCTCCAGATTTATATTTGGATGAACAAATTGGTGCACTATCTGCAAAATTGCGGCCACAGATTCAATGGAACCGGCCGCGCTAAGGCAATGGCCGATCATTGATTTCAAAGAGTTGGTAAGCGGAAAATCCATTCCAGCTCGGTTGAGTGATTGTGTCCAGTTTTGAATCTCTTGCTTATCGGCGTTAGTTGCAGTTAAATGCCCGCTGATCGTGTCTATTTGCCGGGGGCTGACGCCTGACCTTGCCAGCGCTTCGTCAATGCAACGAATGACGCCAGTTGAGTTAGCTGCCGTCATTGTACCCCCTAACCGTTGTCCGCCCGAATTGCTTGATCCGCCTAAAACTTCGGCATAAATTTTTGCATTCCGCAGCAAAGCGAAGTCCAGGTCCTCCAAAACCAAAGCACCTGCACCAGAACCCGGTATAAACCCGCCCGCTGATAAACTCATTGGCCTTGAAGCCTGCTCTGGGTGGTCATTGAATTTCCGGGAAAGTACGCGCATGGAATCAAAAGAGCCATATACATAAGTATCTACATGCTCGGCGCTGCCAACAAGCATTCTCTTTGCATAACCATGCTTTATATATTCATAACCCATTAAAATAGCCTGGGTGCCCGTGGCGCACGCCGATGAATTGGTGATAACCTTATTGCCTAAACCTAACCTGCCTGAAATATAAGAAGTTACGCCGCTGTTCATGGCCTGCTCCACCACGCGTGAGCCTAATTTTTTTACTTCTTTATTATCTACCCTGATGATCACATTTTTCATAGCTTCGGTATCCGCAGTGCTGTTGCCAAAAACACATCCCGTTTCCCAGCGGGGTTCATCCGTATCATATAGCACGCCAGAATCTGCCCAGGCGTCAAGGGCGGCTACTAACCCGTACCCGATATTTGTGCCTTTTAATCCATAGAAAGTAACATCCGAAATATAATTTTTCAATCCGTCCCAGTCAAAATCGGGCATACCTGCCAGCTGGCAGCTAAAATTAAGCTCCTGGTAATGCGGCATAAATTTTATTCCCGAAACACCATTTTGTATTGCATGTAAAAATGCCGGAATCCCAATCCCATTTGGAGAAACGACTCCCAAACCGGTAACTACAATACGCTTACT
>Ga0207002_1071_pt2 | contig 16363 bp, 18 predicted proteins | sample Alteio_BWMinCont_88_FD_153473 | JGI IMG/M metagenome (GOLD analysis project Ga0207002, IMG submission 153473) | Enriched cells from forest soil in Barre Woods Harvard Forest LTER site, Petersham, Massachusetts, United States -... | ecosystem: Environmental > Terrestrial > Soil > Temperate forest >...
ATCCCTTTCATTCCCTGCGAGCAATTATCATTACTTAAAATTAATGGTAAATGATAGAAATAAAACCCCGGTAAAGTTTTTGATGGCAGGTATTTATACAGAACAATCCCTTGCAAATTTATATTTCCCTATTCCCAAACCTTCAATAGTCAAAAAAGACAGCAATAAGGTTACCTATATCACTATTGAGTTAAATGATAATTATCTGGTAAATGAAGTGCGGTTAGATATAACCGGGCCTAAATATTATAAAAGAGATGTTTCAATTTACAAAATTGGCAAGCAAGGCTATCAATTGGTTAGTGATGCCGAATTAAATTCAAACAAAAACAATAGCTTGTTAATAGCTGCAAAAACGAACATGCTTGAATTACAAATTTACAATGGCGATAATTTACCGCTCAACATTAAGAAAATAGAAGTATCGCAGGCAGACCAATATATTGTTAGTTACCTTGAATCCGGGCAATCCTATAAGCTTTTAACCGGCGATACAAAAGCTTCAGCACCGGATTATGACCTGAAATTTTTTACCGATAGTATCCGTGGCCATTTACCCGAGATTGTTCATGAAGCAGTTATGAAAAACGCTGCATATAATATTCAGCCAATAAAAGTTAAACATGAATATCTTGCGATAATATGGGCGGCAGTAATAGTTGTCTCATTACTGCTTTGCCTGCTTACATGGAAAATGATAAATGAGGTAAATAACAAAAAGGGGGGCACCTGATTTTTCTTGCAGCTTTTACATTAGATTAGGGGATAAATTGAAAATTCAAACCAAATAATATCCTGATGAAAAAAGTTTATTTATTCTTATTCATCGGCATACTTGCCATTGTATTGATCGTACTAAGCTTGATGAATTTTAACCCTGCGGTTGAAACATGGACGAGCTTGTTTGGAGGTGCTGCTATTGGATTTTTTATTGTTGGTGCGCCATCGATTTGGGCATGGTACAAAAAAAACAGGCCGAAAAATACAAAATAAACCATCCTATGTTTTTCAATTTCAGGTATCCGCTGGTACTGGTTCTATCCAGTTTTATATTAATGCTTGCAGGGATGATGTTAAAAGTTTTGCATTGGCCGGGTGGTAATTTACTGTTCGGCAGTATGTTAATGGTGCAGGCCATTTCCATTATCTGGCTCATCATCACTATTATAAAGGCCCCGAAATCCTAAAACCCTTTTTTCCTGATAACCCCCGGCTTGCGGACTTTCCGACTTCCAAGCCCCCGGACTTCCTTCCCGATTCGCCTGCACCATACTGACGGGCCATTTTTGCAATGCGTTCTTCCAATGGTTCGGTAATTAAGCGCTCACGGCCCAAACTATCAACCATAATCGGGAAGGCAAAGGGTGTAGGCCTGTCGATGGTTTTTAATATGATAGTTTGTTTGATGATGCGCTGCAATGCTGCCCTTAGCCTGAATTCCTCTAACTGGAAAGCCAATGCTTCGTTATAAGCCTGCCGTACCAGCAGATTATCCGGCTCGTATTCGCTGAATACATCGAACAGCAGCGAAGTGGAAGCCTGCAAATGCTTATTTTTTACCGGCTGACCCGGATAACCTGTAAACACAAGTCCACCGATATGTGCAATATCCCTAAAACGCCTGCGCGCCATTTCGTTGGCATTCAGGCTGTGCTGAATATCTTCGAGCAAGTTATCTATCGAGAAAAAACCTGCGTCCTCCAGGGCCTGTTCAATGGGTATATCTTCTTCGGTCAGCAATTCAAAACCATAGTCATTCATGGCGATAGAAAAGCTGGCCGGTTTTATTTTGCTTATGCGATAGGCCAGTAATGACGCCATGCCTTCATGAACCAATCTCCCCTCAAAAGGGTAAAATAACAAGTGATGCCCTTCAAGTGATTTGAACGACTCGATCAAAAATTCATGGCTTTGCGGCAAATGCGACAATTCCGACTGCAATGCAAATAAAGGTTTTAAGGCGATAACTTCTTCATCCTTTTCGACGCCATGCGCCACCTCATCCAACTTATCCCTGAAAACTGCAGATAGTTGTGAGGATAAAGGCATGCGCCCGCCCATCCAGCTTGGTATCATCCCTTTTTTAGCATTTGATTTTTTTACATAAGCCGTCATCTCTTTTACCCTTATAAACTCGAGGCTGCGCCCCGCGAACCAGAACGTATTGCCAGGCTTCAGTTTCGAGATAAAGGATTCTTCAATAGTTCCCAGGCTGCCGCCGCTGAGCCATTTTACGCGGATACTCAGCTCGCTGGTAATGGTGCCTATGCTTAACCTGTGCCGCATGGCTACCCGCCTGTTAGTTACTTTAAATAAGCCATTTTCTACCACCACCTTTAAAAATTCATCGTACTGGGCAAGGGTTTTGCCGCCGTTTGTAATAAAATCAAGCAACTGGTTAAACTCGCTGCGTTTAAGGTCGGCAAAAGCAAAGGTTGTTTTCACTTCCTTAAACAGGTCATCGGCCCTGAAACCATCCGATACCGCAAGGGTAACCATGTATTGTATCAGCACATCCATGGTGAGCAGCATTGGGTCGCGGCTTTCAAAAATACCATCTTTTATTCCCTGCTTTAGCGCGGCGCCTTCTAATAGCTCAAGCGAATGGGTGGGTACAAAATATGCTTTTGATACCGCCCCGGGGGCATGGCCGCTGCGCCCGGCCCGCTGCATAAACCGGGCAACCCCTTTCGGACTGCCTACCTGTACCACGGTATCCACCGGCCTGAAATCGACGCCTAAATCCAAACTTGAAGTGCATACTACTACTTTCAGGGCTTCAGCATGCAGGGCCTGCTCAACCCAGTTGCGCAGTTCGTTATCCAGTGAGCCGTGGTGCATGGCCATTATGCCGGCATACTCCGGGTAATTATCTAAAATAGCATGGTACCATATTTCGGATTGTGAACGGGTATTGGTAAATATAAGCGTGGTTTTGCTTTTAGCCACGATCTCCATTACCTGCGGCAACAGCTTTAAACCAATATGCCCCGCCCATGAATAACTTTCAATGTTTTCGGGGATGACGGACTTTATAACCAGTTTCTTCTCCAAATTGGCCCGTACCATTTTAACCCGGTCAGGTGGAAAGTCGTTGCCCAAAAGTACTTCTGCCGCCTCTTCTAAATTGCCGATGGTAGCGCTGATACCCCAGAGCTTCAGTAGGCAGTTTGCAGTTTGCAGTTGGCAGTTTGCAGTTAGCGCTTTGCCGTTTGCCGTTTGCAATTCATTACTACTGCCCACAGCAAACTGCCAACTGCAAACTGAAGCAAGGGCCTTGAGACGGGAGAGCCCAAGCTCTACCTGTACGCCGCGTTTGGTACCTAACAGTTCGTGCCATTCGTCGATCACTACTACCTGCAGAGATTGGAACATTTTGGGGTATTCTTTTTGGGCCAGCATCAGGTGCAGGCTCTCGGGGGTGGTTAGTAGCACTTCGGGCAGCTTTTTCTTTAAGGCCTGTTTTTCGGAAGCGGGGGTATCGCCTGTGCGGGTCATTATTTTCCAGGGCAGGCCAAGTTCGTCGCAAACTTCCTGCATTGCTTTTTTTATATCGTTAGTTAAAGCACGCAGGGGGGTGATCCATAGCATCAGCAAGCCGCTGTTGGTTTGATGGGTATAGGTATTGGCGTGTCTATTTATAAAATCTGCCAGGAAAGGCAGGAACAGGGCAAAGGTTTTACCGCTGCCGGTAGGGGCGTTCAGCAAGCCGGAATAACCATTAAGGTAAGCATCTTCCATCTCCTGCTGAAAGGCAAACTGCTGCCAGTTTTTGTTCTTATACCATTGCCGGATAACTTGCTGCCCTTTTGAAACCATGCGTTAATATACAACGGAAAATAGAATATTTGTATATGGGTTTAAAATGACTGCATGCCGAGGGGGTGGAATACGTTTAGCCGCAAAACCTAATAAAGGGAAGTTTTTCGATTTAAACTTTAAAAACGAGTTTAGATAATAGTGTCTTCACATACATGACCCATAGGGTCAACCCCTTTGTAGAAAAAAATTTAAAGTTTTTATTGCCTCGCAGAGGCTACCCATTACGAGCTTTTATTATTTTTGCGAATACCCGGATCAAATGTCAAATACATACACACAATTATATATTCATTTTGTATTTGCCGTAAAGTATAGAAAAGCAATAATACAAGAAGAATGGGAAGGTCGCCTTCAAAAATATATTACCGGCGTTGTACAAAACAACGGGCATAAATTAATAGCAATAAATACAATGCCTGATCATTTGCATCTTTTTACTGGCCTAAACCCTAAACAATCAATTTCCGATTTGATGAGGCTGGTAAAAGGGGATAGTTCGGAATTTATAAATAATGAAGGGTTTACGCAAAGAAAATTTCATTGGCAGGATGGATACGGTGCGTTTAGTAATAGCCGGTCTCAAATAGACGGTGTAGTTAAATATATTTTAAATCAGAAAGAGCATCATTCCAAAAAAACATTCAGGGAAGAATATCTTGAAATACTAAAGGATTATGCCGTTGAATATGACGAGAAATATATTTTTCATGACCTGTTAGATGGTTAAAGGGTAGCCTCTACGAGGCACAAATCATAATGCTGCAATTTCTACAAAGGGGTAGACCCTACGGGTCATTCATCATCGTTATAATTGAAATGAGGGAATTTGGCAGTAACGGCATAAGGCTTAATCTGCTTATAAAGATCGGAATGAATATTCAATGAAAGTAGTTGAGATGGAATGATTTAACTTAGCCTCCTTATAAATATATTTGATTAGCAATCTGATATTCATGACCCGTAGGGTCTACATCTTTGTAGTAGAAAAAGAAATATAAAGTTTTTTTACCTCGTAGAGGTTACCCATAGGCAGCATTTATTTTTTTGGTAACAAGCCCGGATTAATTGCCTAAACCCCATGCGTAATGCAATTATTTTAACGATCTCTGAGACGGTTAGAGGGTAGCCCCTATGGGGCAAAATTCTTGGGTTCGGTTTTTTCTACAAAGGGGTAGACCCTACGGGTCATTCATCATTGTTATAATTGAAATAAGGTAATTGGAAAACCACAATACTGTTGTAACCTGGTAACCAAAAGCGGGAATGTGCATCCGCTGAAGGCGCAGGGATGGAATGCATTTGGGCATCAGGCTTAGACAAAATATTTCTTCTGGTAAAAGTACGCGGAAGTTTTCCTATCATTAGGGCAAAATAAATATCTGATTTTATCAAATGAAAAAACTATTACGTCTCCCGGTTTTACTATTGGTTTTTAAACTGCATGCACAGCAAGGCACTCTTTTTAAAATAACCTATCTGCCCAACAAGGAGTATTCGGCGGCCGTAACCATAAAATTAAATGGTCACTTTAATTTGAGCGGAGACGACCAGAGTATGCAAAAATTAAAAAGGCAGGGAATAAGTAGCCCGTTAGCTGTTATTTATAATATTAAAATGATAGGTGATGATAAAACAGGCACGCCGGATGCGAACGCCGTATTTCCATTGGTAATGAAGTGGCAAACCAGCGATATCTCCGAGAATATAAACGGAAATGAAGTGTCTTTTCCGCAGTTGAAAAAGACCTTCACAATTTATAATCATATAATGCCGGATGGAAAGGTTGTTGCCGATTCTGTAGTGGAAGAAAAAAAAGAAGAGACATCGAAGACCGTACTTTCTAAAATCGACAACGCCTTTCAGAACCAGGTTAAATTCCCTAGTAAACCACTTAAGGTAGGAGATACTTTTGCGCAGGACTTATCTATTAAAATCCCACTTGGTGTGACTAATATACCAGCTATTGCAAAAACGACCTATACATTAATCAGTATAGCTGATGGTTACGTGTATTTTGATATGGCGCAAAACATCGATGTTACTACGCCGGTTAAACAGGGAGAACCCAAAATAACCGGGACGGGTTCGGGGAGGGTAGTTTATAGTATTGGTGACAGTTTTATAACAGATTTTGACGATAAAATAAATTTGATATTTGGCGGGTATTTAACGAATGTAAAGATCGACGGAACAGGGGCAATGGAGACAAAATATAGTTATTCGGTCAAATAAAATAGATTTGGCAAAAAAACTCCGGATTGATTTATCACTGCAGACCTGTTTTGATGCAAACATGATTATTCATCCCCAATATACTTTTGATCCAACTGCTTATTAGCCTTTGCCCCCAACCCTTTTATTTTTTCAGCAGTTTTAGTCAGGTTGCCATTACCGTCCACCAATTTATTAAAAGCATTATCATAAGCACTTTGGCTCAGTTTAATATTTTTACCGATACCTTCCATATCACCCACAAAACCGACAAACTTATCATACATGGCGCCGCTTAAACGGGCAATTTCGAGCACATTGCGGTTTTGGCGCTCCTGTTTCCAGATGCTTGCAATGGTGCGCAAGGTTGCAAGTAAGGTTGATGGGCTTACAATAACTACCCGTTTATCCCAGGCATCGCTGAACAGTTCTGCATCGATCTGTACGGCAAAGCTGAAGGAGGATTCAATCGGTACAAAAAGCAAAACAAAATCCGGGGAATTGATCTGGTACAGGTCGTGGTAGTTTTTGGAAGATAGATTCAGCACATGGCTGCGGATAGATTCCACATGCGCTTTTGAATATAATTTGCGTTCGTCCTCGGTTTCACAGTTAACAAGCCGCTCATAAGCAGTTAAAGAAACCTTAGCGTCGATAATTAAGTGTTTTTCATCCGGCAGGTCAATTATGGCATCAGGTTGCAGGCGGTTGCCGTCAGCGTCAGTTAAACTTGCCTGCAGGCGGTATTCCCTGTCTTTAACCAGGCCCGAACGTTCAAGCACACGTTCTAAAATAACTTCGCCCCAGTTGCCTTGTTTTTTGCTATCTCCCTTTAATGCTTTTGTTAAGTTTTGGGCTTCGCTGCTGATCAGTTTATTCAGGTCCATCAACTGGGTGATAACACCTTTAAGGGTATTACGTTCTGCTGCCTCCATGTTATAAACCTTATCCACTTTTTCCTCAAAAGCCTTAATGTTTTCTTTTAAAGGGTTTAATAAAATATCAAGATTGGTACGGTTGGTTTCAATAAAATTCCGCGACTTTTCATCCAGCAGTTTATTGGCGACATTTTGAAATTCAAGCTGAAACTTTTGCTGTATTTCCTGGATAGATTTTTCCTGTTCGGCTAAACGCTGGCGTTGCGCTATAAATTGTTCCTCAGCCTTTGCCATTCTGTTCTTTTCGGCAAGCAATTCCTGGTTTAGCGAATTCGTCAGATGATCGTACCTTATGCGCTCGTCCTGCAACTGCTTGTCGGCTTTGTCACGTTCAAGGGCTAAGCCCAAACCACGCTCTTCCGCTTTTGCCAACGCAATATTTAACGCTGAATTTTCATTTTTTAAGCGGGATAATTCATCTACAGAAATGCCGTCAACATTACCCGGCTTCTTTAAAAAAAGCAATACAGCGATCAGAAGAATAACAATAGAAGCGATTAAAAGATAAAGGCCCATTTGGTAAAAATATTAGCAAAACGAAGGTAGGAATTTTTTGGGGAGTAAGGAATTGGAGTGTGAAATTTACCAGTTTTCTATCAGGAGACTTTCAATTTCAGTAAAATGCTTATCGCGCGAAATTAATGTAAGTTCATACTGCTTAACAGTCGCCGCTATCCAAACATCATTTGTGGGTACAGGCTTACCTTTTTGTATAAGGCAGCCGTAATTTCTCCAAAAAATTGTGCAGTTGTACTATCGACATCTAATACTGTACACAATTTTAAAAATGAAGTCAGTTTGTTTAGACGTTTGGTTTTATTGACAACCCGATTAATTCCGATGTAAAGTTCACCAAGGAAAATAGAAGAAATGTAAAAACCCGGTAAATCGTTAATTTTGTCAGCTAATATTTTATTGCCCGAAAAAATCTCTATGACAATATTAGAATCAAGAAATATTTTATTTCCAATCATTCTCATCAATAATTTCGCAAGTTTCGGCTATAGCTTGCTTCATTTCATTTGCTGCCTCTCTTGAAATGATACCCACAAAATCGTATATGCTGGGTTTCTTTTCCGCAGTCCTGTTATAACTGTTCAAAATTGTTTCAATTTCAATCAAGACAGCGTCGCTTTTAATTTTCAGCATTTCTTCTATTAAATGTATTTTTCTTGCTTCTGAGTACATATTGCCCTCTTTTAATGTGATAAAGTAAAGTTACAAAAAAACAACATAGTTTTAAAATCTTCCTTCCAGGGCGTGGAGTTATTGCGCCTTCTCCACTCTTAACCCCACATCGCTAACCTCCCGCAGCGGGTTATCCCTCATGTTTTGCTCGATATAAAAATGATAAACCCCCTTTGCCGGAAATTTATAATTGGTGCGGAACGGCGACTGGAAACTGTATAAATTCCCGGAGCCTTTGCCCAGCCATTCGCCATCTTTATTGGCAAGTTTTAGTTCATAACGCCTTTCCTCCGCTTTTTTATCCGGCCCTGTTTGGGTTATCAATGCAAATATATTCGAGTATTTGTAATCGGCTGTTACCCGTAAATTCATGTAGAGGTTATAGGGAATTTTTTCGTCATCGATCTTAACATCGAATTTAAACTTGTTTAAATATGTCCAGTTATGACCGGGGATTTCTGAATTTTGGTCAATGACAGCGTTCTTATCAGTACAACCCGCCGATGAAAGCATCCCAATTACCGATACAGCTAAGAAAATTTTTTTTAAAGTTCGTTTCATTCCTGTTTATCTTGCTGTCCGCCCTTGTCCCTGTTGCTATCGGGATTGTCAGCCCTGTTTTGATTATTCCTGTTCGGACGGAATCGGTTATTCCTGTTATTATTACCGCCTTCCGGTCTCGGTGCCTGTGTTTTTGCATGTTGCGGCCCTTCTTGCGCGGCTAAAGTCGGACGCTGTATGTTATCAGGAGCGCCATTTTGTTTGTGAGGTTTATTCCTATTCTTATTTTTCTTTTTGCCGCGGCGTTCATCCAAACGCGTTAGACTATCCTGCCCAACCACGTTTTCGTAGTCCAAAATTTTTACCGGCTTTGTCTCTATTTCGACTACCTCTCCCAGATCCGCCGGAACAATGCCTTCGCGGTTTAATCGCTGAATTTCCTTTACCCGCTCAATGGGCAGCGGTATCCATGATTCTTCCCTTGGGTAGCTAAACCACATCAGCTTTTTAAATATGTCTGTTTTTTGCAGGCGGGCATCGCCTCTTTCGGTTTTTAAAACATTTACATTATCCGGGATGTGTTTTAAAGCATCCATATAAGTATCCAGCTCATAATTGAGGCAGCATTTCAGCTTTCCGCACTGGCCCGCCAGTTTTAAAGTATTAAGGGAAAGGTTTTGATAACGTGCCGCGGATGTCGAGACTGTTTTAAAATCTGTTAACCAGGTTGAGCAGCATAGTTCGCGCCCGCATGATCCGATACCGCCCAGGCGGCTGGCTTCCTGGCGCATCCCGATCTGCCGCATCTCGATCCTGATCCGGAACGTTTCAGCCATTTTTTTGATGAGTTCCCTGAAATCAACGCGGCCTTCGGCGGTATAATAAAACGTAGCCTTTGTTTTATCGCCCTGGTAATCAACATCACTTAATTTCATCGATAAGTTAAGCTCGAGCGCCAGTTTCCTTGATTTATGCATGGTCTCCCACTCCAGATCTTTGGCTGCTTTCCATTTATCTACATCGGCTACGGTAGCTTTGCGGTATATTTTTTTAACCACATCCTCCTCTTTAGTACGGCGTTTAACCATCTGCATCCTTACCAGTTCGCCGGTTATGGATACATGGCCCACGTCGTAACCTCCGGTAGCTGCTTCAACCACTACCAGTTCGCCCGCCTCGAGGTAAATATTGTCATTGTTCAGGTAAAACTCTTTTCTTGAACCCTTAAATTTTACCTCGATGACATTATACGGCTTATAATTTGTTGGCATATCCATATGCGACAGCCAATCGTAAACATCTAATTTGCTGCAGCCATTTGTAAGGCACGAGCCGTTACTTTTGCAGCCCGCGGGTGAGCATCCGCCCCCCGTTGAGCAACTTCCACATCCCATAATTAATTCGGTATATTAGGTCCCCGCCCGTTGGCGGATCGTTAAATTTAACAGTTTTATAATCTGTAAAGATACATCTAAAAATAAGATTTTCGGATTAGCATTTCGTTCCACGTGGTAATGTGCTTTTTCAAGTTCAGTAATGATCGCCTGTGCCTGTGAAATGTTCATTACATTGGTCATTTTTTGCGCTGTTTCAAGCTCCAGCGCAGGTAAATGTACCAGGCTTCCGGCGCCAGACAAAATAAGGCAGCATTCCCTGATAAAACTTATGCCATAACGTAAAAAGTTCTTCTGGTTTTCACGGCCCATTTTTGCAAGCTGCTCCGCATGGGCCATTACTTCTATCCCCTTATTACTAAAACAAAGCCGGAGCCACTGCACAAATATGCTATGGTAGCCGGTGTTTCCCTCCTGTAAAAGCGTTAGAGCCCCGGATAGATCGCCATTGGATAAATAAGCAATTTCTGCCGCGGCGGCTTCGGTTTGGTTGTGTTTTTTGATCAAATGATCCCTGATATCATTATAGCTTAAAGCAGGGATCTTTATAAGCTGGGTGCGCGACAGTATGGTGTTCAAAATCTGGTCCTGGTTTTGTGCCACCAACAGGAACAAAGTATTGGGCTGTGGCTCTTCAATAATTTTGAGCAGGGTGTTTCCCTGTTTATCGAGGTATTCGGGCAGCCAGAGGATAAGAATTTTATAGGCCGATTCAAAAGGCTTAAAGCTCAGCTTTTTGATGATCTGGTGGCACTCGGCAATATTTATATTGGCCTGTTTGTTTTCGGCATCAAGGTAGCTGCGCCAGGTGTCGAGGCTTAAATAAGGGTTGGCTAAAAAAGCCTCACGCCATTGTTCGATAAAAGTAAGGGCGGTATCGTTTTTTGTATCTTTAGCAAAGAACGGATAGGAAAAATGCAGATCGGGATGCATTAGTTTCTGGTATTTACGGCAGGACGAACATTCGCCGCATGAATCATCAACTTGTTTATCCTCACATGACAAGTATTGCGCATAGGCGACCGCCAGCGGCAGGCTCCCCGATCCGCCCGGCCCTAAAAATAATTGAGCATGGCTCACCCGGTTTTCCTTTGCCGACTTGATTAAACGCTGCTTTACGGCATACTGTCCAACTATTTGCTTAAACTGCATTGGTGCAAAGTAGGAAGAAGATTTGAGATATGAGATAGGAGATGTGAGATTTGTGTACGTCCGAGCGGTCGGAAAAGTCTAAAAAATAAGAAGGGATTTGAAAATCTACGCGGATTTATTCTAATGAGAAACATGGTCAAATACCGCTATATTTGCCAAATGAAGCTATCTCATATCTCATATCTCATATCTAATGTCCCGTATTATAGCTTTTGATTACGGTACCAAACGCGTTGGCATAGCGGTTACCGATCCCCTGCAGATCATCGCTACAGGGTTGGATACGATTCATCCCAACAAAATTATCGAATACCTTAAAAAATACCTGCAAGCCGAATCGGTAGAACGCTTCATTGTTGGCGAACCCAAACAAATGGATAATACGCCATCCCAATCGGCTATCCATGTTAAAGGTTTTGTAAACCTGCTAAGAAGAACATTTCCCGATATCCCCATAGAAATGCTGGACGAGCGTTTTACCTCAAAAATGGCGTCAGCAACTATCGCGCAAAGCGGAATGAATAAAAAAAACAGACAGAATAAAGAGTTGGTGGATACGATTTCGGCGGTGATATTGCTACAGTCATGGATGGAGAAAAATAGTTTCTTATAGCATTAGATAAATAAAGTACGTTTAAATTTAAGAGTTAAATAGGCATGGTGAATCAAAATAAATTTGAGGACATAAAACACATAAACGAGATCGGCCAGGAATATTGGAGTGCCCGGGAATTGTTTAAAGTATTGGAATATATAAAGTGGGACAAGTTTCTTAATGTGATAGCAAAGGCAAAAGAAGCATGTAAAAATGCAGGCCAGGAGCCGTCAGATCATTTTCCCCGGATGGAGAAAACGATAAACCTACCGAAAGGAGCCAAAAGAGATATAGGCGATTTGCACCTTTCAAGGTATGCCTGTTACCTGATTATTCAAAACGCGGACCCTTCAAAAGAAGTAATTGCGTTAGGGCAAACATATTTTGCCGTACAAACACGGAAGCAAGAAATATTAGAACAGGCGTTTGAACAGCTTAAAACTGAAGATGAGAAACGAATCTTTTTAAGAAGGGAAATGGCTGAACATAATAAACATTTGGCTGACGCCGCAAAAGTGGCAGGAGTAATACAACCATGGGAATATGCTGTTTTTCAAAACCAGGGCTATATGGGTTTATACAACGGCCTGGGAGCTAAAGAAATTCAGGACAAAAAGGGATTAAAGAAAAGTCAAAACATCTTGGATCATATGGGCAGCACCGAATTGGCCGCTAACTTATTCCGTGCAACACAAACCGAAGAAAAACTAAAAAGAGAGAAAATAAAAGGGAAGCAAAAAGCAAATCAGGCCCATTTTGAAGTTGGGAAAAAAGTAAGGCAAACTATAAAAGAATTGGGCGGCACCATGCCCGAAGATTTGCCAACAGAAGAAAGTATAAAAAAGATTGACGCCGCGAGGCAAAAAGGGATCGAATCAACTCCAAAAAATCGAACAAGGAAAAACAAATGAGCACGATTAGATAGAAAATCTACCTCAAATTCCCATTAATTTCAAAATCCCTACCTTTGCCTGATGGAAATCCTACCCTATGACCTACGGCAATACCTGGACGGGCATTGCGACCCCGAGCCGGAATGGCTGCAAACCATCAACAGGGAAACGTATTTAAAAGTGCTGCGTCCGCATATGCTATCTGGGCATTACCAGGGTCGGGTGCTTAGCTTTTTCAGCAAGTTAATTCAACCAAAACGCATTCTTGAAATCGGCACTTTCACGGGCTATGCCACCATTTGCCTGGCCGAAGGGTTGGGCGAAGATGGTATTATCGATACAATTGAGGTTAACAGCGAACTTGAGGAAATGCTCAATTCACATTTTAAACTAACAAATGTTGATAAAAAAATAAAGCTTCATTTTGGCGAAGCAACAGCGATTATCCCTGGTTTATCGGAAGATATGTTCGATTTGGTATTCATAGATGCGGATAAAAAAAATAATTATACTTACTTTCAACTTGTATTCGACAAGGTAAGGTCCGGAGGATTAATAATAATTGATAATGTTTTGTGGAAAGGAAAGGTGTATGGCGACGAAAATGATGCCGATACACAGTTCATCCGCAAACTAAATGAGCAGGTGGCTGCCGACACAAGGGTTGAAAAACTGATTCTCCCTGTTCGCGATGGCTTGCTGATCATTAGAAAAAAGTAAATTATGAAGAAACTCTTACTATTTACATTGCTGTTGGCATCGTCCCTTTTGGCTTCGGCACAAAAAAACACCCCTCAATCCTATATTGAACAATTTAAGGAAGATGCAATCCGCATAATGCACGAAACAGGGGTGCCCGCAAGTATTGTTTTAGGCGTTGCCATGCACGAGTCGGGTTGCGGCAACAGCACACTGGCACAACATTTAAACAACCAGTTTGGCGTAAAAGGCAGCAGGCGTATTGTTTATTACCGGCATAAAAAGAAAGTGAGTACCGCCTATAAACGTTATGAATCGGTATATGATTCTTTCCAGGATTTTGCCCGTATCATGACAGAACGCAGTGAATTTAGCAGACTAACTGAACAGTTTACTCATTTTGACTATGAAGGCTGGGCGAATGGCATTCAAAAGCATGGTTACGCGCACGATCGTAAATGGTCTAAATATGTGTTGGGTATTATTGAAAAATACCAATTATACCTATTTGATGAAAACCCGGAATACCAAACGCTGGCCCAAAACTATTGATTAGTTGTCCACTAAATTGGGTGAATGACAATAGTCAGGCTGTAACACAATAATCACAACCATTCCTTAACCTATTTGCCTTAAATGACGCAATTCATATTAACTTTGGCAGCGTTTTAAAATTGCCGGTATTTGAAGGTTATCGTAATGAGGAAAACAATTTATTTATTTATTGCACTTGCTTTTCTTACTTCGTGCGCTGTACGTAAGGGAACAGTTTCAAACTGGCAAGCCCGGCGAAACAACCAAAGCATTCAAAAAGCCAACAGCGCGACTATCGCAGGCTACAGCCCGCTTACCTCGTTACAGTATATTAACCGCTATAAGGCAATAGCGATACAGGAAATGAATTTATATGGAATACCGGCCAGCGTTACGCTTGCCCAGGGCCTTTTTGAATCGGGCAGCGGCAACAGCGAACTGGCAAAGATAGCCAACAATCATTTCGGTATAAAATGCACGCCGGGCTGGAACGGGAAAAGTTATTATAGGGACGACGATAACAGGAACGACTGTTTCAGGGTTTATGACAGGGCCGAAGATTCATTCCGGGACCATTCGTTATTTTTGAAAAGGAAAAATTATACCAAACTGTTCGCCCTTGATATTACCGATTACAAAAGCTGGGCACAGGGCTTGAAAGATGCCGGCTATGCCACCAACCCAAATTACCCATCGCTGTTAATAGGTATTATCCAAAAATACAACCTGGACCAATATGACAACCCGCCGGCCGGTACGGAAACCAGGGATACCCTGCTTACAAAGGCTGATCAAAACATTGTGACCGCCGCAAAAGATTCGACAATTAAAGCCGCCCCTGCAGGTAAAACTTACACAGTAAAGCAAGGTGATACACTATACAACATTTCGAAACGTTTTGGCTTAACTGTTGACAACCTGAGAACATTAAATAATTTAGATGATAACAATATCAAAATTGGCCAGCTACTTGTTGTTAAACCATGATGTTAAATATTGTTAATTTGTATACTCAACAATAGCCTAAAGGTTAGTTTTATATTTGTAATGAGAACGGGACTGGTATTATGGGTTTTTTTAATGGCTGTAAAGTGTTTTTCGCAGGAAAAGACCGTTGCCGGGATTGTATTTGATAAGGAAAGCAAGGCCAGGATTGCCAGCGTAAACATCCGCAACATCACTACCGGCATTGCGGTGTATAATAACCTGAAAGGCGAGTTCAATATCAAAGCCGTTGCCGGGGACCAGCTCGTTTTTACCAGGCAGGATTATCACCCCGATACAATTAAAGTTCAAAACAATACCCCTTTAGCTATTTATATGGAGCGCTTAGCCATTCAGCTTAAATTGGTTACTGTTCATGATACAATGCTTAGCCCCGAAAAGCGGCTGGAAGCCACCAAGCGCGACTACAACAAAATTTATGGCCCACTGGCTTACAATGATTTTATTACCTCGCCATCCAGCGGCGGGGCAGGCTTAAGTATTGACGCGCTATGGAATTCAATAAGCCGTGAAGGGCGCAACGCAGCAAGCTTGCGACAAATTATTGAACGGGACTATGAACAAAATGTGATCGATTACCGCTTTAACCGCACATCTGTAGGTAATATTACCGGCTTGAAAGACGAAAAACTGACCTCCTTTATGCTAAGGTACAGGCCGGGGTTTTATACCACCAAAACCCTGAGCGACTATGAATTTATAGCCATGATAAGGAACAACCTGAAAAGGTTTTTACGCAATCAAAGAACGTATTCATTGCAGCCGTTGACGGGGAAGTGATTGGGTGAGTGGTGAGTAGTCAGTAGTTAAATGTGGCAAATAAAAAGCCTATCAACTCACTGCTGACTACTCACTATTCAGCACTCAAGGCCGGTGTAAATAACTGATCTTGAAAATGATATGATCCTGAGCCTGGGTTTGTATAACCATGTTGTTAACCACACTGTTAACACCCCTGTTATAAATTAAGTAAACATACGATAACGGCAAAAAGTCCCACGAAAGGCGAATATTATAGTTATCGGCGGTATACAGCGAGTTTTTTGATAGATACCGGTAAAAATTTCAGCATAGCATACAGGATATAGTAGGGGCCCTTAAAAGTATAAAAAAATAATGAAGGGGAGCAGGTCTTTTACCCTCCCTTTGCCTCATTTTATCCCTCCCTGCCTCCCCCAAATATAGGCGAGGAGACTAAGTGCTTTTCTCCCACTAACCTCATGGGGAGATGCCGACCACGGAGACAGATGGGGTAAACCGCGCGATTATATGAACCCAACCCCTTTTCGAAACGCACTACTTTTTTACAAACCACAATACCGCATTGTTAACAATATATAATAAATTTGCGGCTAATCAGTTAAATAGCCAGTATAAAGCGGAAAGCAAAAAAAGTTTTGCTTGCATAAATTTTACTGGCTTTCGGCTGTA
>Ga0207002_1104_pt1 | contig 16248 bp, 16 predicted proteins | sample Alteio_BWMinCont_88_FD_153473 | JGI IMG/M metagenome (GOLD analysis project Ga0207002, IMG submission 153473) | Enriched cells from forest soil in Barre Woods Harvard Forest LTER site, Petersham, Massachusetts, United States -... | ecosystem: Environmental > Terrestrial > Soil > Temperate forest >...
GCTGCAATCCGGTTATTTAACTCACAAGCGAGGCGTGAGGCCATGAAACCACCGTTCGACATACCGGTTACATACACCCGGCTTGCATCGCCATTATAAGTATTGATGATATAAGTGATCAGCTGGCCGATAAATTTCACATCGTTAATCTCCTTTTTCTGCGCGGGTGTCGGCCTGCCATCGTTCCAGCTGCGGTCAATACCGCTCGGGCAAACAATAATGAACTTATCTTTTTGAGCAAGAGACCTGAAGTCGGCAAAGCTCATCTGGCCCTTCCCGTTGCCAAATCTGCCGTGCAGGGAAACAACTACAGGTAATTTGCCCGTAGTATTTGTTATTGACGGGATATAAGTCACAAATTGACGGTCAATGCTGTCAACAATAATTTTTTCATTTTTCTGCTGCGGCTGCGCCGATATGGTCAGTGTAAAAAATGCTGACATGAATAAGGCAAGATATTTCATAGTAAGGCTTATTGAGGTTAATAGCTCCTGTTTTTAGTATGTTAACGATGGAATAAAAAGGTTTAAGCCCGCACATCTTTACAAAAAATAAAAATATTGAATCTAAATAAATTCATACCAATCGCTTAATTTTATGCTATAAATTTAATCATTATGATCTTTAAAAATGCCATCAGCTGGTTCGAAATTCCGTCGACTGATATTAACCGGGCCCAAAAATTCTACGAAACCATTTTTGGTATCCAAATGATACCATTGGATTTGCAACAATTACAAATGCGTATGTTCCCTATGGAGAGCCCGATGAATATAGGCGGGGCAGTTGTTCAGAATGGCGATTTCTACAAACCTTCCGCTGATAGCGGGCCATTGGTTTATCTTAACGGAAACCCTGATGTACAAATTGTTTTGGATAAAATAGAAGCCGCAGGCGGCAAAATTGTAATCCCCAAAACAGAGATATCCCCTGAGTATGGTCACATGGCGGTATTTTTGGATACAGAAGGGAACAGGGTAGCATTGCATTCAATCCCCCCAACCCCTTAAAGGGGAGTTTTTGATTTGCCCATAGTAGTTTCAATCAAGTGATCTTTTCTCATCTTAACAATACCAAGCAATTCACCATCGGGCAGAAGGGCATCAATCCTTTCAATAACTTCATAGCCCATTGCGGCATAAAGGGGAACACCGGGTAAGGTTGCCCCTAATTCAAAACTGTTAAAGCCATAGTTTTTGGCGGCAGTTTCGCAAACGTTGATGATGTGACGGCCGACGCCCCGCCTTGCATAATCAGGGTGCACAAAAAACGCCCTTATCTTTGCGGCGTCATATTTGGGATTGAGCAGCGTGTCCTCAATTTCTTTATGTTGGTCGCCGCCATAAAGGGTATTGCGCTTACTCCATCCACCACAGCCAACTATAATATCATCAATTTGGGCCACATAATAAGTGCTGTCTATTATCAACTGGGTATCCACCCCAAAAACATACTTTATAGCGCTTTCAATTTGATTGGGGGTGTAGTAATCAATGCTTAGCCCGCGAACAGATAAGGCTATCAATTTGTTTAGCTGTGGTATATCTTCAAACGTGGCAAGACGGGTTGTAATTGGCATCAACAAGAATAAGAAAAACGAAACGATTTTAGATTTGACAACTTTTTTAAAGTTGTCAAATCTTTGCTATTGATTAAAATTTAACTGCCACGATACGCCAAACCTGTCGCTAAGCCAGGCGTATTTTTTACTGAACGGATAGGCCGCCAATGGCATAAAAATACTGCCTTCGTGCGATATTTCTTTAAATAGTTTATCAATTTCATCCTCTGATTCACAATTAATATAAAGCGACATGGCCGCCGTAAACGTAAACTCATGTTTAACAGGGCTGTCGATACACATAAATTCCTGGCCGTTTAAGGTAAACCTTGCGAGGAAAACAGTTCCTTCGGGGCCTGCTTCTTTGGCTTTATAACGGGTGATATTTACAATTTGCGAATTTGGAAACAGGGAAATATAAAAGTTCATGGCTTCTTCTGCTTTGCCATTAAACATTAAAAAGTTAGTGATCTTTTGCATTGGTTATTAAAAAATATCAATCCCTTGCCGATACCTCCGAGCAGTTTGGAAACATGATTTTTAAATTTTTACCATCCATATCAACAGAAAATATATTTTGGACCGGCGATTTATTTTTTGAACTGGTAAATAAAACTTTGTTGCCCTTAATAATTATGTCATTTGCGAAGTATCCTTTTGGAGAAAGCCTTAAAGTTGATTTACCAGCAATATCGTAAATAAAAACCGCAGTAGGCGGGCCACTGCTCCACCCCGGTTCATCCGCTTCGGAACTGAAAACTATTTTCTTATTGTCATTGGTAAATATAAACCTGTCACTACTGGTTGGTCCTATATCTTTTGTCATATCAGATATCTTGTACGTATTGATAAGGCTGCCCGACAAGTTAATAACATACACATTTTGCATATTTTGAACCACCACGTTTTTGCTATCATAGGTCCAGGTGGGCATAAAGCTTTCCTCCAATTGTGCGGTCAAAATCTTAGGGGCAGTATTGCTGCTATCAATCACGGCTATTGACCATTTACTTGTTTGATCATTAAAAACATTATATGCAATGAATTTTCCATCTGGCGACCATACCGGCCCATAACAGTTATTACTGCTGGTATTAAAAATGATCTTCTTTTTGGTATTCAAATCAATTACAGCGATAAAACGTTCCCCCTTTTTGTTAGAGGCCGTGTAGGCCACTTTCCTGCCATCGGATGAAATAGACGGCGCATCCCCCATGGTTATAACAACCGGGTATTCCTTATTATCGGCAACGGAATACACGCAAATGCTGCCTTTTTTATTGACATAACAATAGTCGTATGATTTACTTTGCCCCTTAACCTGCAATGCGCCAATAATAAAAAATAGAAGAAAAATATTTTTCATGCCATTGAGAATTAGAATAAAGGTAAAAATAATCCGAACTTAAAAACAACATTCCAACTTATTGTCTGAACCGGGATTTTTCACAAGTTTTTTGTTTTTCAACGGTGTTCAAGATGGCTTCGCCGTTAAGCTGATATTATAGATTCATTGGATTTACAAACATTTCAACTTTCCAACAAAAAAATCCGAAATCGAACTTCCGAAATCCGAAATTCTCACCTCACATCTCAAATCAAAAACCTATCTTTGCCCATGCAAGAAAAAATCCTCATTCTTGACTTTGGCTCGCAGTTTACCCAGCTTATAGCGCGCCGTGTCAGGGAGCTCAATATCTACTGCGAGATCCACCCCTTTAATCATTTTCCGGAAGTTGACATCACCGTAAAAGGCATTATCCTTTCGGGGAGCCCGTACTCAGCAAGGGAGGACGATGCGCCAGGTTTTGATTTCGAAAAGTTTCATGGAACATTACCGATATTAGGCGTTTGCTACGGCGCGCAGCACATCGCTCACCACAATGGCGGCGAAGTATTACCCTCCAGTACCCGCGAGTATGGCCGCGCCAACCTACAACATATCAGCGAACATAACCCGCTTTTTAAGCTCATACTTCCCGGTTCGCAGGTATGGATGTCGCATGCCGATACCATTGCCCGTATCAGGGATGATTTTGAAATTATTGCAAGTACCGATACTGTTAAGGTTGCCGCATTCCAGGTAAAAGGCAGCAAGACCTATGGCATACAGTTCCACCCGGAAGTTACGCACACGGTGGATGGTAAACAATTGCTGTTTAACTTTTTGGTTGATATTTGTGGCTGCAAACAGGACTGGACGCCTGATTCGTTTATAGAAACGACGATTGCTGCTTTAAAAGAAAAACTGGGCGATGATAAGGTAGTGTTCGGTCTTTCAGGCGGTGTGGATTCTTCTGTCGCAGCGGTATTGCTGCACCATGCCATCGGCAAAAACCTGCATTGTATATTTGTTGATAACGGATTGCTGCGCAGGGATGAATATCAATCAGTATTGGATTCGTACCAGCACATGGGCCTGAATATTAAGGGTGTTGACGCCAAACAGCGTTTTTATGATGCGCTGGCTGGTTTAACTGAGCCTGAGAAAAAACGCAAAGCCATTGGCCGGGTATTTATCGAAGTTTTTGATGACGCCGCGCATAAATTACAGGATGTAAAATGGCTCGGCCAGGGAACTATTTATCCTGATGTGATTGAATCTGTTTCGATAAAAGGGCCATCCCAAACCATTAAATCACACCATAACGTTGGCGGGTTGCCTGATTTTATGAAATTAAAAGTAGTTGAACCATTGAATACGCTATTTAAAGATGAAGTACGACGCGTTGGCAAGGCTTTGGGTATTGACCCGAATATTTTAGGCAGGCACCCATTCCCGGGTCCCGGGCTGGCTATCAGGATATTAGGTGAGGTTACCCCGCAAAAAGTTCATATATTACAGGAAGCCGATGCGATTTATATCAACAATTTGCGGTCGGCAGGTGTTTATGATAAAGTTTGGCAGGCCGGGGCAATATTTTTGCCTGTACAATCGGTAGGTGTAATGGGTGATGAGCGTACATACGAGAACGTGATCTGCCTGCGCGCTGTGGAGTCATTAGACGGGATGACAGCAGATTGGTGCCACCTGCCTTATGACCTGCTGGCAAAGATCAGCAACGAGATAATTAATAATGTAAAAGGAATTAACCGGGTAGTATATGATATCAGTTCGAAGCCGCCTGCAACTATTGAGTGGGAATAGATGTTTATTCTTTTTAGCAATAGCGCTAATAACGGCCGCGTGTTCCCCAAAGTTGCGGCCCGTATCGGTACAACCTCAAAAAAAGGAAGCTGAAAAACCTGTTGTAAATAACCAGCCGGTAAAACAACCGGAAAAACCTGCCGGGCCTGTGGTGTCAACGATTTCCCTATTGCTTCCGTTTGACCTCGATCATCTTGCGCCGGGTTCATCTTACACCACTGTTACCTTAAGAGAGGCAGACATAGCCCTTGATTACTACAGGGGGTTCAAACTTGCGCTGGATTCACTAACTGCGCAGGGTTATAATTTTAAACTGCTGGTTTATGATACAAGAGGTGATATAGCGCAGGCGCACAGCCTGGCAAATAATCCTGCGGTAAGGGGCAGCGGCCTAATAGTTGGCCCTGTTTTCCCTGATGATGTAAAAGCATTTATAGCTAATTTTACCAATGCCCGGCAGCCCATAGTTTCTCCGCTTTCACCGGCATCGCCTTCCACTTTTAAAAGCCAGCAATTAATTACTATTATCCCACCCCTGGAATATCATGCCTGGGCTGCAGCACGATATATTAACGACAATCTGAGACCTCAAAAAATATTTATCCTCCGCTCCGGATTCAGCGATGAAAATGATTATATCACCCCTTTTAAAAGAGCTATAGATAGTTTAAGCAAAAAGCACATAAAATTTGTTGACATTACGGTTATTCATGGCCAATTAAATTCATTGCTGCCACAGCTTTCAGCAAACGAAAAAAATGTTTTTGTAATACCGGCAAAAGACCAGCATTTTTTAAACATTACCTTGCGCGCACTTGATACTTTAAACAACACTTACCCAGTTACCGTTTTCGGGCACCCCAACTGGATAAACTTTTCTTTCTTAATGACTGATCTCCTTCAGCGCCTGGATACCCATATTACTTCCGCCGATCACGTGGACTACAAGGCCGCCAATACTATTGCTTTTACACGGCAATACAGGGAAGCTTACAACACTGAACCTACCAGTTATTCTATCAAAGGCTTTGATGAAGGTCTGTATTTTGGGCAATTGCTGGCAACCGATAACCTGAAAAACTTAACATCGACTGATTTTGCGGGGCTGCACAATAGTTTTCAATTGCAGAAAAAAGCGGGCCAGGGTTGGATAAATACGCATGTGAACGTGTATAAATATGCTAACTTTGAGCTGAAAAAGGTAGAATGAAGGCAATAAACCAGCTCAAAACGTTTCAGCGTATTTTGGATGAATATCCGGCCGAAACGCCACTTAGCAAGTTTTTACCTGGCTTTTACCGCCAAAACAAACAAATGGGCTCAACCGACAGGCGCATAGCAAGCAGGTTGGTATATAACTATTTCCGTATAGGCCGAGCATTGCCTGGTTCACCTTCAGATGAGCGGCTTTTTGTAGCAGAGTTTTTATGCAATTCACAACTCAATTCTTTTCTGCAATATTTTAAGCCGGAATGGGCGGCCTGCGTAGGTTTTAGTTTGGACGAAAAACTCAACCTTGTAAAGATGGCGTATCCTGAATTTAATTTGGATGAAGTATTTCCGTGGACAAACCAGCTTTCAGCGGGTATTGATAAAAAAGCTTTTTTACGTTCATTTTTTGTGCAGCCTGATCTTTTTATCCGTGTTTATAAAGGATTTGAAACGCAGGTAAAAATAGCGCTAACAGCCGCCGAAATTATTTTTAAGGATGAAGGCCGCGGTTGTTTTTCATTACCTAACGGTACGCGGCTTGAAACTTTGATCCCTAACCCACACTGGTTCGAGGTACAGGATTTTTCATCGCAACAAACCGCGCAATTTTTTAAACCTCAAAAATGGGAAAATTGGTGGGATGCATGCGCTGCTTCGGGCGGTAAATCGCTGTTGCTGCATGATCTGGAACCTACAGTAAAATTAGTGGTATCAGATATACGTGAATCTATCCTAACCAACCTTGACGAACGCTTCCAGCAGGCAGGCCTGCTCAGGTACCAAAAAAAACTGCTCGATCTTACCCAAAACAACGACCTGATCTTGCATGATTACGAATTTGACGGCATTATCCTCGACGCCCCATGCAGCGGCTCGGGCACCTGGGGCCGTACGCCCGAAATGATCAGTCAGTTTGATACCTATAAAATTGAATTTTTTCAACGGCTGCAGCAGAACATTGTACGCAATGTGGTTAAATATCTTAAGCCTGGCAAACCGTTGATTTATATCACCTGCTCCGTTTTTAAAGCAGAAAATGAGGATGTGGTTGATTTTATGGTGAAGGAGTTGGGGTTGAAATTGGAGGAACAAACTGTTTTAAAGGGATATGAGAATAAGGCGGATGTGATGTTTGTGGCGAGGATTCAAGCATCGGCATTATTGGGTCAATTTATCAATTCTTTAAAACCTTCGGCAAGAGAGTCAGCTGAAGTGTAATTTATGACAATTTCTTTAGTTCTTAAGGGCTTCTCATTATTGTCATACCATGTTATTAAAAATTTAGTGATAGTACCCTCAGCCGATTTTTTTTCAAAGGACTTGTATAATTTTCCTTCATTATTATAAATAGAACCAGATTTTATTGAGCCAGAATTATCAAATGTAATATTTTCATTGGTTTTTCCATTGGGATAATAACTAATCAAATTACTATTACGTTTAAATCTTTCTACTGGCGTGTCACTTTCTAATTCCGAAATCCTTTCTAATGAACCATTCATATAATAATCCATTACCTTTCCAATAATCTGATCTGATTTATATGTAATTATTCTGAATAATGTAGCTTTTGTAGTGTCATAAACTTCTTTCCAGTCTTTGTCAAAATATTCTTTCCAGGTTCCTTCCCGTATATTGCCAGAATTACCAGAATATGTTTTAATAACTTCAATTGACTTTCCAAGTGGATCAAAAAACTCAACAGTTTTAGATAATATTGAAGTATAGTCATCATCAGTATATTCAAAAATAGACTGTATTTTTTTAATATTTGTTAAACTGTCAAACTCAAATTGTTTGAAAATTCTAGGTTTGTCAAGTATTTTCTGAAATTTAGGTTTGCCAGTTAAATACCAGGAATTTAGACTGGCTATTTTACCTGCGGAATTGTATTCATACACACTTTCTTTAACTCCATTTTCATAAAATGTTTCCCATAAACCAATCTTAATTTCATAATTGTAATTTCCTTTTTCCTGTATTACACCATTGCCCCAATAAGCTCTATAAAATCCATTTCTTGACTTACCTCCATGAACAATAGTAACCTCATATTCGGCTTGTATTATTCCATTAGTATACCGATCATAATCTACCTCCTTTATTGGATAATCATCCTTAAAAGTAGTGATGGACGAAACTTTATTTTCCCCAGAAGAATTATCATACATTGTTTGTACCCCATCTTTATTCCCATGCTTATAAGTTCCAATTATATATAATACACCATTGTTATATTCTTTCCAAATTCCATTTTTATCCCCTTTTAAAAAACTTCCCACTATTGCTAATTTGCCTTGTTCATCGTATAACCTGTATAAACCATTAGGAGTTGGTGTGCCTGGAATAACAGCGTAAACTTCTTTTAATTGAGTTTTTGTAAAAGGATCATAATATGTTTTAACAAATGATTGAGAAAAGGATTTGGAACAACATACTATAAAAAGAAGTAATATTAAATGAATCTTCATCTAAAATTATTTTAAGAGTTTATTGGATAGGTTCTTATGGTCAGGCTTTAATTTCTGAATTAGCATTATTTCAAAATAATGTCTTAGTTCCTGAGGCTCAATTATAATTGATTTAAACCCTAATTCATCAATATTCTTTAATTCAGCTAACTTTGAATTAGTTGTTTTACTGGCCTTTATTAAATGTTGACGCATCCTTTGAATAGAATAATCACTATGGGTTTGACCTAAATAAAATAACTCCCAAACGCCAACGCTTTTAATATAGTAAGCATAAATATTATGTTCCTTGTGATTATTTGAAAACTTTTTGAACCATTCTTCGCTTCTTTCCAGAGATGAAGAAGTTTCATTAACATCATCGGTTTTCTCAAAATAAGCAGCTAAAATATTTAATTGCTTTTCAAGTTCATCATTCAAACTATTTTCAATTTCTATTTTTTTCATTTGTGCTAAATTTAGGTTTTATATTTTTTAAATTAATAAGCCGTCGGATTGTGGTTTGATAATTTAGGTTTTTAACAAACTCAAGATATTTTTCTAAAAATACATATATAAATGTCATTTACAAATATAAATTCGTTTATTTAATGTAATGGCATTGGCCGATGCAGCATTTGAATTGCAAATCAAAAATTCCCTCTTTAGGGAGTTAGGGGGCTACAAATTCGTATTACTCCTAAACAACTCTATCGTTATGGCTAAAGTATGATCCCAAACAGCCAACAAAGGCGGAATACGACATATAAATGCATATTGTCCAGCACAACTAACGGATAATGGGTAGCCGCTACGCGGCATAAAAGAGCGATCGGGTCATTTTCTACAAACGTGTTACCCCGATGGGGTATTTGACTGGCAACAGGGGCATAAAAGTTGGCAACTTAAACTCCCCCTTTAGGGGGCCAGGGGGCTACAAATGCGTATTACTCCTAAACAACTTAATAGCAATCGCCAACAAAATTATTCCAAACGCCTTCCTTAAAATATTTAACCCTGTTTTACCTAATAACTTTTCAATCCACTTTACATTTTTTAGTACGAGGTAAACGAACAGGGTATTGGCTACTATCCCCACCAAAATATCTGATGTCTGGTATTGCGTTTTCAGCGACAGCAGAGTGGTCATGGTGCCTGCGCCTGCGATGAGCGGGAAGGCCAATGGAACGATTGATGCCGTTGAGGATGCTTCTTCCTTAAAGAATTTAACGCCCAAAATCATCTCCATTGCAATGATAAAGATCACAAGCGAACCGGCTATGGCGAACGAGGAAACATCAAGGCCAATAATTTTAAGCAGCTCCTCCCCGCCAAATAAAAAGCCAACCATCAGCACCAATACCGCGATACTTGCTTTTTCAGACTGTATATGCCCCACCCGCTGGCGCATTTCAATGATTATTGGTATGGCTCCCAGGATATCAATGATCGCGAAAAGGATCATGGTTACAGACAGTACCTCCCTGAAAATTAATGGCTGCATGATTTCAAAGTTTTATTTATTTTGTTTCGGCCCAAAAACTAAGCTAAGGTGCAAAAAAATAACACTACAAGAAAGCCCCGTAAATCCGGGGCTTTCTTGTTAATATTTATAGCAAATCAGTACAATTATCCGGCAATTCAGGTTTTACAAAAATTTCAGGATAAACATTGGTAACCACCCTGTACTAATTCCTGTCTTCAAAATCCGAAGCTTTGGGCAATATATCAAAGGCGCTGCCAAGCTTGCTGTTTTTCTTACTGTAACTAAAATAAATTATTAAACCTATTATCATCCACCCAAGGGCGCTTAACTGTGTGGTACCCGGAAGAGAAATTATCATGGTTCCGCAAATAATCATGCCAAGTATGGGGACAAGAGGAACAAGGGGCGTCCTGAACGGCCTCACGAGGTTTGGGTCTTTTTTTCTGAGGATCATTACGCCAACACATACAACCACAAATGCAAACAAAGTGCCGATAGATGTAAGATCGCCGGCAACAGTTTCTGGCAAAAACGCTGCAAACAAGCCAACAAAGATAAACAGTATCATATTGCTCTTATAAGGTGTCTTGAATTTCGGATGCAGGTCGGAAAACACCTTTGGCAACAAACCATCGGTCGACATGGTATAGAAAACTCTTGATTGCCCTAACAGCATTACTAATATTACTGATGAAAAACCCAGCAATATAGCGATGGTTACCAATGTGGATAGCCATTCATAATGCAGCATATAATGGCTGATAGCATACGCTACGGATGCTTCTTTACCGGCTTTCATAAAATCCTGGTACGGCGCAACACCGGTTAACACCCATGAAAACAGGATATATAAAATAGTGCAAATAACCAAAGACCCTAAAATCCCGATAGGCATATCCTTTTTTGGATTTTTTGCTTCCTGGGCAGCAGTAGAAACGGCATCAAAGCCAATAAATGCAAAAAATACGATGCCAGCACCTCTAAGGACGCCGCCCCAACCATGATGGAAAAATGGCAAATACGAATATGATGTGCCATCGGGCAGGGTTGCAGGTGGCGCGTTTGCCGGAATAAGGTATGGTGTGTGATGCGCTGGGTTAATAAACTGCCATCCGATGGCTATAAATACCAGCACTATAGCCACTTTTATGATAACGATAATGGTATTAACCGTAGCTGATTCCTGAGTACCCTTTATAAGTAATAACGACAATGCAAGCAAGATAACTAATGCGGGCAAATTTATAATGCCATGATGACTGACGCCATTTATAAGGGCCGACTCCATCGGCGAATGGCACCATTCGTATGGTATTCGGTGGCCGAGTAAATTATTTGCATATTCACTCCAGCTTATTGATACAGTAGCTGCACCCAGGGCATATTCAAGTATCAATGCCCAGCCGATTACCCAGGCAACAATTTCCCCCATAGTAGCATAGGCGTAAGTATAGGCGCTGCCGGCGATAGGGATAATTGACGCAAATTCTGCGTAGCACAAGCCCGCAAAGGCGCAACCAACCGCTGCAACAATAAAAGAAATGGTTACAGCAGAACCTGCATTTCCGCCGGCGGCGGCGGCCGTTCTTACAAAAAGGCCTGCGCCAATAATAGCTCCAATACCCAGGGCAACAAGATTGCCTGCGCCGAGCGTCCGTTTCAGGGTGTGTTCACCTTCTTTTGACGAAGCAAGCAGTTGCTGGATCGATTTTTTTACAAATAGCTTCATATTTTAAATTTTAAATAATAAGATCAGTTTTAATAAGTTGAAATCAGTTTTTCCAAACGTACTTAAATTTATTTAAAACATAAAGTGCAGAATGTAACAATGGGATGGGAAAGAATTGCAGAATTAAATTGGTTATTGGTTGATTGGATTGATTTGGTTGGTTATGTTTGGCGGTTAGCTGAATATTCTTTCTTTCGTAGCCGTTGTCTGCAAAGAAAAGGAACCTGAATTAGAATTTAGACGGATTACGGCTTTGATGAAAAACAGAAGCGGCAACAATGAAGCCATCTTCGTCAATTCTGTAGGCAATTGAATAAGGGAATTTCTTTAATAAAGCAAACCTGTATTTTCCTGAAAAGTTAATTGAAAATTGAAAAGGATTATTTTTCACCAATTCTATGCTTCGATCAAATTCATCTAAAAGCTGCCGCCCTAAACCGGGCTTTCTTTTCTCGTACCAGGCACAGGCATCAGCCAGATCATTTTCTGCTTCAAGTAAAAGTTTAACGATATACACTTTTTAAATCGCGCTTGATATCGTTCCAATCCCTGGCTGAGGTTTTGCCGGTAAGAAAATCGTTATCCCGTTTAAGTATCTCTTGTTTTTGAAGTTCTGTTAAGCCAGAATTACCAATATCACTTTGATATTCAAAATGCATCTTTTTCAGGAACTCAATCAAAGCTTTCTCTTGTTCTTCATTATGCAAATTTACCGTAACTGTCATATAACAAAAGTACAAATAATAGCTTAATTAGACATACGAAGTTTTAAAAACCTCGTATGTCTAATTAAGTATTTTTAAATTATCCTTTTTTATCAACCTTTGTCCAGGGACTGTTTACCGCCTGCACTCTAATCTCTTTTTGAACCGGATGATGATTTATAACAGCCGTTTTTTGCACGTTAGCATTCAAATGCGGTGCAATTACCAGGGACACAATAGACATCAGTTTGATCAAAATATTCATTGAAGGGCCGGAAGTATCTTTAAACGGGTCGCCAACGGTATCGCCGGTTACGGATGCTTTGTGGGGTTCTGATTTTTTATAGTACATTTCCCCATTGATCTCCACGCCTTTTTCAAATGATTTTTTAGCATTGTCCCATGCGCCGCCGGCATTGCTTTGGAAAAGTCCCATTAACACACCCGACACAGTCACACCGGCCAGCAACCCGCCCAAAACTTCGGGGCCGAATGAAAAACCAATGATAATAGGTGTGAGCAGAGCGATCAATCCGGGGGCTACCATTTCGCGGATGGAAGCTTTGGTTGATATGGCCACGCACTTTTCATACTCCGGTTTCCCTGTGTACTCCATAATGCCTGGTATCTCGCGGAACTGGCGGCGTACTTCTTCAACCATGGCCATAGCCGCACGGCCAACCGCCGAAATGGCTAATGATGAAAATATAAAAGGGATCATACCCCCAACGAATAACCCGGCCAGTACGTTCGCTTTGTAAATATCAATATGCTCAATACCCGCCACCCCAACAAATGCGGCAAATAAAGCCAGCGAAGTTAAAGCCGCCGAAGCGATAGCGAACCCCTTACCGGTAGCTGCTGTAGTGTTACCTACAGCATCTAAATTATCAGTGCGGTGCCTTACCTGTTCTGGCAAACGGCTCATTTCGGCAATACCTCCTGCATTGTCGGCAATTGGGCCGAAAGCATCAATTGATAACTGCATGGCAGTAGTCGCCATCATGCCCGCTGCAGCGATCGATACACCATATAAACCTGCAAAATAATATGAACCATAAATACCGGATGCCAAAACAAGGATAGGCAATACGGTTGATTCCATCCCAACAGCCAAACCTGCGATAATATTGGTAGCATGGCCTGTGGACGACTGTCTGATAATACCCAGCACCGGGCGCTTGCCCATAGCCGTATAATATTCGGTGATCATCGACATCAGCGTACCTACAACCAGGCCGACAAGGATTGCGCCATAAACACCGTCCTTGGTAAAGTGTGATGCACCACCTTTTAAAATGCCGCCATTATCATCGCGCAGCATGTGGAACTCGCCTGCAGGCAACATCCATTGCACCACAAAATAAGTGGCTATAGCAGTTAATATGATAGAAGCCCAGTTACCTATATTTAAAGCTTTTTGAACGCTGTCGGTTTCGTTTTTTATCTTAACAAATGCTGTACCTACAATTGAAAATAACAAACCCGTACCAGCAATAACCATTGGCAATAATACCGGGGCAATACCACCAAAATTATCATGCGATACAATTTCACGGCCTAACACCATTGTTGCCAGCATAGTAGCTACGTATGAGCCAAATAAATCGGCGCCCATACCTGCAACGTCCCCTACGTTGTCACCAACATTATCGGCAATAGTCGCCGGGTTACGTACATCATCCTCGGGGATACCGGCTTCAACCTTGCCAACCAGATCGGCGCCTACATCGGCAGCTTTGGTGTAAATGCCCCCCCCAACACGTGCAAACAACGCGATTGATTCCGCACCTAATGAAAATCCCGCTAATACATCCAATGCTTTTGCCATCGCCTCGCCATTTACATCTAAGCCCTGGCTTTTAACATATAAGGTATAAAAAACAATAAAAAGAGAGCCCAAGCCTATCACTGCCAATCCGGCAACACCCAAACCCATTACCGAACCGCCGGTAAACGATACTTTCAGGGCCTTGGCCAAACTGGTCCTGGCGGCCTGAGTGGTGCGCACATTTGCTTTTGTAGCAATGCGCATCCCTAAAAAACCTGCAAAGGCCGACAGGAAAGCACCGCACAAAAAAGAAATAGCAATTACCGGGCTCGAAGTAATCACGGTGGTACCTGACCATGCCAAAAGGATCATCGCAAGAACCACAAAATAGCTCAGCACTTTCCATTCAGCTTTTAAAAAAGCCATGGCGCCGTCGGCAATATGGCCCGCAAGTTCGTTCATGCTGGCGTCGCCGGTTTCCTGTTTGGTAACCCATGCGGCTTTTACAGCCATCGCAATGATGCCAATGATCCCAAAAACAGGTATTAAATAAATCAGGTAAGTGTTTAAAAGATCCATATTGAAAAATTGGGGTGAATAATTGTTATTGTTTTAAAAAGTTTGCAAATATAATAGGTTGGCGCAAATTAGTGAATTAATTTCTTTACAATAGCCTGTCAATTACAAAGTTTTTTGAATAGTTTAGTGACTTCAAACCTAAAACAATTAATGAAAAAAAATTCAGGACAACCAAAATTGAAGCATGAGCTTGGTTTGCTCGACGGCACTATGCTTGTTGCGGGCTCGATGATTGGCTCGGGTATTTTTATTGTAAGCGCCGATATTACCAGGAATGTAGGCTCGGCCGGTTGGCTGATATTTGTATGGATCATTACCGGCTTTATGACCATCACCGCCGCGGTAAGCTATGGCGAATTAAGCGGCATGTATCCGAAAGCAGGCGGCCAGTATGTTTATTTAAAGGAAGCATATAATAAATTAACCGGTTTTTTATATGGATGGAGCTTTTTTGCGGTGATACAAACCGGGACTATTGCAGCGGTTGGCGTGGCATTTTCGAAGTTTACAGCTTATTTGATACCTGCAGTAAGCGAGGATAATATTTTATTCAGCACACAAATTGGAAGCTGGCATTTTTCTATAAGCGCGGCTCAATGCGTTTCAATAGTGGTGATCTTACTGCTTACTTTTATCAATACAAAGGGTATTAAAAGCGGTAAGCTTATTCAAAACACTTTTACCATAACCAAGCTGCTTAGTTTATTTGGATTGATCATATTTGGTTTTGTTGCCCTTAAAGGCGATGTATGGCATGCTAACTGGACCGATGCGTGGGATATGCACAAATTAAATTCCGATGGCAGCTTTGGTAGTTTAACTCTTGCGGCGGCGCTCGGGGCGATTGCTGCATCTATGGTAGGCTCCATTTTCAGCAGCGACTCATGGAATAATGTAACTTTTATTGCGGGTGAAATGCACAACCCCAAACGCAATATCGGGTTAAGCTTATTTTTAGGGACATTGATCGTTACCATTATTTATGTATCGGCAAATGTGATGTACACAGGGGTGCTTCCCATGCATGATATTGCTACTGCCAGTAAGGACCGCGTTGCCGTTGCCGCTTCGCATGCCATATTCGGAGATATTGGGACCTATGTAATCGCGATAATGATCATGATCTCCACTTTTGGCTGTAATAACGGGCTTATCATGGCTGGGGCAAGGGTTTATTATACCATGGCTAAAGATGGTTTGTTTTTTAAACGTACGGGCACGCTAAACAAATTCGCCGTGCCTGAATTTGGCTTGTGGATACAAGCTGTGGTGGCATCCATCCTTTGCCTTAGCGGTAAATATGGCGATTTGCTTGATATGATTTCATTCGTGGTGGTGATATTTTATGTGCTGACTATTTTTGGCATTTACAAATTAAGGGTTACCCGCCCCGATGCTGAAAGGCCATATAAAGCTTTCGGTTACCCGCTTTTACCAGCTATTTATATAATTATGGGAATTGCTTTTTGCATATTACTCATCATATACAAACCTAATTTTACCTGGCCAGGACTAATCATTGTATTATTAGGCATCCCGATCTATTACATCGCACAGAGAAATTCAACAAATGAGGAAAACACGGACATGGCTACTTAGTTTATTTTT
>Ga0207002_1106_pt1 | contig 16173 bp, 13 predicted proteins | sample Alteio_BWMinCont_88_FD_153473 | JGI IMG/M metagenome (GOLD analysis project Ga0207002, IMG submission 153473) | Enriched cells from forest soil in Barre Woods Harvard Forest LTER site, Petersham, Massachusetts, United States -... | ecosystem: Environmental > Terrestrial > Soil > Temperate forest >...
TATTCGCTCAACTTCACTCCAGCAGACCCGCATGAATATTATTGTAAAAAAGATGATGGGTCTTTGACCGTCGGATTTTATGCAAATAAAACTTTTGAAATTCATCAGATTGAAAATTTAGAAAATTGGCAAAAGCCCGTGTTTAAAGGAGCCATGTGCTCATTTTTTAAAGAAACACTTGCGGACACCACGGCTGGAAGAAGTTTTCTTGTGCATTGCAGCATGGGTCGTGACAGAACGGGTACATTTTCGGCTCTGTTTGCCGCCATGCTTGCAGAGCAGCGCGGGCTTATGAACGACTCTATGATTGACGCCATAGAGTGCGACTACGAAAAAACAAACTCCCTTGAAAAGAAAAAAAGGGGACACATGAAAAATTTTATGAAAGAACTTGAAAAAAAAGGTGGGGTTTCAAAATTTATTGAAAATGAATGTGGGTTTTCATCGCAAATTCTTTTCGCAGCTTCGCAGCGATTTATTATTCAAAAGTAACAGAAAAAGTAAAGGACAGTGGCTTATGGAAAAAATTGTTATTATTGGTTCGGGGCCTGCTGGATACACAGCGGCCATTTACTGCGCACGCGCAGCACTTTCTCCTATTGTGCTCTGTGGCCTACAGCCTGGGGGACAGCTGACAACAACCACGGTGATTGAAAATTGGCCTGGTTTTGTCGAGGGCATTGATGGCACCAAATTAATGCAAGATATGCGTGCACAGGCCGAAAAAATTGGCACACGCATGCTCGCTGGGACGGTGACAAAAATAGAGCTCACAAAAGACAAAACGTTTTTAATAAAACAGGACGATGAACCCGACATTGCAACACAGGCTATTATTGTGGCCACGGGGGCCTTTGCTTTGACGTTGCCTTTGCCAAACAAAGACAAACTTATGGGCTATGGACTTTCGACCTGTGCCACCTGCGACGGATTTTTTTACAGGAATAAAAAAGTTGCCGTTGTTGGTGGGGGCGATAGCGCCATGGAAGAGGCCATGTATTTGTCCAAATCGGCTTCGGAAGTCACTCTTATTCACCGGAGTGAAAAATTTCGAGCAAGCAAAGCCATGCAGGAAAGGGTGCTGAAAAATTCAAAAATTAAACTTGTTTTGAATACAGAGGTGGTTGACACCGTCTCGGACGAACGTGGATTGACAGGGATTGTTTTAAAAGAAAAAGCTGAGCGCACAGACACACTGCCTGTTGATGGACTTTTTATGGCCATCGGCCATCATCCCAATACAGAATTTTTAAAGGGATTGATCGCGTTGGATGACAAAGGGTACATTCTGACAAACAACGGAACACACACAAATGTTCCTGGTATTTTTGCCGCGGGCGATGTGGAAGATAAAGTATTTCGCCAGGCGATCACAGCCGCTGGCCGCGGCTGTGCCGCGGCCATGCAGGCAGAAAAATACATTGAAGGCATGGAGTTTTGAGGCGCGCCCTAAACATGAACTTGCAACAAACTTTTTCGTGCGCAAATTTGTGTAAACTCGGGTTCTACTGAGAAAATCGCATGGCTTTGTTTTAAACAGCACGTTTTGATCGCTGTGTGTGCTCCCATTTTTTGGGAGAATTCAAACTGCCGAATGAATTTAAAAATCAAAAAAAAGCGCAACACAATGTGAAACCGAGGAACCTTTTTTTCGCAAAGTTGGGCGTGTAGGGTTTCACCGAAACGATAAATATTTTGTATTTGCCTTTGTTTTAAATACCGTTTAAACCCCACCTCAGTAAAAACCGAGGCGAAATCTTTTTGTGAAAACAAAAGACTGGTCTTTATTTCTGCAATACAAAATTGAAGACTTTTTTTATTTGTATCATGGTGACAATAAACCCTATCAATTTCACCATTTCGAATGTAAAGGTTTTTGTGATACACACTCCATTGATTTTCTTTCATCCACTGGTCCAGTGTGGTTTCCCCCCATTGACCCAGCTCTTTTCGGTGTTTTGAATGGCTCAAACTCATACAATAAATTCCCCACGGGAGCTGACAAAAGAGCTTCACGATAACATTTTGCATCTTTTGCGCAGTGCTCTTCAAATTTTTCAATCACAGGCTGATGTCGAGATACGTAAAATACGTATTCGCAATTGGCTCTTCCTATACGAAGGTTCTACGCCCACCATCGATATTATTATCGACAAGGGGTACAGCGACACAGACATTCAAAATAAAATTGTTCCCCGCGTGGCCGATACCTTGCTCACATTGGAAGAATGTGAACAGGTGCATCAATTTTTGCTGTCACAAACCCTATTTGATTATTTTGATGATCGTGTTGAAATTCGTGTGGGCACACCCGGCTCCGAGCCCACGATACATGATGTTGAAGATTACAAAGCCTCTGTTGGAAACATGATCCGGCTTGAAACCTGGGTTCCATGTGACGGTAGGCACAAATTTACCATGATTCTTGTTGATATTTTTGAAAAAGAAGGAAATAGTATGGCTGTTCTTGCAGAGGGGGCCCATCGTTTTGAAATTTCGCTTGAAAATGTCAAAAGTGCCTTTGTGTTGCCGTTTCATCCCGCCTCAATTTCGATGAAATTAGCAAAAAACGCTGCAAGGAAAAAAACTTTGGCCAAACATGATGGTTGGTAACTTCGCAAAAACCTGTCTCAGCCGAGACGCTGCAAGCGACGTGTACACGAGCGCAGCGGCAACGAAGGATCAGCAGGTTTTTGCGAAGTGACTGGTGGTCAAGCCTAACAACTGAATAACGGTGGTGTTTAATAAGTACCCCATCAACTGTCCCGGAGTGAGTCATGCAAATAGATTTAAAACGCATTATCGAAGCCGTTGGCAAAGAAAAGAACATCGACAAACAGCTGATTATCGATGCTCTACGCGAAGCTGTTTTGGCTGCAGCGCGCAAGCATTTTGGAGAGTGTGTATTTGAAACACGCTTTAACGAAGAAACAGAAGAAATTGAACTTATTCGCTACCGCGTTGTGGTTGCCAATGACAACTTGACAAATCCAAGCAAACAAATTCCGCAGTCCGAAGCATTGAATATGGACGAGTCCTTACAGATTGGAGACGAAGTCGGCGAATCGCTGCCCACAGACCAGCTTGGGCGTATTGCAGCACAGTCCGCTAAACAAGCTATTGTGCAACGTGTGATGGAAGCCGAAAAAGAAAAAATTGTTCAAGAATTTCAAGAAAAAAAACATCAAATTGTCATGGGTCAGGTGCGCCGCTTCGACAAATCGGACATCATTGTTGACCTTGGCAATGCCGAAGGCGTTTTGCCATTCCGCGAACAAATTCCAACTGAAAAATACAAATTGCGCGACAAAGTCACTGCATTTGTTCTTGATGTTAAAAAATCGACCCGTGGATTTCAAATTATTTTAAGCCGAGCCCATCCTGAATTTTTAATGCGTCTGTTTGAACAGGAAGTCGCAGAAATTTCAGAAGGGATTGTTGTCATTCAAAGCGCTGCTCGCGATCCGGGTAGCCGATCGAAAATTGCCGTTTATTCTACGGAGTCTTCTGTTGATCCCGTAGGAGCTTGCGTAGGGATTAAAGGCGCCCGGGTTCAAACCATCGTGCAAGAATTGCGCGGTGAAAAAATAGATATTATTCCTTACGACCGAGACTCTGCAAAGTTTGTGTGTAATGCGCTTGCCCCAGCAGAGCCTTCAAAAGTGATTGTCAATGAACGCTCTCATATTATGGAAGTTGTTGTTCCTGACGATCATCTTTCTCTGGCCATCGGAAAACGAGGCCAAAACGTGCGCCTTGCGGCACAGCTCACAGGATGGAAAGTGGACATCCGATCCGAAACAAAAATGCGTGAGCTTGTGCAAGAACACAAAATGCTTATTGCGAAAATCCCCATGCTGGGTGAAATGCGGGCTGAAATTCTTGTCAATGAAGGTTACAAGGACCCCGTCGATATTTCGCATATGGATGCACGGTCTTTGGTGAAATTGCTGCGACTGACCCCTGAAGAAGCACAACAGGTTATCGATGGTGCTGCTGAACTTGCTGCTAGTATGAAAGAGCAGACCAGCGCAAGGCAGGAAGAGGAAGATTTGGACGTCCATGTTCTTGACCTAAATGAGACTCACGTCGAAGTTACAGAGATGGATGCCACTCAAGAGGCAGAAGCTGCCATTGCCGATATTGTGGCAAAAACACGTCGTGAGCCTTTGCTAGACCCCGATAAAATCAATATCAAAGCCGTAGATAAGGAAAAATTAAACTATTGGATGCAATTGAAGGGTGTTGGCGAACAGACAGCTGCCGTTTTGTGTGTGGGTGGGTTTTCTGATTTTGCCTCTCTTATGAGTTCGACTCCCGAAGACATTGCCTACAAAACAGGTCTTCCCCTGAAGCTTTCTGGAAAAATTTATGCAGAAACAACCCGTATTTTCGGCTAATTTTTCCAAGGCATTAAAATAGATATTCTTCATCATTGAAACAGGAGCCTTAATGAGTCGTATTCGAGTGCTGGATTTGGCAAAGGAACTTGGTTTAGACACCAAGACAGCCATCAGCAAACTTCAAGAGCTTGGCGTTCAGGTTAAAAATCATTTCAACGCCGTCACCGATGCCGATGCCGCAAAACTGCGTGCAACTCTGCGTCCAGCAGATGCTGCCGCTGTTGCAAAAGAAAATGCTCAAAAATCTGCAAGTAAATTTATTATCCGCAGAAAAGCGGAAGCAGTTCCTGAGCAGACAGAAATTGCCGCACAGGCCGAATCAGAAGAGGCCGTTAAAGACCACGAGCCCATTGAAGACAGAGCAGAAGAACATAAAAAAAATGTGCTTCCAAAGCAAGAAGAACCTTTGGTTGAAGAGGTTTCTAAACAAAAAGAATTTGAACACATTCAAGAAGACTCTGTGACCGCAGCAAGCAAGCCACAGCACGAAGATAAGGAAGAGGCAAAGCGCACGATGGAGACAACAAAACAGCCCGAATCCTCTTTTGTAAAGCCTCAGCCCACCACTCTCCCTCCTTTGCCCCCACGGACCACGTCAGGGGGAGCTGTGATCGTGCGAAAAGCAGAGCCAAAACCGCCTCAATCACCACAACAACCCTCTTCTTTTCAAAGACCTTTTCAGCGTTCGAATGGTCCTTCAAATTCAAATGGCAGTCCACGTCCTCCTTATTCTCCGCAGCAGGGATCGGGAAACCGACCCACTTCACAGTACGGCGGTCAGGGCAGTGCGCCCACTTCTGGCTCGCGCCCTCCTTATCAGGGTCAATCACGACCAGGCGGCACAGGCAGTTCGGCCGGAGGTCCTTCACAACCTTATCGTGGTGGAAGCGCGGGGAGTCCGCAAAGCAAACCCTACGTGATGGGGGAGACGACAACACCTTCGACGACGGCAAAAGACCTGTCTTCACGGTTTAAGGATCGTGATAAAGATCGTGAAAAACGCAAGGTGACCGAAGAAGAAGAGCTGCGCAATTCACGAAACATGGCGCGTCTCAAAGGGGGCAGTCGCTTTCAAGAAACTGAAGAAGGTTTCGTTGAAACAGAAGGTGATTTGAGTGGTACCGAAGAACAAACGGTGCGCACGATCATTCCGAATCGCAAGAAAAGCACTTTTTCTCGGAAAAAAGAGCATAAAAAAGCCGGCCCAAGCAATCCAACAAAGGCTTCTAAAAAAGTCATCCGTGTCGATGGCACCATCACAGTCAATGACCTTGCTTCAGAGATGAGCCAAAAGGCAACTGCAGTGATTAAGACGCTTATGAAATTAGGCATGATGGTTTCTATCAATGAGCAGATAGATTTTGACACGGCAACATTTGCAGCTCAAGAGTTTGGTTTTGAAACACAAAATGCCAGCGTCTCTATTCAGGATATTTTGAGCAAAAAAACAGATAAGGCTGCAAATTTAACTTTGGAATCGCGTCCGCCTATTGTGACCATTATGGGACACGTTGACCACGGAAAAACTTCGCTTCTTGACGCTCTGCGCTCTGCCAATGTTGCCGGAAAAGAAGCTGGTGGTATTACGCAGCACATTGGTGCTTACCAAATTGAGTTTAAGGGTCAAAAAGTGACTTTTTTAGACACTCCAGGCCATGAAGCATTCACATCCATGCGGGCCCGTGGAGCTCAGGTGACAGACATTGTGGTTCTTGTTGTGGCTGCTGACGATGGAGTTATGCCTCAAACCGCAGAGGCCATTGCCCATGCGAAGGCCGCAAACGTTCCTATCCTCGTCGCTATCAACAAAATTGACAAACCTGGAATAAATATAGACAAAATTACCCGTGAGCTTTCAGAGCACGGTGTTATGCCCGAAGAATGGGGTGGTGACACCATGTTTGTTCGGGTGTCTGCAAAGACTCACGAGGGTTTGGACAACCTTATTGAAAGCATTCTGCTGCAAGCAGAAGTGCTCAATTTGCATGCCTCGCATGAGGGTTTGGCGGAAGGTGTTGTCATCGAGGCAAAACTCGACAAAGCGCGCGGCCCCATTGCCACTTTGATCGTCACAAAGGGAACATTAAAACAGCAAGATTCTGTCGTGGTTGGAAAATGTATGGGACGCGTGCGTGCCTTGTTTGACGACAAGGGACAAAAACTCACATCAGCGGGTCCTTCCACACCCGTTGAGCTTGTTGGATTGTCAGACATTCCAGAAGCTGGCGATCGCTTTAACTGTGTTGCCAATGACACCATTGCCAAAGAAGCTGTGGCCTACCGTATTGAACAGCAGCGGCAAAAAGATGTGCTCTCCCAGCGTGGAAACTCTATGGAAGCCTTGCTTTCTATGATGGAAACTCCGGTGGGTGACAAACCCAAGGAACTTTCCATTATCATTAAGGCAGACACCCACGGTTCAGCAGAGGCTATTAAAGCTTCTATTCAAAAGATAGAAACAGCTAAGGTAAAACCTAAAATTATTCTTTCTGCGGTCGGTGGCATTACAGAAACCGATGCGATTCTTGCCAAGGCTTCAAATGCTCTTATCGTTGGATTTAATGTGCGCCCCGATAAAATGGCAGCACAGTTTGCTGAGCAAGCAGGAATTAAAATTCAATTCTTTAACATCATCTATGAATTGATCGAATCCGTACAAGCGGCCATGTTGGGGACATTGCCTCCGACAAAACAAGAAAAAATCATTGGTCATGCTCAGGTGCGCAACATATTTTCCGTGCCAAAGATGGGTGTTATTGCGGGTTGTATGGTCACCGATGGCAAGGTTCAACGCGCAGCCAGTGTGCGTATTGTTCGTGACAGCATTGTTATTTACACCGGAAAAGTGGGTTCTTTAAAGCGATTTAAAGACGATGCAAAAGAGGTCGCACAGGGATTTGAGTGTGGTATTTCTGTAGAAAACTACAACGACATTAAAGTTGACGATGTCTTTGAAGCTTTTGTTGTTGAAGAAATTGCAGCCACACTCAATTAAGAAGGTTTTGAAATTGCCATGGCAACAAAAAGAATGCTGCAGCTTGCAGAACAAATTCGTGAATTTGTGGCTTTGCTATTTGCACAGGGAAGACTTTCCGATCCTCGGTTAAAGGGGATCACCATAAACAGCGTGCGTCTCAGTCCCGATTTAGAGCATGCAAAAGTCTATTTTAGCCTGTTTCCTTCTGACGAGGCTGCAAAAAAAACAGCCATTGAAGGACTGAAGCAGGCCAGTGGCTTCATTCGCCATGAATTGGGAAAAACCCTTGAAATTCGTTTCACACCTAAAATTATGTTTTATTATGATGACAGTGTGGAACATGCCTCAAAAATAAATTCACTTATTGAAAATATCAAAAAAGAATCTCCATCAGAATGACGACAACAGAGGATATCATACGCTGTCCACAAAGTCTTCGCACGAGGCGCGAGGAGCGCCGTGTACAAAAACGCGAAGCGGTACACAAGCGACACAGCAACGAAGTGCCAAGACTTTGTGGACAGCGTATCAGAAGTGGATTGGTATTAATAGACAAGCCTGAAGGCATCACAAGTCATGCGGTTGTTTCGTATTTTAAAAAAACACTGGAGATAAAAAAAATAGGCCACCTTGGCACATTGGATCCTTTTGCTTCAGGGCTTCTGCCCATTATGATTGGGGGCGCCACGCGGCTTTGTGACGAAATTTTATCATCGCAAAAACACTATTTGTTCACCATTCAGCTGGGTGTGGAAACAGACACTTTGGACTGTTGTGGCATTGCCACAAAACATGCATCTGTGCCCCAAAATTTAGAAGAAAAACTCACCCTTGTTTTGCCAGACTTCATTGGCGATATTGAACAGGTTCCGCCTGTGTACAGTGCTTTAAAAATGCAGGGCAGACCTTTGTACGAGCACATGCGCGCTACAGGAACATTGCCCGTCGATATTGAAACCAAAAAAAGAATTGTCCGTATCGACACAATCCATGTTGTCTCTGTCGATTTGGAACTCGCCCGTGTGACCGTGCGCGTGCGCTGTGGCAAGGGAACCTATGTGCGATCTTTGGCGCGGGATTTGGCAAAAGCTATCGGCACTGTGGGGCATTGCCACAGTCTGCGCAGAGAATTTATTGAGCCCTGGCATGTGGATACCGCACTCGGTTTTCAAAAAGAACACAGGCCAAGTTACGAAGAAATTCAAAAACATGTGTGGATTCCTGAAAAAATATTGCCAGATGTGCCCAAGCTTGTGCTGTCAGAAAAACACACCCGTGCTTTGTTGTCAGGAAACGTATGCTTTGTAGACAGCCATGAGATCGACGCATCGCTCTTGACTAAATTTCCTTGCAATGTTTTTATTGCCTCGCAAAGCGATGAAGTGATGTATTATGGAACTGCTGCAAGTGTATTGGACGGCTGTGTGAAAATTTGTCCTCGGAAGAAAATTTAAATATGACAACCACCGGACTCAATCCCTATTTTGTTATTTTGCTGATTCTTCTTTTTGGCCTTTTGCTTGGCCTGGGTGTCAGCGCACTCTCTCTTTATTTGGGTCCTAAAAAACCAAATGCAAGTAAGCTTGAAGTGTACGAGTGTGGATTGCCCGCAATGAGCAATGCGGAGCATCGCTTTTCTGTTAAATTTTACTTAACAGCGATTCTTTTTATTCTTTTCGATATTGAAACAATTTTTATGTATTTGTGGTCAGCTTTGTTCGACACACTCACCTGGTTTGGAATTGCTGAAGTGGGAATTTTTATTTTCACACTTGTTGTGGGTTTTGTTTACATTTTGAAACGCGATGCCTTGCACTGGGACAACGCGCAGGAGAAAAGGGACCGTGGAGTTTAGCTACATACAAATTTTGAGCACTGTGCTGTTGATGCTCTTTGGTATTGCCGTGGGAGCTCAAATTGCACCTATCATGAGTTGGGTTGAACGGCGTCAATGCGCTTTTATTCAACGGCGGTTGGGTCCCAACCGTGTGGGTTTTTTTAAATACCGAGTGTTTGGTTTGGCTCAGCCTATTGCGGATGCTATCAAGCTTTTGTTTAAGGAAGATTTCATCCCGCCCTACGTGCACAAAGCTTTTTACGTGCTGGCTCCTGTGATTCCTGTGATGATGGGGCTTGCAGTGACAGTCGTCATTCCATGGGGAAGTCACCTGATTGTGGGTGGTGAAATTGTCAATTTGCAGGCTGTGAGTTTAAATTCAGGTTTTCTCATTTTATTTGCACTGTCATCTTTGTCGGTTTATGGGGTCACCCTGGCGGGGTGGTCATCTAATGACAAGTATTCTCTTTTGGGCGGGCTGCGGGCTTCTGCACAGATGGTCAGTTACGAAGTGGCTATGGGACTGAGCGTTGTTCCTGTGGTTCTCATTTGGGGTACTTTCGATCTTCAAAAAATAATTGCGTCGCAATCGACAATTTTATGGGGTTTTTTGCCCAACTGGGGTGTGTTTTATGCTCCAGTTTCCTTTGTGATTTTTTTAGTCACTATCTTTGCAGAGACAAACCGATTGCCCTTTGACCTTGCAGAAGGCGAAGCCGAACTTGTGGCGGGATTTTTAACCGAATACGGTGGCATGCGCTGGTCGCTTTTTTTCTTGGGCGAATATTCCATGATGTTTATCATGTGCGCTCTCACTGTGTGTTTGTTTTTTGGTGGGTACGAACTTCCCTGGGTGTCTCAGCACGATCTCATTCTGTGGCTGAGCTCTGTTGTGAGTGAAACTGTGGCACGCTGGCTTTTGTTGCCCCTTGGCATTGTGGTCTTGCTTGTCAAAAGCATTGTGCTGATGTGGTTTTTTGTGCAGGTCCGTTTTACTGTGCCTCGTTTTCGTTACGATCAGCTTATGAAACTTGGCTGGCTTTATTTGCTGCCCATTGCACTTGTCAATTTGGCTGTGACAGCACTTGTTGTTGCCTTTGTCCGATTTCATTAAGTGAGAGGAAGAGAACTTTTATGCTCACTCAAGCTTCTTTTTTTATTTTAGGACTGTGCTCTGTATTTTTATCTATCGTTATGCTCACACGCAAATGGCCCGTGACAGCTGCCATGCTTTTGATTGTGGTGATGATGATGCTTGCGGGTATGTACGGTGTGCTCGGTGCTCATTTTTCAGCTGTGTCCCAGATTCTTGTTTATGCCGGGGCTATTATGGTGGTCTTTGTGTTTGTGATCATGCTTTTAAATATTCCCACCAATGAGTTGCGCTACGGCCGTGTGACGCTCTTTGAATGGTTGCTTATTTTTTTTGGTGTGTGCATCGCCGTGCTGCTTGGAACCCGCGTAGGACAAGGCTATTTGATGATAGAGTCCACAGCTGCGCGCGCCCATGCCCGTGCTCCTTATTACCCTGTGTCTTTCAATGAAAATGTGAAAAATGTCTCCTCTCTTTTGTTTACAGATTATTTATGGGCATTCGAGCTTGTCAGCTTTCTTATTTTAGCTGCCATTGTGGGATCTGTTGTCATTGCCAAGAAAGCGCGGGTGAACCATGTCAATAAGTCTTCCTGAAATGGGAATTTATTTTTCATTGCTGCTTTTTTTGGTGGGCTTGCTCGGTATTATGCTGCGCAAAAACATTATTTTTATGATGCTTGCCGTCGAAGTTATGCTCAATGCGGCTAATTTAGCTTTTGTCAGCGCCAGCGTGCTGACAAACACCATCGATGGCCAGGTGATTATGTTTTTTGTGATGGCTGTGGCTGCTTGCGAAGCAGGTATTGGTCTCGCACTGATCATCTCGCTGTATCGCGCCAGAAACACACTTGAAGCAGATGATCTTCGGATATTGAGGGGCTAAAAAAAAATGAGCAATGTGACTCTTTTGCTTTTAATTGTTTTTGTTCCTTTTGCAGCAGCACTGATCAATGGGTTTGTTTTAAGAAAGGCACGCATTGGTATTGTGTGTGCTGTGGCGACCCTTGCGGTATTTTTTTCCTTTATCTGTTCAGTTTTGCTTTTTGTGAGCAACTCGGTTGTCAACGTCAATGTTTTTAATCTGATTTCTATTTCCTCATTCAATCACGATACATTTGTTGTTCCATTTGCCTTTACGGTAGACAGACTTTCATCTTTATTTTTGCTTGTGATCACCGGAGTGGGATCTTTAATTCATCTGTATTCTGGTGAATACATGTCCCATGAAAAAAGACCTTACCGCTTTTTTGTTTACTTAAATCTTTTTATATTTTCCATGTTACTGCTTGTGCTTGGCTCCAATATGTTTGTGACATTTATTGGATGGGAAGGCGTTGGTGTGTGCTCATATCTTTTGATCGGATATTGGTTTGAAGATGTGGCCAATTCTATGGCAGCCATAAAGGCATTTTTGTTTAACCGCATTGGCGATGCGGGTTTTTTGATTGCCATGTTTCTTTCTTATTCGCTTTTTCGCAGCATTCAATATTCAGAAATTGCCAACACCCTAGGGCATTTGCCCCCACAGTTTTTTTCTGAAAACGCAACGTCTATTATGCTGATTGGCTTTGGTCTTTTGCTGGGAGTCGCCGGAAAATCGGCTCAAATTCCACTTTATACCTGGCTGCCCGATGCCATGGCAGGTCCTACCCCTGTGTCGGCTTTAATCCATGCTGCAACCATGGTGACTGCCGGTATTTATCTTATGAATCGCACCAGTTTTATTCTGGTGCAAAGTCATGTTGTGATGGCTTCTATTGCAATTATAGGTGCCGCAACCGCATTGCTTGCTGCCACCATTGGTCTTGCTCAAAATGACATTAAAAAAGTGCTTGCCTATTCTACCTGTAGCCAGCTGGGGTATATGGTTCTTGCCTGTGGCGTGGGTGCTTTTCAATATGGAGTTTCCCATGTCATCACACACGCTTTTTTTAAGGCCTGTTTGTTTTTAGGGGCGGGAAGTGTGATTCACGCTCTGCACCACGAACAAGATATTCGCAAGATGGGTGGCCTGTACAAAAAAATGCCAATTACGACTCTTACGTTTGTGATTGCAACACTTGCGATTATTGGGTTTCCAGGTTTTTCGGGTTTCTTTTCAAAAGACGCTATTTTGTCTGCCGCATGGTCGGGGCCATATGGCCATCCTGCTTTGTGGGCTGTGGGTTTTGTGACAGCAGGGCTGACCGCATTTTATATGCTGCGTCTGACTTGGCTTGTGTTTTTTGGTGAGTGCCGTGCCGAACATCCGACTCACATTCACGAGACAAATTTCGTGATCACCTTACCGCTGCTTGTGCTTGCTATTTTGTCTGCATTAGGGGGAGTGATTGTGATCCCTGAAGTGTTCACGGGTCATGAGAATTTCATAACACAGTTTTTGCACCCTGTTTTAGAGCAGGCTCAGGCCGTGATGGCCTCTGTACCTCGTGCCGAGCACAATAATGCAGCTGTAGAATGGTATTTGATGGCAGCAAGCACCACTCTTGTCATTGTCAGCGCCCTGTGTGCTATTTTTATTTACCGCAAAGGTCCCGAAGGGGGAAGAAAATTTGCAAATGCCTTTGGGCAGTTGTATTTGCTTGTGCGCGACAAATGGCGGGTGGACGAACTTTACGCTGCTGTGATTGTGCGGCCTTTGTCACGAATTGCCGACTTTCTTTATTCTTTTGTGGACAGGTTTTTTATTGAAGGGATTGTCAATGGGACACCGGGTGTTCTTTATGCAGGCACAGGGATCACAAGCAATTCGCAGACGGGAATGACGCGAAGTTATTTGAAGTTTATTTTTATTGGCATTTTGCTTTTTGCCTTTGTCCTTTTTATTTAATGGTGTGAGATATACGATGTTCAATGCCAACAACATCTCTGGTCATATATTGACTCTTCTTATTTTTTTTCCGATCCTTGCGGCATTTTTTGTGCTTTTTTTGCCCGACAAAAAACAAACCTGTTTTTACAAGCAGGTTGCACTTGGTGCTGCTCTTATTGAATTTGTATTTTCCTTGCATCTTATTTGTCATTTTGTTTCAGAGTCTTCTTATTTTCAATTTTCACAGTTCAAACATTGGCTGCCCGAGGGCACGGGCATTCATTACATTGTGGGTGTCGATGGCTTCAGTTTAATTTTGGTTTTGCTCACGACATCGCTCACTGTTATCAGCATGCTTTCGGCTTATCGTACGGTAAAAACAAATGTCCGCGGATTTTTGGCTTTGCTTTTAATTCTTGAGTCGGCCATTGTGGGTTCCCTTGTTTCCTTAGATGTCCTGCTATTTTATTTTTTCTGGGAAATTTCTTTAATTCCTGTTTACTTTATGATTGGAGTTTGGGGTGGCAAAAATCGCATTTATGCCACAGTGAAATTTTTTGTGTATGGAGTCATCGGCAGCTTGTTTATGCTTGTGGCATTTATTTATCTGTACCACATGTGTTTTGTTATTTCGGGGCACTATTCTTCTCATTTGCTCGATCTTTATGCCATTTCCACACAGCTTCCTTTTTCCACCCAGTGTTGGTTATTTTTGGCCATTGCATTTGCCTTTGCCATTAAGGTTCCTGTGTTTCCTTTTTACACGTGGCTGCCGGACACCTACGAGCAGGCTCCAGCAATTTATACCCTCATGTCCGGTGTTATTTTAAAGATTGCGGCCTATGGACTTGTGCGTTTTGCCATTTGTCTTTTTCCACAAGCGGCGGCACAATTTGCAACACCCATTTTAATTTTGGCTGTCATTGGTATTTTGTATGGCGCGCTCATTGCTTGGAGGCAAAAAAATGCGCGGCGTATTATGGCCTTTTCTTCGCTGAGCCACTTGGGTTTTATCATTGTCGGTATTTTCGCATTCAATCTGTTTGCCCTGCAAGGTGCGTTGTATCAGATGGTCAACCATGCTGTGACAGCGGCCTCTCTTTTTATTCTTATTAATTTTTTGAATGAAAATCGCGGCACATTTGATATCGATAAATTTGGCGGGCTTGCAAAGGTTCTTCCCTGGTTTGCTTTCTTTTTTGTCATTGCTGCCATGGGCTCTGTGGCGCTTCCCAGCACAGGAAGTTTTGTGGGAGAGTGGCTTATTTTAATCGGCACATTTCAAACGCATCCTGTTCTCGCCTCTGCGGCCACATTGGGTGTGATCACAGGGCCGTCTTACGTGCTGTGGATGACATTTAAAATTTTGTTTGGCCCTATCACGCAACACGAAAATGCGCGTATTTCTCCTTTGGGAAAAGCTGAAGTCGTTCAACTTATCTGTTTGTCTGCTGCTATCTTTGCTTTGGGATTTGCTTCGCCTTTGGTTCTGAATCAGACGCAGGCAACTCTTTCTCGCATAAGCGAAACCATGACACATCAGATCCCTTATATATCGTCATTGACGCTCAATGGGATTGAAATTGAGAAGGTAAAGTAACTGTATGTCACAATCAGAATTTGCACTGAATCAAGTGCACGAAGTCATAAAAAATGTCATTCAAACACGACTGTGGAATGACATTGTTCCAAATGCACATTTTTATTTGGCTGTGTTTCCCATTCTTGCCATGCTGCTAGGTGCTATTGTGGCCTTGCTTGTAGGCGCCTTTACGACCAAAAATTCTACAGCACCCAATTTTCCAGCATGGTGTGTTTCTATTATTGCGGCATTTTCCGCGGCAGCTGTTTCTATTTTGTTTTTGTTTCCCTTGTCTCATGTGCAGGCCTATTTGGGCAGCGGAGTTTTGATAGACAATATCTCTACGGTCTCTTTTGTTGTGATTGCCATTGGCACACTTTTTACATTGATTGCTGCAACGGCCACGGAATCTGGCAAGCTTTTGTTACGTTATGAATTTGTTTCTTTGCTGCTTTTTGCATCGGCAGGACTTATGACGATGTGTGCTGCTGGGGAGTTTGCCAGTTTCTTTATTGGATTTGAACTCACAAGCATTCCGCTTTATGTTTTGGTTGGATACCAAAAACCAAGCCTGTCGAGCATGGAAGCCTCTGTGAAATATTTTTTACTCGGTGCCACTGCAGCAGCCATGCTGTTGATGGGGGCTGCTCTTATCTACGCCGCTATTGGTTCCTTGCGTTTTTCAGACTTTGGACTGCTCGATATTTCCTTGTCTCACCCTTTTGCCTTGCTTGGAGTGCTCCTCTTTATTTGCGGTTTGGTCTTTAAATTAGCCATTGCACCATTTCATTTTTGGGCACCCGATGTGTATCAAGGGGCAAACAGCCATCTTTCTGGATACATGGCTTCCCTTGTTAAATTCAGCGTTGCCATTGTGGTTATGCGTATTGTCAGCACGCAGTTTGCCAGTGGCGTTCAAACAGGCCTTATCGCTGTTTTTTGGATCTTTGGAGCTTTGTCCATTTTAATCGGATCTTTGTTTGGACTTGTTCACAACAGCATCAAACGCATGCTGGCCTATTCATCGATTGCAAATGCAGGGTATTTTTGTTTGGCTTTTGCTGCTCTTATTTCAAATCCAACTGCTGTGGAACCCAAGCAGGCTCTTGTTTCGTATGCGGTGATTTATGCTGTGCTGAGCATGGGGGCTTTTACAGTTGTGGCATGGCTTGAAGAAGCCAACCATGACGATATTTTAAAAGAAGAACTTGCGGGCATGGGCAGCACAAAACCTTTTGCTGCAGTTGCGCTCACTGTGTTTTTATTTGGGTTTGCTGGAATTCCGCCTTTGGCTGGTTTTTTTGGGAAATTTTTTGTTCTTCTTTCCTCAATACATCAGGGCTTTATCGGCTTGCCTCTTTTGCTTGTGGTGTTGAGTTGTGTGTCGTTGTATTACTATCTTTCGATTATGGTCGAAATGTGGTTTAAGGCTCCAACCCGTTATAGCTTACAAAATAATCAAAGTCC